>Ga0302314_10006024_pt1 | contig 22040 bp, 22 predicted proteins | sample III_Palsa_N2_3_FD_200533 | JGI IMG/M metagenome (GOLD analysis project Ga0302314, IMG submission 200533) | Peat permafrost microbial communities from Stordalen Mire near Abisko, Sweden - III_Palsa_N2_3 | ecosystem: Environmental > Terrestrial > Soil > Palsa > Peat permafrost | place: Sweden...
GGCCGTAGATCATCCACGCCTCCGCCGGCAAACCATCACGGCCGCCGCGACCGGTTTCCTGGTAATAGCCTTCCATACTGCGTGGCAGATCCAGATGCGCGACGAAGCGCACGTCGGGCTTGTCGATACCCATGCCAAAGGCGACCGTGGCCACCATCACCACACCGTCCTCGCGCAGAAAACGTTTCTGATTGGCGCTGCGCTTGGCCGCGTCGAGGCCGGCGTGATACGGCAACGCCTCCACGCCCGACTCCGCCAGCCACTCGGCCGTCTCATCCACCTTGCGGCGACTGAGGCAATACACAATGCCCGATTCGCCACGATGGCCTTCCAGAAACTCCGCCAGCTGCCGCTTCGCGTTATGCCGCAGGCCCACGCGATAACCGATGTTCGGCCGATCGAAACTGGCTACAAACTGCCGCGCCTGCTGCAGCGACAGCCGCTCGACAATTTCCTCGCGCGTGCGCGGATCGGCCGTGGCCGTCAGCGCAATGCGCGGCACCTGCGCAAAGCGCTCATGCAGCACCGCCAGCTCGCGATACTCCGGCCGAAAATCGTGCCCCCATTGCGACACGCAGTGCGCCTCGTCGATCGCGAACAGCGCCACCTCGGTGCGTTCCAGCAGATTGAGAAAGCGCCCGGTCAGCAATCGCTCCGGCGCCACGTAAAGCAGATTCAGCTCACCCGCCAGCAGCTGCCGCTCCACCTCGCGCTGCTCATCCGCCGGAATGCTGGAATTGAGAAATGCCGCGGTCACGCCCGCCTCGCGCAGCGCGTCGACCTGATCCTGCATCAGCGCAATCAGCGGCGACACCACAATGCCCGTCCCCTGCCGCACCAACGCCGGAATCTGATAACACAGCGACTTGCCGCCACCCGTCGGCATCAGCACCAGCGCATCGCCACCCTCGACCACATGGTCAACGATGGCCTGCTGCTGGCCGCGGAAATTCGGGTAACCGAAAACAGTTTGAAGAATGTCGAGAGCGTTGCTTGGCATCCGCCCATGCTAACAAATGGGGGTTGGGGGCTGGGCTGATTGGGGTGTGGGGTTGTGTCGCGACGCAATCGCTCTGTTTGCCCTGAGCGTACACACCCGCTCCGTTCGCCCTGAGCGTAACGAAGTGGAGTCGAAGGAGGTTTCGTGTGGTGATGTGGTTGCGCTTAAAGGCCAGAGCTTTCGTCCTCCTTCGGAGGGCGAGCTACTTTCTCTTGCGTGGCCAAGAGAAAGTAGCCAAAGAGAATGCCACCCCACTTGGCGCTTGCCGGGCTACGCCCGCCAAGTCCGTGAGCCGTGGCCGGGCTTTTCGACAGGGCTCCTGCCCTGGCGAAAAGGAATCGACGTCCTGTCGATTCCCCTGCGGGCCTGTCGACCACGCCTCACCGCCGCACAGGGGTTTGGAAAAGCAGAGCGGCTTTCCCGCAAATTCAACTAAATCGTATAACGCTGGCGTTAAGTAGTGCAGAAGGCAATCTGGTGCAACGATGGGTAGGCCTCCACTTCATCGACGGACTATGGCCCAGCGCTCATGATCGCGCCAACGCCCACCAATTTTGAGATAGGCAGGCGAGTAGCCTTCTTTGTTGAAGCCACAAGTCCTCGCCAACGCAATGGATGCCACGTTCTCAGGCTGGATGTTCGCCTCGAGCCGATGAAGACGCAAGCTGGAGAATGTGTGACGCACGACTGCCCTGAGCCCTTGCGCCATAAAGCCGTTGCCTTCGTGGCCAGCAAACGCGAAGTACCCGACGTAGCCGCTTTGAAATACGCCGTGGACGATGTTTGTGATGTTGATTGCACCAACAAATTGGGCATCTTCTGATGACACAACGACGAAGCCATAGCTGGTTGGCGGTGTGAAGCGTGACATGTACTTTGCGAACGCATCTGGCGTGACAGGAGGTGCCACCCAACCCTTGTGTAACGCATGACTGGCATGGGCTGCTGCCGTGAACCCAAGCATGTCACTCAACTCAATCTGGCGAATGCGGACTTGCATCGGCTTTGTAACCTAACGCTTGAGTTAAGCGGCGGCGGAGCCGTCCGCCTTGAACGAGTAGTTAGGCCTCATAGCCGCATGCCCAGCCAAATGACTGCCTCAGTGGAGGCAGACACGATGGGGACGAGTACTTTAGGCCAGAACGTACCCTCTTGAACGTGGCTTGCGGAATGATCATGGTGCTGCTGCTCCTCGGAGACGATTGCCGATATGGCAGTGATGGCAGCGGGGTCGTTGCCCTGTAACACCACAAGCTGCTGCTCCAAGTGCCGAAGCACAACACTCTCGACCGCGAGAGTAGTGGCCGCGATGGCGTGTGCGCCAAAAAGTCCGGTGATGAGGCCGAGTACAAGGCCGCCGAAGCCACACAACCAATAGCTGCGGCAGTGCGGCCGACCACGGCGCTGCAGCTCCGCGCCAAAGATGGCGCGATGCCGCTGCTCATGCGACCGAAATTCTGTGAGCTGGCTCACCATGCCGCGCGCGGTGAGGCGCGCCATGAAGATTTGCCCGCTATAAATGTTGATGGCGCCATGCTCACCGGCATGATTGACCTTAATGATACGGTCTCCGAGATCATTGATGGCTGCAGATTGCGCGATCATTTCATGAGGCCTAACGCTTATTAGACCTCGGATTGAGGCATATGCAATGGATATTCAGGCTCGGCGAGCATTGCGTCAAGCGACGAAAACCTAAGCTGTGCAGGGGTTTGGAATAGCGTATTTCTGATGCGACCGAATGATGATTCGTTGTATATCTCACGAAGCGATTCGCTATGTCTTATCCCCACAAAGTGCGTTGATAACCCGCACGATTGGCCATGCTTCATGGTCCCAGTGTTGGCTGAGGTTGGGTGGCATTTTCGGGCGCGAAGATTTTTTAGCGTGCACGGCGATCCACAGCGACGACAAGCGCAAGATGCGCTCTGATTTTAAATGGGCCCCTGTGCGGCGGTGAGGTGGGGGCGAAAGGCCCGTAGGGGGATCGGCAGGGATGCCGATTCCTTTTCGTCAGGACAGGAGTCCTGTCGAAAAGCCCGGCCCCAGCTCACGGACTTGCCGGGCATGGATGCCCGGCAAGCGCCAAGCGGGGTGGCCTTCTCTTTGGGTTACTTTTCTCTTGGCCACGCAAGAGAAAAGTGACTCGGCCGCCGGTGGCGGACGAAAGCCCGCGGCAGGCGAGCACGATTACGAAAGTCGTAGCGGTTATCGCCGAACGCACAGTTGTCGATCACCTCAAACGGCGAAAACCACCAATCGCACGAGCACCCAACCCCTCACCTCTATCCTTCCCCCGCTGGGGAGAGGAGGCATTCACGCTGAGCAAGCATAAGCCTACGGCATACCCCACAAATTCCGATCCAAATCCCCATCCAACCCAAACACCGCCAGCGCCACGCGCCCGTTTTTCACCTCAACGCCTTCGGCCCGCAATAGCCGGGATTGCTCACGAAACCCGCGACTCCCAACCGGCATCGCAATATGCCCACTGGATCGCAGCACCCGGTACCAGGGCAGCACCATGCCATCAGGGACCTCGCCCAGCAGCCGTCCGACCAGACGCGCGCGCCCCAGCAAACCAGCGCGTGCCGCGATGGCGCCATAGCTCGCCACGCGACCATGCGGGATCGCCGCGATTGCCGCATAAACGCGTGCATGCTTTTCATCGATGGTCGGATTCACCAGCACTTGCCCTTACCGAGTAGACGTCGCGCGACACGTTACGCCATGGGATAACCGCTGCCAACGCCACGTTAACGCATGGGCGTGGCACAGTAGAGCGCCCAACGTAAGCGAAGGTAGCTGCACCATGCGCCACTTCGAAGCCGTGCGCTCTCATATCGGCAGCCAGCACGCGCTGCGCCACAACGATCCGTACCTGATCAGCTTTGATCTGGAGCTGTCGAAAGATCGCCACCAGGGCATTTATCTGGCCGAACTGGAGGATGAAACGGAGCGGCGCTACCTGCGCATATCGACGCCGATCGGCCCGCTGGCCGGCACCGATCCGAGCCGCTGCCTGCGTTTCAACTGGCAGCAGCGCACCGGCTTTCTGGCAGTGGCTGATCTGGACGGTGCGCCGTATCTGCACCTGTGCGAAAACCGTCCGTACGAATTTCTCGACGGCGGTGAATTGCAACGCCTGATTGGTGAGCTGGGTACGCTGGGCGATCAGCTGGAGCAGATCATCAGCACGACCGAGGACGCGCTGTAACGCTTTGGCCGATTGTTTTTTTACAAGAACATCTTCACGGCTTTGACGAAGCCGTAAGCGAGCAGCGCGGTCACCGGCAAAGTGAGTATCCAGGCCCACACCATGCGCTCGACCACAGACCAGCGGATGGCGCTGAAACGCTTGGCCGCGCCCACGCCCATGATCGACGCCGACACGTTGTGCGTGGTCGATACCGGAATGCCGAACGTCGACGCGGTGAGGATGATGATGGCCGAGCTGGTTTCCGCGGCGAAGCCGTTGATCGGATGCAGCTTGACCATTTTGTGGCCCAGCGTCTTGATGATGCGCCAGCCGCCGCCAGCCGTGCCCGCCGCCATGGTCAACGCGCAGACCACCTTCACCCAAATCGGAATAGCGAAACCGCCGGCGGTGTTCTCGGCGATCTTCAGAAAACCCAGCCACTGCGGCAACTGATCGAACTGATGCGCGGCGGTGCCGCCGGCCAGCGCCAACGCGATGATGCCCATGCTTTTCTGCGCGTCGTTCATGCCGTGCGCCACGCCCATCGCGGTGGCCGACACAATCTGTGCCTTGCCGAAAAAGCTGTTGACGAACGGCGTGCGGCCAAACCGCTGCAGCCAGTTGTGCCGGTTGGCGAACCACGCCAGCAACGCATACAGCGCGCCCATCAAGACGAACGCCACGATAAAGCCGGCCAGTGGCGACAGCACCATCGGAATGATCACCTTGGGGATCACGCCGTGACCGGTAATCAGGTTGCCCTGCGCCCAGATCACCGAACCGATGTCGTTGCCCGACGCGGCCAGTGCTGCACCGACCAGAGCGCCGACCAGCGCATGGCTGGAGCTGGACGGCAGACCGAGCCACCAGGTGATGAGGTTCCAGACGATGGCCGAGAGCAAGGCGCAGATCACCAGTTGCGGACCGACGTCGACCACGCCGGCGTTGATCAGGCCCGAGGCAATGGTCGCTGCCACGGCGGTGCCGAGCATCGCGCCGAGCAAGTTGGTGACCGCTGCCAGCAGCACCGCCTGACCCGGCGACAGCACCTTGGTGGCGACGACGGTGGCGATGGAGTTGGCGGTGTCGTGAAAACCGTTGATATAGGTAAAGGCCAAGGCAATCAGCACCTCAGCCACGACCAGGCCGAAGCTCATGCCCGATCTCCGCAAATATTCCGCTGGCGGATAAGTGACGGGATCACGATCGAACCGCGCGCTGCAACCATGCTGGGGATCACCGCGGCGCCCTCAGGAGTTCTTGAGCACGATCGAGTAGACGATATTGCCGACGTCGCGGCACTTGTCGATCGCCTTTTCGATCAGCTCGAACAAATCCTTGGCCAGCATGGCCCGCATGGCGTCACCACCTTCGAGGTAGAGGGTGCGATACGCATCGAGCAGCATGCGATCGCCCTCGGACTCCAGCGCCTGCAGGCGATCCTGCAGTTTTTTCACCGGATCGATGCGCAGGCCACGACGCAGCTCACCGATCATTTCCTCGACCACCTCACTGGAGCGCTCGAGTATCAGCGCGCGCTGGGCGAAGTTCACACCGGCCAGGCGATCAGCGACGATTTCGTAGCGCTCGGCGAATTTCTCGATGGTCTTGGGAATCTTGTACAGCGCCGAATTCAGCGCCGCGATGTCCTCGCGGTCGAGTGCGGTGACGAAGGTATTGACCAAGCCCTCGCTGATCTGGCTCGCCAGCGCCTTTTCGCGGGCGCGGGTGGCGGTGAACCCGGCCATCACCGAGCCCTGACCCGGCTTGCTCAGCAGCTCGTGCAAGGCTTTGGCACTTTCGCAGACGGTGGCGGCGCTCTGTTCGAGCAGGCCATAAAACTTGTCGCCTTTACCGAAAATCGTCTGCAGTGAAAACATGCGGGCCGTGCCTGAAAGAGCGAGATGACGATAATGTTACAGGACGCCCGCCGCGCCCCGCACCACTGCCCGCGTGAAGTACGGCCCGCCTGCCCTTACACTGGAGCCATGTCCAGCCAGGTACCCCCTACGCGATGCTGATTGAAATTGCGCTCGTCCTCGTGCTGGCGCTGTGCAACGGATTTTTCGCGTTGTCGGAAATGGCGCTGGTCGCCTCGCGCAAGAGCCGCCTCAAGCAGATGGCGAAAACCAGCCGCCGTGCCGCCATGGCGCTGCGCCACGCCGAGGCACCCGAGCACTTCCTCTCCACCGTGCAAGTCGGCATCACCCTGGTCATGCTGATCACCGGCTCGGTCGCGGGTGACGCACTGGGTAGCCATATCGGCCAGATTCTGCACGACGACGGCCATGCGGTATGGCTGGAGCCGTATGCGCGCGTGCTGGGTATTGTGCTCGGCTTTGTGCTGATCTCGTTTATCCAGATCGTGATTGGCGAGCTGGTGCCCAAGCGCCTGGCGCTGTCGTCGCCGGAGAAGTTTTCCGCCTATATGGCTTTTCCGATGCTGGTGCTGTCGCGCATCACCGCACCGTTCGTGTGGCTGCTCAACGCATCGAGCAATGCCCTGCTGCGACTGATGCGTATCAACCAGCATGGCCGCGGCGTGGTGTCGGAAGAAGAAATCCGCATGCTGGTGGCCGAGAGTGCTGAGCAGGGCGTGCTCGATCCCGACGAACACAATATGGTCAACCGCGTGCTGCGCCTGGGCGATCGCACGGTCGACAGCGTGATGACGCCGCGCATGCGCATCGCCTGGCTGGACATTGCTGCGCCACGCGAAGAAAACGTTGAAGTGCTGCGCCAGACGCCCTACTCGCGTTATCCGGTCTACCGCGGCGACGAAAGCGACGTGGTCGGCGTGGTCGAGGTCAAGCGCTTGCTACACAGCTTTGCCGACGGCCAGCTGGAGCTGTTCCAGCATCTGTCCAAGCCGTTATTCGTACCGGCCACGGCGCGCGCGCTCGATCTGCTGGAAGAGTTTCGCGATGCCGAGACACCGCTGGCCCTGGTGGTCGACGAATACGGCGATATCGAAGGTGTGGTGACCGTCAACGACCTGCTCGCGGCCGTGGTCGGCGTCAGCCAGATTGCCCACGGCGACAGCACCGAGACCGGCCCGATCGTGCAGCGTGCCGACGGCAGCTGGCTGATCGACGGCAGCCTGTCGACCGACGACCTGCGCGAACTGCTGCGACTCGATCACCTGCCCGGCGAAGAGGAGCACGATTTCCGCACCATCGCCGGCATGGTAATGACCGCGCTGGGACGCATTCCGCAGACCGGCGAAGTTTTCGAGTGGCGCGGCATCCGCTTCGAAGTGGTCGACCTCGACGGCGCGCGTATCGACAAACTGCTGGTGACGCGCGTGTCCGAATACGAAGCGGATGAAAAAACCGGCTAACGCCGTGGCGTGGATCTTTTCCGTCCGCGTTTGGACGTCCATTTGGACATCCATTTGAAACAGAACTTTCAGTCGGCCTGAGCAGGCTCGGCATCGCCGCCATGCGCAGGCTTGACCCCAGCCAGTCGTGCCATGCGCTGCGTATCGGCCAGGATGCCGTGCAGCAGGCGCAGCTCGCGTTCGTCCAGCTGGATGCGCTGGTAGATCTTGCGCAGGCGCAGCATCACCGTAGTGGGTGCGCGCCCCTTGTGGAAGTCGATGTCGTCCAGTGTCTGCAGCAGGTGCGTGTAGAACTGCTCCATCTGCGCCGCGTCGGCCGGCGGTTCGTCCTGCACCGGTTCGAACGTCGGCACATCACCCAGCATCGCCACGCGCAGCTCGTACGCCATCACCTGCACGGCCTGCGACAGGTTGAGCGAGCTGAAATCGTCCACGCTGGGGATACGCACCATCGCGTGGCAGCGTGCCAGCTCGTCGTTCTCCAGGCCGGTGCGTTCGTTGCCGAACACCAGCGCCACCTCATCTCCGCGCGCGGCTGCAGCCAGCGCCTGGACAGCCGCCTCGCGTGGGGAAATTTCCGGCAGGTTGATGCCGCGACGGCGCGCAGACAGGCCGAGCACTAACCGGCTGCCGGCCAGACTTTCCACCAGCCCTTCGTGGATACCGGCGTTGCCGAGCACGTCGTCCGCGCCCGCAGCCAGCGCGTTGGCCTCGGCATCGGGAAAACGTGCCGGCGATACCAGCTCAAGCCGGGTAAAGCCCATGGTGCGAATCGCGCGTGCTGAGCTGCCGATATTGCCGGGATGCGATGTGCGCACCAGCACGTAACGGATGCGGGTGGCGAGGTCGGTGGGTGCAGACATGGTGCAGTTGCCGAAGTGTGGATCAGCACGCAAGGATAACGGATGCGGCGCCCACCGAAGCCGCATGAATCTGCTGGAAAGGCCCGAACGCCGCGCCTCTGCTAGACTTGCGCGTCGCAATTCCGCTCTTTTGCAAAGTCCAAGGCCATGCCAAGACCCCACGTCACGATCGCGGCGCGCGCCGCCCGTTCCGCAGGCAACATCATCCTGCGCTACATGAACCGCATTGACGGCCTGCAGATCGTCGAGAAGCAGCAGCTGGATTTCGTCTCCGAGGTCGACAAGCTGGCCGAAGCGGAAATCATCAAGGAACTGCGTCGCGCCTACCCGGATCACTCGATTCTGGCCGAGGAAAGTGGCGCCACCGGCAAGGGCCCGCTGCAGTGGGTGATCGACCCGCTGGACGGCACCCACAACTATCTGCGCGGTATCCCGCACTTCAGCGTATCCATCGCGCTGCTGGAAAAAGGCGTGCCCATTCACGCGGTCGTGTTCGACCCGCTGCGCGACGAGCTGTACACCGCAAGCAAGGGTGACGGTGCGTACATCAATGACCGCCGCATGCGCGTGTCCAAGCGCGAGAACCTGGGCGGCGCGATGATCGCCACCGGCTTTCCGTTCCGCCAGCGCGAACACCTCACCGCGCAGATGGACATCACCCGCGCCCTGCTCGGCCAGGCCGAGGACATCCGCCGCTCCGGCTCCGCCGCGCTCGATCTGGCCTATGTCGCCGCGGGTCGTTACGACGGCTATTTCGAGATTGGCCTAAAGCCGTGGGATCTGGCGGCCGGCGTGCTGCTGGTGCACGAGGCCGGCGGACGCTACTGCGACTTTGCCGGTCGCGACGGCATTCCTGCCAGTGGCAACATCGTCGCGGGCAACCTCAACGTGGCCAAGGCCATGGTCGATGCGATCGGGCAGCAGGCCACGCCGGTACTGCTGAAGGCCTGAGGTCTGGATCGAGCAACCGAGGCTCCGATGTGGCTGTCGCTTGGCCGCGCAAAAGGTTGAACGGGTAAACCTGGTGAGCGGAACTTGCAGACACCGAAGAACGAAGGTTCCCGAGAGCGCCTTCGTTCTTGCTCTGCTCAGGGCTCGACTACGTCACCAACAGACGTTTACGGCGTTGACTCGCCGGTCTCACGTAGAAACCCGCGCAAAAACGGTATCGTGATCCGGCGCTGCGCCGCCAGCGATGCCTGATCCAGCTTGTCCAGCAGCTCCAGCAGAGCGCCAAGGTCGCGGGCATAGCGGGCAAACAGCCAGTCCAGCACGCTGTCATCCAGTTCGATGCCGCGCGAGGTAGCCTGCGCTTTCAATACTGCGCGACGCTCGTCGTCGTCGAGTGGCTTGAGTGCGAACTGGGTACAGGCGCCGAGACGGGAACACAGATCAGGCAGCCCCAAACCCAATTGGGTTGGCGTGGCGTCCGCCGCAAACAGCAGCGCACTGCCCTCGGCCTTGGCCCGGTTGTAGAGATCGAACAGTGCGTGTTCGGCCTCGCGATTGCCCGCGATCGAACCAAGATCGTCCAGCGCCAGCAGTTCGCCGCCAGCCACGCCGCGCAATGCCGCGGCACGATCACCAAGCGTTGTCAGCGGAAGGTATTGCACGGCACGCCCGGCTGCACTCGCCGCCTGGCAAGCGGCCATCAGCAGATGACTGCGGCCGCTACCGGGCGCGCCGTGCAGGTAAACCCACGGTGCACCCGGTGCTTCGGCCAGTACGCGTACCGCCGCCAGCGCAGCGGCATTGGCACCGGCATGAAAATGCTCGAAGCGTTGGCGACGCGGCCAGCGCAGCGCAAGCGGCAGCTGCGGCGTCATGGCTGGCCGGGTTGGGCCTGACCGGGCTTCAGCGGCACGGTGGTGTCGCTTTCGACCGTGCTGCCATCGGCGTTGTGCACAACGATATCGACGTCGGCAACTACCGGGTCGTCGGTGCCTTCCTCGGTATACAGCTCACTCTGGCGATAACGCTCCACGAGATAGCGCAGCAACACCATGATGACCGACGCCGCGGGCAACGCCAGCAGTACGCCGAGGAAACCGAACAGATCGCCCCCCGCCAGTACGGCAAAGATCACCGCCACCGGATGCAGGCCGATCTTGTCGCCAACCAGTTTCGGCACCAGCACGTAGCCTTCCAGCAACTGGCCAACCACGAACACGCCGCACACGATCAACAGATGTGTCACGTCGCCGTACTGCACCAGCACCGCGATAACTGCGCCGCCGAAGCCGACGATAAAGCCGAGATAAGGTACGAAACTCAGCAAGCCGGCGACGATGCCGATGATCACGCCCACCGAGAGCCCGACCAGCGAGAGCGCGCCGCCATAGAAAATGCCCAACGCCAGCATCACCAGCAGCTGGCCGCGCACGAACGCACCGAGCACCTTGTCCGACTCGTGCGCCAGGTAGGCAATGGTCGGCTCGATCGAACGCGGCAACATGCGGTCGATGGCGGCCACCATGCGGTCCCAGTCGCGCAACAGGTAAAACGCCACCACCGGAATCAGCACCAGGTTGGTCAGCCACAGCACGATGCCCAGGCCCGAGCGCGATACCTTGCCCAACACCTCCGTCGCGATGCTGCCGATGGAGCCGATATGCGCCTTGATATCGGCCAGCAGCTGATCGCTCTGGAACATCTTCGGGTCCAGATGCAGCTTGGTCTGTATCCATGGCCATGCGGTGTTTTGCGCCCATTCTCCATAGCGTGGCAGATTGGTAATCAGATTTTCGATCTGCCGCGATACCAGCGGGATAAGCAACAACAGCACGGCCACGAACACGATCACCAACACCAGAAACACAATGGTCGCAGCCAGGGCACGGCTCAGCCCCAGGCGCTCCAGCCGATCGGCCAGCGGGTCACCCAGATAGGCCAGCATGCCGGCCACGGCAAAAGGCATCAGTACGGGCGACAGCAGCCACAGCAGATAGATCAACACGGCAGCGATGGCGAGCATCTGCCAGCGGCGGGAGGTGTCGTGCGTCATGGGTGTGTTCATCGGGAATATCTCAGGCCGAAAGGCGGGTACAAGCCGGTCGCATCAAAAGACGCGGTTTCAAAACAGGGTGTTTCCATAAAATGGCGCAGACGGCATGACACAACCTGCAGGAAAAACGCCGACCTTTCTGCAGAGCGAGCGTGTTGTATCAATGCAGCCAGCTCAGCGTGGCATCGGCGCCCGCATGCGCGTCCTTTTCAAGCAGCAAACGACCACCAGCTGCAAGGTTGGCAGCGAGCGAGCTCAGCGGTACGGATGCCTTGACGTCCAGCAGCACGCCATCGTTCTGTGCGCCAATGGTGCTGACATCGCTGACCGAGGGATCGGCGCGCAAGGTGGATAGCAGGCTGGCGTAGTCCATCGCCGATTTCAGGCCGCCCACCCATAGCTTGCCTTCGCTGACGCCGGCGCCAATGACATTGAGCTGCTTGCCGATGCGGTCGACCATGCCGTTGCCGGCGTCGCTCAGCAGCGCGTCTTCAGTGGCGCCCTTGTTGGTCCAGTGCTGTGCCTGGCCGCCGGAAATCAGCGTCCATGAGGCGCTACCGCCATGCAGGTTCCCGACCAGCACCAGGCCGGTGTGGTACTGCTGATTGATCGCCGCCAGGGTCGCCGCATCGGCTGCAGAAACCTTGTCGGCATCCGGCGAACTGCTCGCATCGGGATAGGTTACGTTGGTCCCACGCGCGCTGGCTGATGACGCCAGGCTGCCCAACGAGGACTGGTCGAACAGCTTGCCGTCCGCGCCCTGCACCAGCAGCAGTACCGGTGGTTTGACCCCCGCACTGGCCACGCCCAGCGTCGAAACCAAATGGCGTATCGTCCCCGGCTCGAAATCCACCTCCAGACTCAGGCCGGTCGCCGCGCGCTGGTACTGATATTTACGCACCAGTGAACCGGCATTTTTCATGGCATTGGCATAACCCGGATTGCTGCGCAGGTCTTGACCGCCGGCTACCCGCGTCAGCACCTGCCCCAGAGCCGTGGTAAAGGCAGTGTCGCGCTGGGCCTCGCTGATGTCAGCAACCGGCACGATGACCGAATATGGCGAACCTGGAGCTTGAGCCTGAGCCTGCGCGCGCAACGGCGACAGCACGGCCAGGCCGAATAGCAGGATGACGGGCAGCAGACGTGACAGGCGCATGGGCTTGGCTATCTTTAATCGGGGAAATCCCCGGGAAGTCTGCCCAATCGCGCCGCCAGCGTCTATCGGCATGATTCCGATCACGTCTCTCCAGCCAGCATCGCTACACATACTGTTAAACTGACGTGCTTAATCCACGCCGGTCTTCGCCATGTCTGACGCCCTTACCTACCGCGCCGCCGGCGTCGATATCGATGCCGGCAATGCCGTGGTCGAACGCATCAAACCACTGGTCAAACGTACGTTCCGCCCCGAGGTGATGGGCGGACTGGGTGGCTTTGGCGGTCTGTTCGATCTCTCCGGCAAGTACAAGGAGCCGGTGCTGGTGTCCGGCACCGACGGCGTCGGCACCAAGCTTAAATTGGCGCAGATTCTCGGCCGCCACGACACGATTGGCATCGACTTGGTCGGCATGTGCGTCAACGACGTGCTGGTGCAGGGCGCCGAGCCGCTGTTCTTCCTCGACTATTTCGCCACCGGCAAGCTTGATGTGGACACCACCGTGGCTGTGGTCGGCGGCATTGCCAAGGGCTGCGAACTGGCCGGCTGCGCACTGATTGGCGGTGAGACCGCCGAGATGCCCGATATGTATCCGCCGGGCGAATACGATCTGGCCGGCTTCACTGTCGGTGCGGTCGAGAAATCGCAGATGCTCAGTGGCGAAGCCATTGTTGCCGGCGACGTGATTCTCGGTGTGGCTGCAAGCGGCCCGCATTCGAACGGCTATTCGCTGATTCGCAAGATTCTCGAGCGTGCCGGCAGCCCGCTCGATTTGGACGTGGGTGGCGTGACGCTGGCCGACGCGCTGATGGCGCCGACCACGATCTACGTGAAGCCGATTCTGGACTTGCTCAAGCAAGGGACAGTCCACGGCATGGCCCACATCACCGGCGGTGGCCTGAAGGAAAACATTATCCGTGTGGTGCCCGAGGGCTTGGGCATTGCACTGGACGCTGGCGCTATCGTGCTGCCGCCGGTATTCGACTGGCTGATGCGCGAAGGCAGTGTGGCGCGCGAGGAAATGTGGCGCACCTTCAACTGCGGCAACGGCTTCACCGTAATCCTGCCGCACGATGCGGTGGCCGCTGCAACCGCGCTGCTGCAGAAGCACGGTCTGGCCAGTACGGTGATTGGCGAAGTCGTGCCCGCGCAGGGCGACGAGCGCGTGCTGATCGGTTGATCCGGCGCTAGGGGTTTTGTCGACCTTGAATCATTCATTGCGGAGTAATCCATTGCGCATCGCCGTGCTCGCCTCCGGGCGCGGCAGCAATCTCGCTGCGCTGCTGGTGGCGCGCGACTGTGGCGACTTGCCGGTCGAGTTTGTACTGGTGGCTAGCGACAAAGCGACCGCTGGCGCTGTGCGATTGGCCGAGGCCGCCAACGTATCCACACTGGTGCTCGATCCGCGGCATTATCCGGACCGGCGCGCTTTCGATATCGATCTGTTTGCCCGCATCGCCGACAGCGGCGCCGAGCTGCTGGTGATGGCCGGATTCATGCGAGTCATCGATGGCGATGCGCTGGCGCCGTGGGTCGGCCGGATGATCAACATCCATCCCTCGCTGCTGCCAAAATATCGCGGCCTGCATACGCATCGTCGCGCACTCGAGGCCGGCGACAGCGAACACGGCGCCAGCGTGCATTACGTCACTGCCGAGCTGGACGGTGGCCCGGTGATTGCACAGGTGCGCATGGCTATCGAGCCCGGCGACGACGAACAACGGCTGGCACAACGGCTGCTGCCGCTGGAACATCGGCTGCTTGTCGCGGTAGTCGCCGATATCGCGGCGGGCAAGCTGTCGCTTGATGGCGACCACGTGCAGTTCGAAAATGTCGCGCTGGCGCGGCCGCTGCAATGGATCGACAGCCGACTGCTAAACGCGGGCTGATCTGCACGGCACGTTCAGGATCGCTGCGCAAAACTCTCCCTATGAAAAAACTCCCTCGCCTACCCGTTCTCGCCGCCGGCCTGGTGCTGGCCTTCGCCACCGGCAACGCTCTGGCTGCGGCTCCGCAGCCTTTTACTGCGCGCTATCAAGTGCTCAGTGATGGCCAGCCGATTGGCGATGCCACAATAAAGCTCAGCACCGTCGGCAACGGCGAATATTCGTATAGCAGCACAACCAAGGGCACCGGCGGCATGGCTGCCATGATCAGTGCCAGCTCGGATGAAACGACGCGTTTTCGCTGGCAGAACGACATGCCTGCGACGCTGAGCTACGACTACAAGATGCAGAGCTCGTTCAAGAACAAGCAGCGCCATATGAGCGTCGATCCTGCGTCCGGTAAGGTCACTGTGGATGAAGGCAAGGGGCCTGGCAGCTACGCTGGCGTGCCTGGCATGGCTGATCGCAACAGCCTGCCACTGGCCATCGGGCTGGCGCTGGCCAGTGGCAAACAGGCGTTTACCGTGCCGGTGGGCGTACGTCAGGGCGTAGAGCAACAGCAGTACAAGGTGACCGGGACGGAACCGGTGCAAGTGCCGGCAGGTAAGTTCAAGGCCGAAAAAGTGGCGCGCACCGATGCCGGGAGTAAAGCTTTCGACGCGTGGTACGTCCCGCAAAAATATCCGGTGCCGGTGAAGATTACTCAAGCCGACGGCGGCGATCTGACCCTGCAACTGGTCAGTTTCAGCCATCCCTGATCCGGTTGCCGATGCATGAAAAAGGCCGCTTGCGCGGCCTTTTTCATGCATCGAATTTTCGTACCTGACTACGTGACTACGGCATCAGTGCAGCGGTATCAGTTCGGCAGGCGACGGATCTTGGCACCCAGCACGCCCAGCTTCTCCTCGATATTTTCGTAGCCGCGATCGATGTGATACACGCGGTCCACAACGGTATCACCCTTCGCCACGAGGCCGGCCAGCACCAGACAGGCGGAGGCGCGCAGATCGGTCGCCATGATCGGCGCACCGCTCATTTCATGCACACCCTTGACCACCGCGGTGTTGCCTTCGAGATGGATATCGGCGCCCAGCCGCTGCAGTTCGTGCGCGTGCATGAAGCGGTTCTCGAACACGGTTTCCGTGACCACGCCGGTACCCTCGGCAACGCAGTTGAGCGCAGTGAACTGCGCCTGCATGTCGGTTGGAAACGCCGGGTATGGTGCAGTGCTGATGTTGACCGCCTTCGGTCGGCGCCCCTGCATGTCCAGCTCGATCCAGTCCGGGCCGGTGGAAATGTGCGCGCCGGCCTCTTCGAGTTTCAACAGCACCGAGTCCAGCGTATCGGCACGCGCATGGCGGGTGCGCACCTTGCCGCCAGTCATCGCCGCGCCGACCAAAAACGTGCCGGTCTCGATGCGGTCGGGCAGGACTTCGTATTCGGCGCCGTGCAGACGCTCAACCCCGTGGATGATCATGGTGGAGGTGCCTGCGCCCTCGATCTGCGCGCCCATCGCGATCAGGCAGTTGGCCAGATCGACCACCTCAGGCTCCTGCGCCGCGTTTTCGATAATCGTGGTGCCCTGCGCCAGCGTGGCCGCCATCATGATGTTTTCGGTACCGGTGACAGTGACCATGTCCATCAGGATGCGTGCGCCCTTCAGCCGATTGGCTTTGGCCTTGATGTAACCGTTCTCGACGGTGATCTCGGCACCTAGCGCCTGCAAGCCCCGGATATGCTGATCGACCGGGCGCGAACCAATCGCACAGCCACCCGGCAGCGAGACTTCGGCCTGACCGAAGCGCGCAACCAGCGGACCGAGCACCAGGATCGAGGCGCGCATCGTGCGCACCAGGTCATATGGCGCCACGCAGGTGCTGGTGGTACGCGGGTCGACATGCATCTTCATGCGATCGTCCAGCACCAGTTGCACGCCCATCTGGCCCAGCAGTTCAATGAATGTCGTAACGTCATGCAGGTGCGGCACGTTGCCGATGCTGACCGGCTCATCGGCCAGCAGGCAGCCGGCAAGTATCGGCAATACGGCGTTCTTGGCGCCGGAAATACCGACCTCGCCGTTGAGCGGCACGCCGCCACTGATCAAAATCTTGGCCATCATGTTCCTAAGTTTGTGCGCTCCTCCATGAGCGCAAAGAACAAACCGGCATCCATGCCGGACTCTTCAATTCAATGCAAAAACGTCATTGGCGCACCGAAGAGGGCGCAAGCGCCGCAGCTTCCTCGGGGGTCAGTGTTTTGAGTGCCAGCGCATGGATCGCACCGCCCATCAGGTCACCCAGGGTGGCGTAAACCAGCCGATGGCGGGCCAGCGGCAACTTGCCGGCAAACTGGCTGGCCACTACGGTGGCCTCGAAATGCACGCCATCGGCGCCACTTACGTCAACCTGGGCACCGGCCAGGCCGTTTTCGATCATTGCCTGGATGCTGGCTGGGTCCATGAAGGGAGATTTCCTGGGGAATGACAGCTAACTTGGCGTCAGCCGATGTGTCGATTTTGCCGGCGTTGGAATCCAATGCGTCGGCTTATGACGTTAAAATGCGAATGTGCCATGGTAATGGAAATATGCTGGCGCAGAAATGACGGTTGCAGCGATCGGCTTGGCTTCGTGGCGTTTGGCCTGTCCATGCCACGGCGTTGAAACCGCAGGCTGCAGATACCTTCTTCCACACGAGCCTCCATGAACGCACGCATCGCCCCGCCTGTCGCCGTCGCACTCGATCCGGACCTCATCGTTCGCAGCGCGAGGTCGGTCATCAGCCTCGAGGCGGCAGCGATCGAGGCCATGGAACCGCGGATCGGGCCGGAATTTGTCGAGGCCTGCCGCATCATTCTGGCCTGCAAGGGCCGCGTGGTGGTCAGCGGCATGGGCAAGTCGGGACACGTGGCGCGCAAGATCGCCGCCACGCTCGCATCCACCGGCACGCCGGCGTTCTTCGTCCATCCGGGTGAAGCCAGCCACGGCGATCTGGGCATGATCCTGCCCGAGGACGTGGTGCTGGCACTGTCCTACTCCGGTGAAACCGACGAGCTGCTGTTTATCCTGCCGATGATCAAGCGCCAGGGCATTCCGCTGATCGTGATTACCGGGAAGCCCACGTCATCGCTGGCCACCGAGGCTGACGTGTTTCTGGACGGCAGCATCACCAGTGAAGCCTGCCCGCTGGGCCTGGCACCGACCACCAGCACCACCGTGGCGCTCGTGATGGGCGATGCGCTGGCGATCGCCTTGCTCGAGGCGCGCGGCTTTACCTCGGACGACTTTGCCCGCTCGCATCCGGCCGGTAGTTTGGGCCGACGCCTGCTGCTGCACATCGGCGACGTGATGCACAGCGGCACCGATGTGCCCCGCGTCTCCCCGGATGCCAGCATTACCACCGCGCTGGTCGAAATGACCCGCAAACACCTCGGCATGACCGCCGTGGTGGATGCCGAACAGCGCCTGCTCGGCGTGTTTACCGACGGCGACCTGCGTCGCGCGCTGGACGATGTCGGCGTGGATCTGCGTGGCGCCAAGGTGGGCGAGTTGATGACGCGTGAGCCCAAGACCATCGGCGCCGGCAAGCTGGCCGCCGAGGCGGCGCAGTTGATGGAAAAGCTCAAGATCAACGCCTTGCTGGTCGTCGACGATGAACAACACGTGGTCGGTGCACTCAATATTCATGATCTGCTCCGTGCCCGCGTGGTCTGATCGCGCAGTTGTTCGATTACTCCGTCCTTGATCAAGCCATTCGCCTCACCATTCCGGCACGAGTCCACGTCCCATGTATCTGGCTGACATTCCCAAAGAAATTCTCGCCCGCGCCGCGAATATCCGCGTCGCCGTGTTCGACGTGGACGGCACACTGACCGACGGCCGCCTCTGGTACGGCGAGGATGGCCGCGAAACCAAGGTGTTTCATGTGCACGACGGTCTTGGCCTGAAACGGTTGCAGCAAAATGGCGTGATCGTCGCGATCATCAGCGCGCGGATCAGCCATCCTGTGGCGCTACGTGCCGAAGAACTCGGCATCGCCCACGTCTATCAGGCACAGGACAACAAGGTCAGCTGTCTGCTCGAACTGCTGGATGCGCTCAACCTGTCGACGGAACAGGCTGCCTTCATTGGTGATGATCTGCCCGACCTGCCGCCGATGAAGATCGCCGGGCTCTCGGTCGCGGTCGCCAACGCCCATCCGGTGGTCGCCGAACAGGCGCATTGGCAGACCAGCAAAAGCGGTGGCCTCGGTGCCGCCCGCGAGGTTTGCGACCTTATCCTGCACGCCCAGGGCAAAGACGCCGCCGCGGTGCCGTCGCAGTGAGCCTGGGCCGCTATCTGCGCGACCGCGGTCTGCTTGCCGCCACCCTCGTCATAGCGCTGCTGGCTGGCCTCGGCCAGTTGGTGCTGTGGTGGATCGGGCCGGCCGTCGCGCCGAATGACTTTGTGGGTCCGCCGCGTTCGGGTTACACGCTGATCGACAGCCATGTCACCGAATATGACGTGCTAGGCAAGCAGAGCATGCGCCTGCAATCGCCGCATATCGAACGGCGCGAGGACGACGAATCGCTGTACCTCAATACACCGACCTTCCAGTTACCGCCCAAGGTTCCGGGCCTGCCCGACTGGGACGGCAACTCGCTCTACGGCTGGGTCAACAAGGAGGGCACGTTGCTCAAGCTGCAGGGGCCGGTTTACCTGCATCGTCCGGCCTACACTGATCTCAAGGGCGTCGCCCAGGCAGAAACGATCATGCACACGTCAGAGGTGACGGCGTGGCCGAAGGAGCAACGCATGGAAACCGCCGAGCCGGCGAATATCGTGCAGGGTCCACGTACAATAAGCGGAGTCGGCATGCGTGCCAGTCTCAACGACAATCATCTGGAGCTGCTCGATGCTTCCCACATCATCTTCCCGCCACGCACGCCCAAGCCGCCTTCTGGTCAGCGTGCTACTCCTAAGCCTGCTCGCGCTGCAGCCAGCGATAGCAAGACAGGATGATCGGCAAAAGCCGATGGATCTGCACGCCACCTCCACGGATGGCTTCAACCTGCCCAATACCATCACCACGCTGACCGGCAACGTCATTGCGATCCAGGGCACACTGAAGATGACGGGCGCCAAAGCGCTGCTGACCATCGACGGCGATACCCAGATCAGCCACATCCACGTCATCGCGCCGCCGGGCAAGCTGGCGCATATCGAGCAGATAGACGATGCCGGCAACCTGATGACGGGTGATGCCGACATGCTGGACTACGACAACATCAACGGCATTGCGGTGTTGACCGGCCATGCCGTCGTGCATCAGCAGGGCCGCGGCGAATCGCACGGCGACAAGCTGGTCTACAACACCCAGACCCAGCAGATGACCGGCTCCAGCGGCAGCGACGGTCAGGTACATATGGTCATTCTTCCGAAACCGCAGCCAGCCGGCGCAAAACCCGCCGCACCGGCAAGCGCCGCCAAAGCCGCCGTGCCTGCAGCCGCCAGCACCGCGCCATCATCGAAGCAGCCCTGACCGATGCTTTCTGCCGAAGGTCTGCAAAAGAGTTTCAAGGCGCGCAAGGTCGTGCGCGATTTCGCGTTCTCGATTCGTGAGGGCGAAGTCGTCGGCTTGCTCGGCCCCAACGGCGCCGGCAAGACCACCTGCTTCTACATGGTGGTGGGTCTGATCGAGGCCGACGCTGGCACCATCACGCTGGACAAGCAAAACATCACCGGCCTGCCCATGCACCTGCGCGCCAAGCTGGGCATCGGCTATCTGCCGCAGGAGGCGTCGGTGTTCCGTCGACTCAGCGTGTCGGACAACATTCTCGCCGTGCTGGAACTGCGCGATGGCCTCAGCCAGCAGCAACGCGCCAGCGAGCTGGAAAGCCTGCTCGATGAATTGAAAATCGGCCACATCGCCGACCAGAAAGGCATCAGCCTGTCCGGCGGCGAGCGCCGACGGGTGGAAATTGCCCGCGCACTGGCCGCGCAGCCGCGCTACATGCTGCTGGACGAACCGTTCGCCGGCGTCGATCCGATTTCGGTCGGCGAAATTCAGCGCATCGTGCGGCACTTGAAGGAGCGCGGTATCGGCGTGTTGATTACCGACCACAACGTACGCGAGACGCTGGGCATCTGCGACCGCGCCTATATCCTCAACGACGGCGAAGTGCTGTCGCGCGGCACACCGGCGCATATCCTGGCCGACGAGAAGGTGCGCGAGGTTTATCTGGGCCGCGAATTCCGCCTCTGATGGGTCAATCGTCATTGGCGTGTCGGTCGGTCATGCCGGCCTATGGCTGCATCGACAGCCAAGCGTTAGGATGGCGGCGAGTTCCTTCGATCCGGCTGGCATGAAACCTGCACTTCAGTTTCGCCTTCATCAGCAACTGACCCTGACGCCGCAACTGCAGCAGGCGATTCGCTTGTTGCAACTGTCGCAGCTGGAGCTGGAAGCGGAGCTGCGACAGATCGCCGAGAGCAACCCGCTACTCGAGTTCGCTGAAGAAAGCGATGACGTCGAGACTGTGGATGGCGAAGACGTCGATACCGACTACATCCATCCAGAACGCCCCAGCGCGGCCACCGGCACCGAAAACGACAACAGCAACGACGACCCGACCAGCGAATGGGCTGACGGCGGCGGCGCAGCCGAATCGCCCATCGATTTTTCCAGCAGCAGCCTCGGCAGCAAGAGCAGCAGTACCTCCTCGCGCGGCGACGACGATTTCGAACCGCAGAACGCCGCGCCGGAAACGCTGCAGCAGCATCTGCTGTGGCAGCTGAACATGGCCTCGTTCAATCCACGCCAGCACACGATCGCCGCTGTACTGATCGACGCGATGAACGCCGACGGTTATCTCGGTGAGAGTCTGGAAACCCTGCTCACTGCGCTACCTGAAGGTTTCAAGGCCAGCGTCGAGGAACTGGACGCCGTGCGCCGGCGCCTGCAAGGCTTCGACCCGGCCGGCGTGGGCAGCCTGGACCTGCGTGACTGCCTGCGCGTGCAGCTGGAACAATTCGCCCCCGATACGCCGCACCGCGAGCTGGCTCTGCGTATCGTCGATACCGAGCTGGAACTGCTGGCGCGCAACGATAGCGCGCGCCTGGCCCGGCGCCTGCGCGTCACCGAGGACGAGGTGGTCTCGGCCGCCATACTCATCCGCAGCCTTGACCCACGCCCCGGCGCGGCGCTCGACACCACGCCGGTGGAATATGTGGCGCCCGATGTCTACGCTTTGCGCGACGGTAACCGCTGGCGGGTCAGCCTCAACGCCGACTGCCAGCCCAAGCTGGGGCTTAACCAGCACTACTGCGGCCTGATCGCCCGCGCCCGCGGCGAAGACGCCAGCTGGATGCGTGGCCAGCTGCAGGAGGCGCGCTGGCTGATCAAAAGTCTTGAATCGCGTGCCGAAACGCTGCTCAAGGTCGCCGAGGTCATCGTGCGCCGGCAGAGCGCCTTTCTCGACTACGGCCCGGAGGCGATGCACCCGCTGGTGCTGCGCGAAGTCGCCGAAGAGGTCGGCATGCACGAGTCAACCATCTCCCGCGTGACGACGCGCAAATATTTGCACACGCCACGTGGTACGTTCGAGTTGAAGTATT
>Ga0302314_10006025_pt1 | contig 22039 bp, 15 predicted proteins | sample III_Palsa_N2_3_FD_200533 | JGI IMG/M metagenome (GOLD analysis project Ga0302314, IMG submission 200533) | Peat permafrost microbial communities from Stordalen Mire near Abisko, Sweden - III_Palsa_N2_3 | ecosystem: Environmental > Terrestrial > Soil > Palsa > Peat permafrost | place: Sweden...
TGGGACGCGGCTATCTGTACTGCGAAGACGGGCGGCCCATGGGGCACGCCTCCGGGCTGCGCGTCTACAAGCGGACGTGGCTCATGGGACACCTCGCCGTCCTTCCGGGTTTCCACCGCAGCGACCAAGCCTCGCGGGAGCTCTCCGCGCTGGCCCTGGAGTACGGCGAGATGCTCGAGGACGTGGACTACGTCCGTTACGTCTGGCGCACCGAGAACCGCTGGCCCAACCGCTACTCGTCCTGGCTCTCCCGCCGGGTGGGACAGGAGAGTCGAAGCCGGCTGGCCTTCTTCCACTACCTCCGCTGTCCGGTGGGCCCCCGCGCGGATGGCCCTCCTTTGCCACGCGTCCGCCGGGCGACGCGACCGGACTTGGTGGCGCTCGAGTCCTACCTCCGCCGGAACGGCCACCTCGTCACCGTCCTCAGCGACGACCTCACCGCCGATGCCCTCGAGCTCGAGCAGCTGTCATCGCGCTTCGCCGAAGTGGGGCTCGAGCGACGGCGCGAGGTGTGGGTGGTGGACGGCCCGGACGTGCCGGTGGCCTTCGGGCTCCTCGAGCGGAGCACCCCAGGGCTGTCCTGGCCCGAGCTCACCAATGCCCTGAAGCTGGTGGTGACCACCCTGGATGAACGCACGGGCGATGCGGCGCGCTCCGCGCTCACTCGCCACGCTGAAGACAGCAACCGGGCCCGGGGCATGCCCTCCACCGTCGTCCTCGCCGCCGACGAGGACCTGGCCGCCCTGGCCGGCCTCGGCTTTCAAAGTCTCGGGAAGACTGCCGAGTGGACGTTTGCCCGGTCGCTGGTGGGCGAGTGGGACAACCTCACCCGCGCGGTGACCGAGCGCTTCGCGCGGCGGGCCGCAGCCCAGGCGGCCCACGGCACTCACCTCGCGGGCGAGACGGAACAGGCAGCCTAGCTGCCGCCGACGGCGGTCCCCCTGGGCAGGGGGTCCACGCGGACCCTCGGGGGCCTGCGGCGGGGGAGCCCAGTGGGCGCGGCTTGTTCGAAGACACGCAGGTCCTGGAAGATGGGAGAAGTCGGTACTTCCGAAGTCCCCATGAGCGCCGAACCCTCACCTCTCGAAGAGGACACCGTCCCGGAGTTGAGCGTCCGCGTCGTCGGGGTGGTCGTCCTCTATTTCGAGAAGACCTACGGCACGGACCGACTTCGCGCGCTGTGGGAGCGCGAGCACGTCTCGCTTCCGCTCGAGTACCTGCACACGCACAGCAACTTCGTCTCGATGCGCTTCGCCGAGCGGCTCACCCGGGCCCTGGTGGCCGACTCCGGGGACTCGGACTTCGTCCGGCACGCGATGCAGATGACGGCCACCCCGGATGCCCTGGGGTTCACCTACCACCTCATGAAGGCCCTCGGCTCGCCCGGGCTCTGCTACCGCAAAGCGGTGGAGATGAGCCACGTCTTCAACCGGGTGGGCCGCTTCTCCGTCGAGGTGCTTGGCAACGACAACATGACGCTCTCCTACTGGAGCAGCGTCCCCGAATCCGACCGAAACTTCTGCATCGGACGCCAGGCGCAGTTCGCGACCTTCCCCACCATCTGGGGGCTCCCCCTCGCCGAGGTGAAGGAGACGCACTGCCAGCTCGACGGTGCTCCGGCCTGCCGCTACGTCATGAAGTGGCACAATCCCCGGCGCCGCTGGCGCCGGTGGGCCTTCGGCGTGGGCGGCGCCGCCGCCGGTGCCGGCCTGTGGCACGTCTTTCCCGTCGCCGGTTCCCCCCTGCTCGCGCTCTCCTCCGGGGCGGGGGTCGCCCTCGGGGCGTGGCTCGACGAGCGCCGCGAGGTGCTGCGCGCCTCGGAGCTGCTCGCCTCGCAAACCGAGGGGCTCTTGCGCAGCATGGAGGACCTCCAGCGGCGCAGCGACGAGGTCCACCGTGCCAACGTGCTCCTCGAGGAACGCGTGGCGCAGAGAACCCGCGAGCTCGAGGAGAGCGCGCAGATGCTGGGCAAGGCCCTCGAGCAGCAGCGCGAGCTGGACCGGCTGAAGACGCAATTCTTCGACAACGTCAGCCACGAGCTCCGGACGCCGTTGACGCTCATCCTCCTCTCCCTGGAGAGCCTGCTCTCGCATGGGACTGCCGCGCTGGCGCCCGACGTCCGGCAGGACCTGGAAACGATGGAGCGCAGCGCGACCAAGCTGCTCCGGCTCATCGACCAGCTTCTCGACCTGGCCAAGCTGGAGGCCGGCAAGACGCGACTGCGCTACCAGCCGGTCGAGCTCTCCAGCTTCCTGCGCACGATGCTCGGCCCGTTCCGGGTGCTGGCCCAGGAGCGGTCCATCGCGCTGCGGGTGGAGGGGGGGCCGTTGACGTCGGTGCACATCGACCCCGACCAGATGGAGGGCGTCTTCCAGAACCTCCTCTCCAACGCCCTCAAGTTCACGCTCCGCGGCAACGTCACCGTCCGCCTCTCCGAGACGCAGGACGAGGTGGTGGTGGAGGTCGCGGACACCGGATGCGGCATGTCCCCGGAGGACCTGCCCCGCATTTTCGACCGCTTCGCGCAGGCCGACTCCACTGGCATCCGCCGCCTGCGCGGCACCGGCATCGGGCTGGCGCTGGTGAAGGAGTCGGTGGAGCTGCACGCCGGCCACATCGAGGTGAGTAGCCTCCTCGACGTTGGCTCCACGTTTCGAGTCACGCTTCCCAAGGGAACGGCCCACATCCGCGAAGACCTCCGCGAGCGCATCGACCCGGAGGAGGTGGTGCGGCGCGAACGCAAACGCGGGCCGCCCGAGCTCTCGCAGGCCCTGCGGCGGCTCCAGGCTGCGCCCGAGGTCCCTCCCGACGTCGATGCGCCGCCGGTGCAGACCCTGGCTCAGGCCCAGCGCACGGTGCTGGTGGTGGAGGACGACGACGAAATCCGCCGCTTCATCGCCGGGTTTCTCCGCACCGATGGATTCCGGGTGCTCGAGGCCACCAACGGCGAGGAGGGCATCGCCCGGGCAAAGTCCGGCTACCCGGACGTGGTGGTGTCCGACGTGATGATGCCGGTCATGTCCGGCGTCCAGATGGTCCAGGCGCTGCGCGGTGACCCGGAGACGGCAGACCTTCCCGTCATCCTCCTCACCGCCCGCAACGAGATGGACGCCACGCTCTACGGGCTGGGGGCAGGAGCCAACGACTACGTGGGAAAGCCCTTCCGCCCGCGCGAGCTGGTGGCCCGGGTGGAGACCCAGCTGCGGTTGCGCGATGCCGCGGCCCGGGTGGCGGAGAACGAGCGACTGGCCACGCTGGGGCTGCTCACCACCGGGTTTGCCCACGAGGTGAGAAACCCCCTCAACGGCCTCCTCAACAGCCTCGGTCCTTTGCGCGAGCTGCTCGTCCCCGGCTGTGACTTCTCCACCGCCGAGACCCTGCTCTCGGTGCTCGAGGAAGCCGGCGAGCGCATCCACTACCTCGCCGAGTCACTCCTCGGCTTCGCCCGCCCCACCGACCGCCGGGAGGCGGTGGACGTCTGCGCCTCGCTCGATGGCACGCTGAAAGTCATGGCCTGGAGGACACCCCCCGGCGTCCGGGTGGAGCGCAACTACCAGGCCCGGGAAGGCGTCCTCGGGGAGGCCGGAGCGCTCAACCAGGTTTGGCTCAACCTCGTGGACAACGCGCTGCGGGCCATGGGCGAAACCGGGACACTGAAGCTCGAAACCCGCGTCGAGGGCGAGTACCTGGTGGTGGCGGTGACCGACACCGGGGAAGGAATCCATCCGCGGCACATCGCCCACCTCTTCCAGCCCTTCTTCTCCACCCGGCGGGCCGGCGAGGGCACGGGACTGGGCCTCACCCTCAGCCGCCGCATCGTCCTCCGGCACGGGGGGAGGATGGAGGTCTCGACGGAGGAGGGCCGCGGCTCGACGTTCTCCGTCTTTCTGCCCCTCCGTCTGCGAGCCGAGCTCCCGGAGGGGCGGGTCGCGCCGTCGGTGCGCGCCTCGGCCTGAAGCGGCCGGGCCTCAGACGTCGGGCTTGGCCACCACGTCGAAATCCGGAATCTCGTGTCGCAGGTAGTCGTGAATCCGGCTGATGAGCTGCGCTTCGATTTGGCGCGCCCGTTCCCGTGACACGCCGAAGTGGGTGCCGATGTCCTGCAGCGTCATCGGCTCATCGGCGATGAGGCGCTTCTCGAAGATGTACTTCTCCTTGCCGTCCAGGTCCCGGGAGAAGTCCGTCAGCTTGGCGCGAAACAGTCGCTTCACCTCCTCGCTGGCCAGCTGCTCGTCGGCTCCCTGCACCGGGCTGGCCGGAATGAGGCGTTCGACCCGCGTCGTCTTTCCGTCCTCGCCCACCGGCGCGTCGATGGACACTTCGTCCTGGCCCAGCCGCTGGTCCATCTCCTCCACATCCTTCTCGGTGACGTGGAGTCGCTCGGCGAGCAGCTTCGGGCTGGGCTCGATTCCCTGCGAGGTGAAGCGCTGCTGCTCCTGGCGCAGCTTGAAGAAGAGCTTCCGCTGGGCCTCGGTGGTGCCAATCTTCACCATCTTCCAGTTGTCCATGATGTAGCGAAGCAGGTACGCCCGAATCCACCAGGCGGCGTAGGTGGAGAGCTTCACGCCGCGCTCCGGGTCGAATTTCTTCACCGCCTGCATCAACCCGATGTTGCCTTCCTGGATGAGGTCCAAGAGCGCGATGGGGTTGCGCTGGTACTCGTGGGCCAGCTTCACCACCAGACGCAGGTTGGCCGAGACGAGCTTCGCCGCAGCCACCAGGTCGCCCGTGCTCCGGTACTGCCGCGCCAGAGCCGCCTCCTCCTCGCGCGTCAACAGAGGATGGCGCTGCACCTCGGCCATGTAGGCCCGGAGTGGGTCGGCGCGCTCCAGGCCGCGGGGCGCGTCCGCGGCCTCCTGGGCCTCTTCCTCTTCCGAGTCCAGCGCCTCGCGCTGCCGTTCCTTTGGCTTCCGGGCGCTCTGCCGCACCGGCGCGACAGTCGGCACGGGCGGCGGCAAAGCGGCGGCCTTCTCCTCGGTGGACGCGGGCGGCGGCGCGCGTGCGGGTGCGCGCGTCGGTGCACGCGCCTTGGCCTTGCGCCGGGGCGCGGCAGCCGCCTTCACTGGCCGCCGCTTCACTTTCGCCGAGCTCTTGGGCTTACGCGACTTGACCATCGTTGTCGGCGCGGGACATTGCCAGAGACGCCAGCAGGGATTAAGCCCCTTGGCACAGATGACAGACACTTTTTCCGCATCCTCGTCCACGCCGCCGGGCGGCGGGGGCGACGAGGATGGTTCCCCGCCGGTCGACGGGCCCCAGGACTACGTCGCCGACATTGGCTTCGACGACCTCCCCATCTCCCCGGAAATCCGTCGTGCCCTCGCCGAGCGTGGCTACGACCGGCCAACCCCGGTGCAGGCCAAGGCCTTCGGCCCCGTCCTGGCCGGGCGAGACCTCATCGTCCGCAGCAAGACCGGCACCGGAAAGACGGCGGCCTTCGGGTTGCCGCTTCTGGAGCGCATCGACGCCTCCGACACGGAGGTGCGGGCGCTGGTGCTCTGTCCCACCCGCGAGCTCGCCCTCCAGGTGGCCGCCGAAGTGGGCGACCTCGGGAAGTACAAGGGCATCAAGGTGACGGCCATCTACGGCGGTGCCTCGATGAAGGCCCAGGAGGACGCGCTCGAGGCCGGCGTGCACATCGTGGTGGGGACGCCAGGCCGCGTCTATGACCACATTCGCCGGAAGAACTTGAAGCTCGGCGGCTGCCGACACGTGGTGCTGGACGAGGCGGACGAGATGCTCAACCAGGGCTTCTTCGAGGAGGTGACGCGCATCCTCGACCAGCTGCCCCAGGGACGGCAGGTGCTGCTCTTCAGCGCCACCGTGCCACCGGACATCCAGCGGCTGATTGCCAAGTACACCACCTCCCCGGAGGCGCTGCTCCTCTCCGGCGACGTCCTCACCGTCGACCACATCCACCACATCCGGTACGACGTGACCGACGCCTACCCCAAACCGAGAAACCTCATCTACGTCCTGGAGATGGAGGAGCCGGACAACGCCATCATCTTCTGCAACACCCGCGACGACACGGCACTGGTCACCGCGGTGCTCAACCGGACCGGGTTCGACGCCGAGTTGCTCAACGGCGACCTCCCGCAGTCGGAGCGCGAACGGGTGATGGCCAAGGTGAAGCGCGGCGAGGTGGCCTTCATGGTGGCCACCGACATCGCGGCGCGCGGCATCGACATCTCCGACTTGCAGTACGTCATCAACTACTCGCTTCCCGAGGACCCGGCGGTGTACCTCCACCGGGTTGGCCGGACCGGCCGCATCGGGAAGAAGGGCGTGGCCATCAACCTCGTCTCCGGCCGCGAGCTGGGCACCCTCTCCGCGCTGGAGAAGAAGTACGGCATCGTCTTCGAGAAGCGCCAGATGCCGAGCCCGGAAGAGGCGCTCAAGCTGTGGACCGAGCGGCACGTGCGGGACATCAAGGAAGCCGCCTCCTCGAGCGTCTACGAGGGGTACCTGGCGCTGGCCGGAGCCCTGAAGGGCCGACCCGACGCGGACGACCTGATTGGGTTTCTGCTGAAGTCCTTCTTCCACCATCTGCGCATCGACAAGGCGCAGGCCGTGCTGGCCGAGGAGCGTGCGGCAGGCCTTCCCCCCCGCGAGCCGAAGCGGGAGCGACCGGAGCGAAGCGAGCGTGGAGAGCGCTCCGAGCGCGGCCCGCGGCCCGCGGCCCGCGGGCGGGAGCGGGAGCGGGAACGTCCCCCCCGCCGCGACCGGCCAGAGACGGCCCCGGCCGCCGACGGGAGCGCCCGAAAGCCCCGCAGCGACGTCCCGGGGCAGGTCCGGCTGTGGCTCAACCTCGGGAGTGCCGAGAGTCTCGACGAGGCGTCTCTGCGCTCAGCGCTCGAGGCCCTCGGCGCGCCGGCCGGGAAGGTGTCCCGCGTGGAACTCCGGCCAACCTACAGCTACGTCTTCGTCGCCGAGGCCGATGCACCCGCCTTCGAGCGACTCGACGGCCAGACCCACGCCGGCAAGGCGTTGAAGATTGAGCGGGCCCGGCGTCGGTAGTCGATGTCCCTCGCCGCCACCACCACCTACTTCCGCACCGCGGCCCGCCTGATGGACCTCGGCGACCGCATCGAGACGCTCCTCGCTGCGCCGCTGCGCGAGGTGAAGGTGCAGGTGAGCATCGAGATGGACGCCGGTGAAGTCCGCACCTTTTCCGGGTGGCGCGTCCAGCACGACAACAGTCGAGGGCCGATGAAGGGCGGGCTGCGCTACCACCCGGACGTCGACGCCGAGGAGATGGTCTCGCTCGCCTCGCTCATGACCTGGAAGACCGCGGTCATGAACCTGCCGCTGGGCGGAAGCAAAGGCGGCGTGGCGGTCGACCCGGCACAGCTCACCGCCCGGGAGCTGGAGCGCCTCACCCGGAAGTACGTGGACCAGCTGGCCGACGTCCTCGGTCCCACCCGGGATGTGCTCGGGCCGGACGTCAACACCAACCCCCAGGTGATGGCCTGGGTGATGGACCAATACGGCAAGCACCACGGGCATGCGCCCGCCGTCGTCACCGGAAAGCCGGTGGAGCTCGGCGGCTCGCGGGGGCGCGAGGCGGCCACCGGGCGAGGGCTGCTCTACGTGGCCCGGGAGGTGCTGCGCGACTTGGGACAGCCGCTGCAAGGGGCGCGTCTGGCCGTCCACGGTTTCGGCAACGTCGGCTCGCACGCGGCGCGGGCGATGGTCGAGGCCGGCGCCCGGCTGGTGGCCGTGTGCGACGTCACCGGCGGGGTGAGGGATGCCTCCGGCCTGGACCTGCCGGCACTCTTCGAGCACGTCCGGCGCTTTGGCGCCGTCCGGGGCTTCGCCGGTGGCAACAGCTGCGCGCCGGCCGAGGTCCTCACCGCTGACTGCGACATCCTCGTGCCAGCCTCCCTGGGGGGAGTCCTCACCCTGGAGATTGCCAAGGACGTCCGCGCCCGCGTGGTGCTGGAGGCCGCCAACGGACCGACGGAGGCGGACGCCGACGCGCTGCTCGAGCAGCGCGGGGTGGTGGTCGTCCCGGACATCCTCGCCTCGGCCGGCGGCGTGACGGTGAGCTACTTCGAGTGGGTCCAGAACCTCCAGCATTTGGCCTGGGACGAGGAGCGCGTCAACGCCGAGTTGGAGCGCGCGATGAAGGACGCCTACGAGCGCGTCGCCCAGGTCTCGCGCAGCCGACACGTCCTGCTGAGGACTGCAGCGACCATTCTCGCCCTCGGTCGCGTGGGAAAGGCCACCGTCCTGCGGGGCATCTGAGCGGGCCCTCTCCCCCGCTGTGGTAGCCTCGGCCGGCAATGGAGACGGTCGCGGAGTCCCTGTCCAGCGTTCCCCTCTTCCAGGGCTTGGAGCGGACCGAGCTTCTGCGGCTGGCCGCCATCGCCGAGCCCCGGACGGTGAGCGCGCAGTCCCCTCTCTTCCGCGAGGGCGAGGCCGGCGACGCGCTGTGGGTGCTCCTCTCCGGCGAGGTGGAGGTGGTGAAGCGAGACGCCGCCGGCCACCTCCAGGTGCTGGCTACCCTGGAAGCTCCGACGGTCCTCGGGGAGGCCAGCCTTCTCCTCGAGGACGGGCCGAGGAGCGCCTCCGCGCTGGCGCTGAGCGACCTCTCGCTTCTGCGCATCGCCGGGACCGACTTCCGCCGCCTCCTGGCCGACCATGACTTGGCGGCGTTGAAGCTGACGCTGGCCCTGGCGCGGGTGCTGGCCTTGCGCCTCGTGGAGATGAATGAGCGCCTCGTCGCCGTGCAGCAGGTTGGCCCGGCGGCGAATGCCTTCGCCGAATTTCAAAAGGCCGGTGCCTGGCAGTACTGACCCCCGGTGCGCTTCTTCCAGGTGGACGTCTTTGCGCCTCGGCCCTTCACCGGAAACGGACTGGGGGTGTTTCCCGAGGCAGCTTCGCTGTCCGCCTTCCAGATGCAGTCTCTGACGCAGGAGCTACGTCAGTTCGAGTGCATCTTCCTCTCCCCGGAAAGCGAGGGCGCGCGGCGAGCGCGCATCTTCACCGTGGATGAGGAGCTGCCCTTCGCCGGGCACCCCGTTCTGGGGGCCGGTGCGGTGCTTCACCACCTGGCCCGCGCCGAACGCGAGGCAGAGAGCACCCTCGAGCTCTCCGGCGGACGCCGGGTGGAGGTGCGCTCCCTGCGCACCGCCGACGGCTTCCAGGTGGAGATGGACCAGGGCCAGGCGTCCCTTGGGCCCGTGGTGGAGGACGCCACAGTCCTTCAGGCGCTCAACCTCGGCCAGGAGGACGTCGCCAAGGGGCTTCCACTCCAGGTGGTGTCCACCGGACTGCCCTACCTCATCGTTCCTCTGCAACGAGGTCTTGACCGCGCCCGCATTCTCCACGCCAACTTCGAGGCGCTGCTCGGTAAGCACGGCGCGAAATTCGTGTACCTCCTCGACGTCGAGGCCAGGGAAGGCCGGACGTGGGACAACCGCGGTGCGGTGGAAGATGTCGCCACCGGCAGTGCGGCCGGACCGGCCGCGGCCTACCTCGTTGCCCACGGCCGTGCCCGTCCGGGCGGCTGGCTCGAATTCCGACAGGGCCGCTTCGCTGGCCGTCCGAGTGAGCTCGAGGCGCGCTTGGCACCGTCGGGCGAAGTCAGCATCCGCGGCTCGGTCTTCCTCGTGGCCGAAGGCCTCTGGAAGCGGCTTCCAGCTGCCTCGGGGGACAGCGAACCACACCGGCCTACCAGCTGAGGGGACATTGACGCGTGTGAAAAGGGAGGTCCTCTGAGCGTCGACGGCACCAAGAGTGAAGGGGGACGTCGCCTGGCGGCGGTCGTCGCGACGCTGGCGTCCGCAGTCTTTTTCGGCGGCAACGCCATCGCCTCGAAGGTGCTGTACGCGGCAACCCCGACTCCACGCTTTGACGCCGTCAGCCTCCTGGTGGCGCGCGGCTTCTGGATGCTCCCGCTGTTTCTCGTGCTGGCGGCGGTGACGCGGCCCAAGCAGCGGTGGAGCCTTGGTGGGAGGGACGCACTTCTCTTTCTGGCCTGTGGCGTCGCCTTCGGGCCTGGAGCGTGCGCCCTGGCGGCGCTCGGGGCGAGCGCCACCAGCGCCGCTCACTTCGTGCTGCTGGTCAGCCTGTTTCCGCCGCTGGCCGGCGGACTGGCCGCGCTCTTCCTCCGGGAGCGGCTCGCGCCGGTGCGCGTCGTCGCCATCCTGGTGGGCGTCGTCGGCGCCTCCACGCTCGCGCTCTCCAAGTCAACAGGAGGAGCAACGCCGAGTGGCGACCTCCTGGTCGCCGCCTTCATCGCCGCCTGGGCGCTGCTCACGGTGGGAATCCGGCTGCTCAACCGCACCTACCCGCCGCTCTTCGTGGTGGGCGTCTTCGGCGCGGTGGGGAGCCTCCTGCTCGCACTCCTGGGAATCCCCTCCGGACGGATGGGGGCCGTTCTCGTCCCGCTGCAGCATTTCGACACGCGAACCGTCCTCTGCTTCGACGTCGAAATCATCCTCTTGCTCTCTCTGGTGGCGCAGCTCCTTCAAGGACTTGCCCTGCGGACACTCAACGTCGCGCTCGTGGCAGCCCTGACGTCCTACGGCTCCATCTTTGCCGGCCTGGCGGCCTCCTTCCTGGTTCTCGGAGAGCGGCTGACCACCGGTGACGTGGTGGCGAGCGCCTTCCTGGTGACGGCCGTGGCGCTGTCGCTCCTGCCGGAAAGCCTCTTCCGGAGGCGGGCGCTGGCACAGCCCTCGGTTCCCCCGGACGGCTGACGGCCCCAAGCGCACAACCGCGTCCGGCCGAGGGCTAGAGCGCGGCGGAAGCGCCGCGCGCGCACGCCTCTCGCAAGGCCTTCACGCCAGCCGCCGGGCCGCCGGCATGGGCGAAGATGCACGTCCCGGCCACCAGCACGTCCGCGCCGGCGGCGATGGCCAAGGGCCCCGTCGTCTCGTCGATGCCACCGTCGACTTCGAGCTCACAGGCCGCCGCACGTTCCCGCAACAGCGCCCGGGCGCGCTGCAGCTTGGAGAGCACCGAGGTGATGAATTTCTGCCCGCCGAAGCCTGGGTTGACCGTCATCAACAGGAGCAGGTCCAGCTCCTCGACGACGTCCTCGATGGTGTTGAGCGGCGTCCCGGGGTTGAGGCCCACGCCCACCGCCTTGCCCATGGCCTGCACCTGGTCCAAGGCCCGATGCAGCTGGGGTGTGGCCTCCTGGTGCAGGATGAGGAGGTCCCCGCCGGCCTTGATGAAGGCCTCGGTGTAGCGCTCGGGCCGGTCAATCATGAGGTGGACTTCCAGGGGCAGCGTCGTCCCCCGGCGCATGGCCTCGACGATGGGCAGCCCGAGCGAGAAGTTGGGGACGAAGGAGCCGTCCATGACGTCGATGTGGAAGCGCTGCGCGCCTCCCCGCTCCGCTTCGGCCACCTGCTCGCCGAGCCGCCAGTAGTCGGCGGCCAGGATGGAAGGAACAATCTTCACTTGGCCATCCCCTGCGCGGCGACCTGCGCTGCGCCGCGCATCCCCACTTTGTCGTCGAGGATGACACGCACTGGGATGTCCTCCATCATCGGCTTCAGGCGGCCCTTGTCCACGAAGGCAGCGCGAAACAGCGTCGGCTCCTGGAGCCGGGCCAGCACCTTGGGCGCGATGCCGCCGCCGAGGTAGATGCCGCCGACGGCCATGAGGAGCAAGGCGATGTTGCCCGCCACGGCTCCGTAGACGCTGGCGAAGACGTCGAGGGCCAAGGAGCAGAGCGGGCTCGAGTGGTCCAGCCCGCATACGGAGATGACTTTGGCCCGGCTGTCGACCGCCAGTCTTCGCTTCAGCCAGTCCGGCTCTTCGCCCCGGCCCGTGTCCCTGAGGAAGTCGTAGACATTGGTGAGGCCAACGCCGGAGAGGATGCGCTCGTTGCTCACCCGGCCGAAGCGCTTCGCGAGATGGAGCATCAGCTCGGATTCCAGCACGTTCCGGGGTGCGAAGTCGGCATGACCGCCTTCGGTGGCCAACGGCGTGTGCCGCTGGCCGTCCCACACCAGGCCGGCGACGCCGAACCCGGTTCCGGCGGCAACCACGGCCCGGTTTCCTGGCTTCTCGACGCCGGGGTTGAGAAGCACGAGGTCCGCGGGTGCCAGCAAGGGGATGCCATAGGCCAGCGCTTGCAAGTCGTTGATGAGCGACACCTTCGGAATCCCGAGGACGGCTCCCAGCGCTTTGGCATCCACCTCCCATGGCAGGTTCGGGGTGCGGACCTTGCCGTCGTGCACCGGGCCGGCCAGGCCGAAGGCGGCGCCGGTGGTGAGTGGATGCGTCTCAGCGAGGAAGGCCTCGAGGACTGCCTCCAGGCCAGCGTACTTGGGGCTCGGGTAGACGTGCTCGCTCAGCAGGACAGGCGCGCCGTCGCGCACTTCGAAGAGCCCGAGGCGCGCGTTCGTTCCGCCGATGTCACCGGCGACAATCACTTCTCGCCATCTTCCCAGTGCCGGCCGTCCCGCTCCAGGAGGGCGTCGGCATCGGTCGGTCCCCAGGTGCCAGCGGCGTAGTTGGGGAAATCCCTCGGGGGCAGCGCCTTCCAGACGTCAATCAACGGCTGCACCATCTGCCAGCCAGCTTCCACCATGTCCGCACGCTGGAAGAGAGTCGCCTCGCCCACCATGGCGTCGTAGAGCAGCGTCTCGTAGCCGGTACTCGGCTTGGCCCCGAACCAATCCACGTAGCGAAAATCCATCTTCACCGCGCCCATGTCGAGCACCGGGCCGGGGACCTTGGCGCCGAAGCGCAGGGAGATGCCCTCGTCGGGCTGGATGCGGACGAAGAGGCGGTTGGTGGTGAGGTGGCTCACCGGCGTGCGGGTGAAGAGCATGAAGGGTGCGGCCTTGAATTGGATGACGATTTCCGTCACCCGCTTCGGCATGCGCTTGCCGGTGCGAACGTAGAAGGGGACGTGCGCCCAGCGCCAGTTGTCGATGTAGAGACGCAAGGCGACGAAGGTGTCGGTGTTGCTCTGGGGCGAGACCTTCTCTTCTTCCCGGTAGGCCGGGACCTTGTGGCCCTTCACCTGTCCTTGCCCGTACTGCCCCCGCACCGCGGCATGCAGCACGTCCTCGGGAGAGAGCGGCTGGATGGACCTCAGGAGCTTGACCTGCTCGTCGCGGACGGCGTCGGCATGGAAGGAGATGGGCGGCTCCATTCCCACCAGGCTCACCAGCTGCGCGATGTGGTTGGGCACCATGTCGCGAAGCGAGCCCGCGGTGTCGTAGTACCCGCCGCGCCCCTCCACGCCCAGCTCCTCGGAAGCGGTCACCTGCACGTGGTCGATGTAGTGGTGGTTCCAAATCGGCTCGAAGATGCTGTTGCCGAACCGGAAGACGAGCAGGTTCTGGACGGTCTCCTTGCCCAGGTAGTGGTCGATGCGGAAAATCTGCTTCTCACCCACCACCGAACGCAGGTCCCTGTTGAGCTGGATGGCCGACGTCAGGTCGTGGCCGAAGGGCTTCTCGATGACCACCCGACGCCAGTGCCCCTCCTTCTCCTCGAGCAACCCGACGCTTCCCAGGCCCTTGACGATGGGGGCGAAGAAGTCCGGCGCCACCGACAGGTAAAACATGTAGTTGCCGGGTGTCTTCAGCTGGCCGTCGAGCTTGCCGAGGAAGTCCTTGAGCTGCTTGAAGGTCTCGGGACGAGACACGTCGCCCGACTGGTAGAAGATGCGCTCGGAGAGCGTGCTCCAGGCCTTCTTGGCCTCGTCGGTGGCCAGAAGCTTGTCCTCCGGCTTCACCTTCTCGCGAAACGTCGCGTGCGGGATTTCCGAGCGTGCCACGCCCACCACGCCGAATTCCGCAGCGAGAAACCCTTGTGTCTGCAGGTTGAAGAGCGCGGGCACGAGCTTTCGCTCCGTCAAGTCTCCCGACGCCCCGAAGATGACGACGACACAGGGGTCTCCCACCCGCACCTCGGACTCCGTCTTCGCCGGCGGCACGCTCACGGGCTTCCCCTCCTCATGCGCTGGTGGAGGCCGCTCATGCCTTCCCCCCGTGGGCGCGCAGGCGCTCGCCGATGGCTTTGAAGAGCTCGTCGAAGGACTCGGCAAACTTCTGCACCCCCTCTTCCACCAGGGTGTCGGTGACGGCCTTCATCGAGATGCCAGCCTCCTCCAGGGTGCGCATGGTGGCCTCCGCACCGGGTAGGTCCTCGGTGAGGCTCGGCCGTACCTTGGCGTGGTCGCGGACGGCGTCCAGGGTGGCCGGCGGAATGGTATTCACCGTGTCCTTTCCCACGAGCTCCTCGACGTAGAGGACGTCGGAGAACTTGGGATTCTTGGTTCCGGTGCTCGCCCACAGGACGCGTTGGGTGTGCGCGCCCTTCTTGGCCAGCGCCTCCCACCGTGCGCCGCTGAAGAGTGCCTGGTAGCGCCGGTAAGCGAGCTTGGCATTGGCGATGGCCACCTTGCCCATCAACGCCTCGAAGAGGCGGGAGCGCTTCTCGTCGGTGCCCGACGCCCGCGCCTTGCCGATGCGCTTCTCCACCTCGGAGTCGATGCGGCTGACGAAGAAGCTGGCCACCGAGGCCAGCTCCGCCACCGGCTTCCCCTCCTTCGCCCGCCGCTCCAGGCCGCGGAGGTAGGCCTCGGCCACGCTCACGTAGGCCTCCTGGCTGAAGAGGAGGGTGACGTTGATGTTGATGCCCTCGCTGATGCACTGCTCGATGGCCGGGACGCCCTCGGCCGTCCCGGGGATTTTAATCATCACGTTGGGTGCGCCGAGCGCCTTCCACAGCCGCCGCGCCTCCTCGATGGACCCTTGGGTGTCACGGGCCAGCTTGGGCGAGACCTCGAGCGAGCAGTACCCATCCCGGTGCTGGGTGGACTCCCACACCGGACGGAAGATGCGGGCCGCGTCCTGGATGTCCCGCAGCGTCAGCGCGTCGTAAACCTGGGCCACCGTCTTTCCCTCGGGGGCAAGCCTCGTGAACAGGTCGTCGTAGTCCTGGCTTCCCTCCACGGCCTTCTGGAAGATGGTGGGGTTCGACGTCAGTCCTGCGATGCCGTCGTTTTGGATGAGGCGCTGGAGCTCGCCCTTGGTGACGAGGCTCCGCTGCATGAAGTCGAGCCAGATGCTCTGGCCCGCTTCCCCGAGTGCCTTGATGCGATTCATGGTGTCTCCCGGATACGCGCTGCTCGATGAGCTTCACCGTCCAAGCCGCGGCGGTGAAGTCCTTGGATGAGAGGTTGACGAGGTGCACCCCGGCACTGCCACCCGAGGACGGTGTCCATTCTCGGCCCTATTTCCCAGCCTGGACCAGCGTCCGGGCGGCCTCGGCGACATTCTCCGGGGTGAAGCCAAAATGTTTCTGGACGTCCTTGATGGGCGCCGAGGCGCCAAAGCTGTGCATCGCGAGGATGGTGCCCTTCGGCCCGACGTAGCGGTCCCAGCCCAGCGCCGCGGCGGCCTCCACCGACACCCGGGCGGTGACGGCTGCCGGCAGGACGCTCTCCCGGTAGGCGGCATCCTGCTCCTCGAAGAGCTCCCAGCAAGGCATGCTCACCACCCTGGCGTGGATTCCGCTCTTCGCCAGCTGCTCCCGAGCGGTCATGGCCATGGCCACCTCGCTCCCGGTGCCCAGCAGAAGGACATCCGGCTTGCCTCCCTCGGCCTCTGCCAGCACGTACGCCCCTCGTTCGACTCCCGTTGCTGCTCCGCCCTTGCTCCGGTCGAAGGTGGGCAGCGCCTGGCGGCTGAGCACCAGAAGAGAGGGGCGGTGCTGCGCCTTGAGCGCCACGCGCCAGCACTCGGTGACCTCGTTGGCGTCCGCTGGACGAAACACCAAGAGGTGCGGGACGGCGCGCAGGGCGGCAAGTTGCTCGATGGGCTGGTGGGTGGGCCCGTCCTCGCCGAGGCCGATGGAGTCGTGGGTCATCACCCACAGCGAAGGAATGTCCATCAGCGCCGAGAGGCGGATGGGCTCACGCATGTAGTCGGTGAAGTTGAAGAACGTCGCCCCGTAGCCGCGCAGGCCGCTGAGCACCATTCCGTTGACGATGGCTCCCATCGCGTGCTCGCGCACCCCGTAATAGACGTTGCGCGCCGAGGGATGGTCCGGTTCCATCGGGCCTTCACCTTTGAAGGACGTCCGGGTCGAGCCGCTCAGGTCCGCGGCTCCGCCGACAATCCACGGAATCTTCTGGCCCAGCGCCTCCAGCACCTTGCCCGAGGACTCGCGCGTCGCCATTCCCTTGGCATCGGTCGGAAACGTCGTGAGCGCGGTCTCCCAGCCGACGGGTAAGTCCCGGGTGCCCATGCGCTCGATTTCGTCGGCCAGGTCGGGGTGCTCCCGCTTGTACTCCTGAAACATCCGCAGCCACGCCTCGCGCGCCGCGCGGCCGCGCGTCCCCAACCCCTCGTCGAAGTCCACCCGGACGCCGTCCGGGACGAGAAACTGCGCGTCCTCCGGCCAGCCGTAGTTGCGTTTCGCGGCGCGCACTTCCTCCTCGCCGAGGGGCTCGCCGTGGGCCGCACTGGTGTCCTGCTTCTTGGGCGACCCGTAGCCGATGTGACTGTCGACGATGACCAGCGTCGGCCGGTCGCGCGTCTGCTTGAAGAAGGCGAAGGCCCGGGCGAGCTTCGCCAAGTCATTGGCGTCATCGACGTGCGTCACTGCCCAGCCCACGGCGGCGAACCGGGCAGCGGCATCCTCGGAGAAAGAAAGCGCCGTCTTGCCGTCCAGGCTGATGTGGTTGTTGTCGTAAATCCAGCAAAGGTTGGACAGCTGGAGGTGCCCGGCGAGCGAGGCAGCCTCGGAGGAGATGCCCTCCATCATGCAGCCGTCGCCGAGAATGGCGTAGACGTCGAAGTCGAAGACGGCCTTCCCCGGCCGGTTGTAGCGCGTCCCGAGCCAGCGCGAGGCGATGGCCATGCCCACGCTGTTCGCTGCGCCCTGTCCGAGCGGTCCGGTGGTGGCCTCCACTCCCGTGGTGAGGCCGTACTCGGGATGTCCCGGTGTCCGACTGCCCAGCTGACGGAACTGCTTGATGTCGTCCAGCGACACCGCCGGCCCAGAGCCAACCTTCCCGTCTTTCTGCACCTCGCGGACGCCGGCCAAAAAGAGCGTGGAGTAGAGAAGCATCGAGGCGTGGCCGTTGGAGAGGACAAAGCGGTCACGGTTGGGCCAACGCGGGTCGGCCGGGTCGTAGCGCAAGACGTCGCGCCACAAGGCGTAGGCCACCGGCGCAAACCCCATCGGTGCTCCGGGGTGCCCGGAGTTGGCCTTCTGGACGGCATCGATGCTCAACGTCCGCAGGGTGTTGATGGCGAGCTGCGCGATGCCGGGGCTGGACACTGGGGCTTGCTCCATTGTTGGCGCAAAAGGCTTGGCCTCGGTGGCAGTTCTGCGTCAGACGCGCCAGCGTGGGCAAGCTGCCCCGTGTGACACAGCTGCGAACCGGGCACTGCGTTGCGTGAGAGGGACCACCACGAGGGGCGTCGTAGCGGATTCGCATCGGCGCTTCCACCTCAAACCCACATCGGCGGCAAACATCCGACAGCAGTCAGCAAACTGCCGCCCGAATGAAAAGGCCGTACACTTGGAGTCACCCTTTCGACAGGCGGCCCATGCCCTCCACGGGGGGTCGGTGGCCCAGAGCGACGGATGTCCGACACGCGCGCAGCGATTCGCGAGCTGCGTTCCCTCAGCGAGAAACGAAGCCAGAGCGCCCTCACCGAGGACGAGGCGGCCCGGTGGATGGCGCTGCGCCGTCAGCTTGGCCTTCCGCTCGAGCCGGTGAACGTCCTCGAGTCGGCGCCGCCCGCGCGGGCGGGCGAGCTGCCGGCGACGGCACGCTCACCGACGCCCGCGTCCACCTCCGCGGTCGACGTCGGCGCCCTTGGCGAGCCCGCATCCGGAGCGCCGGTTTTTTTCGGCCAGGACTCAAACCAGGCCTTGCCGGAGGAAGCATCCGAGGAGGCGCCTGAGGAGACGCACTGGACGGGCCCCTCCTTGGACAGCCCAACCGCGCCAGTGACTTCGGCGTGGGTTGGCCCCGCCCTCGACGCCCCCGCCTGGTCCGATGCGGCCGCCGACCGTCCCACCGACCCCGGACTGGATGGGCCACCCCCGGCCCCATTCGACGAGGCTCCGGCCGCCACGCGTCCCCCGAAGGAGACCGACGCCGCTGACTTTGGAGGTTCCCCGGCGGACCGAGTCCCGCTGGCCGCGGCCGCGGACTTTGTCTCCTATGGCCGCGAGGGCGACGAGGCCATCGACTTGCCGGAGGAGAGTGGGCGAACCGAAGTCATCGAGCAGCACACGCTGGCGCAGCTCTCCTACGCGTCCCCTTCAGAGGCCACGCCTTCTGCAGAGTACGCCGCTGTGCCCTCCCTGGTCGGCGACTCCGAAGAGATGCGGCCGCCCTCGCCCTCAGCAGCGAACGGCGTGCCCGATGAGCGTCCCTCGCTTGCGGACCGACTCCGACTTGACGACGAGGACACGAGCGCTGCCCCGACGGACTCCCTCCAGCTCGAGGCCGCCGCTTCGTCCGTGCCGGGCGTCTACGAAGGCGTCGTGCCCGAGGACCCCTTCCCACCGGAGGCCACCGAGTCGCCCGCGTCCGGCGTCTACGAGGGCGTCGCGCCCGAGGACCCCTTCCCACCGGAGGCCACCGAGTCGCCCGCGTCCGGCGTCTACGAGGGCGTCGCGCCCGAGGACCCCTTCCCACCGGAGGCCACCGAGTCGCCCGCGTCCGGCGTCTACGAGGGCGTCGCGCCCGAGGACCCCTTCCCAGCGCGGGCCACCGAGTCGCCCGCGTCCGGCGTCTACGAGGGCGTCGTGACCGAGGACCCCCTCCCGCTCGAGTCCGCCGCTTCGTCGGTGCCCGGCGTCTACGAGGGCGTCATGCCCGAGGACCCCCTCCCGCTCGAGTCCGCCGCTTCGTCGGTGCCCGTCTACGAGGGCGTCCTGCCCGAGGACGCCCTCCCACTGGAAGCCGCCGCACCTCCCGCGTCGGGCGTCGACGAGGGCTTCCCTCCGGCGGGCGACCCCCCACTCGGAGGCGCCGAGCCGGAGAGCCCGGGGATGGGCGTCCTCTTCGAGCCTCCCCTCGCCGCCGACGTCTCGAGCGAGACGGGTGGCTTCGCCCAAGCCGACGTCTCCTTCGCCCCGTCCGAGTCCGCCGCGCCCGAAACGCTCGCCGAGCCCGCACTGGACGGCGTCTTTCCGACGACACCGGCGCCGCTTCAGCTTGGCACTCCCTTAAGCCACGCCCACGCTGACGACGAGGTGCCGCAGAGCGTGCACTCGGGGCTTGCCGGCCCGCCCGTCGAGCTACGACCGCCCGTTCCCTCCACCTGGGAGCCCGGCTCCGCGGAGCCGCCCCTGGTGGCGGCGGACGATTTTGCGCGCGGTGGAGAACCAATCGGCGGACGTGGCCTGGACCCCTGGCCCGAGGAGACTTCGGTGGAAACGGAAGACGTCGTCGAAACCGTCGGTGACGACGACCTGGTGGAAGACCTCTCGACACCGACGCCCGAGCCTCTGCGTCCGATGGCCTCCCCGCCGGGCAGCGGTGGCATCCGTGGATTTCAATTTCCGAAGCCCCCGGCCGGTGGCGGTCCGACGCCCGCCCCATGGCAGCGCACGGACCCCGGCGTGCCCGCCTTCGTCCCCCAGCCCGCCGCCCCGGCGCCCATCCCAGTCTCGAGCCTCTCTGCTTCGACGCCCGCGCCGAGACGGCCAGTCGCCGCCGTCGTCCCCGTGCCGCCCGCGCCACCCCAGCGGTCCGTCACTCCGACGGCAGCCGTGCCACGAACGCTGACGCCCAGCGCGGCGCCCGCAAGGCCGGCCGCGCCCGTGACGCCCGAGCCGCCCACCCCTCGCGCCGTCGAGCCTGCCCGGGCCCCGCCGCGTGCGTTTCAGCTTCAGACACCAGCGCCCGAGGCTGTGGGCAGAAGCGCGACGCCGGTCCTCGAGGAGGAGGCGGCTCAGCCGGTTCTCGAGCTCGTGGACGAGGTGGAACCGGCACAGGCTCCAGTTCCGGTGAGAAGCCAGCCGGCGCCCAGCCCGGTGGCCGGGACGCCCGCTGCCATCTTCGGCGCGCCCATGATGCTCAACCCAAACATCGTCGAGGGAGACCACCGGGTGGTGGTGCACACCCTCGAGGGCCAGGTGCACAGAGGGACGGTGCACGACCTGGACCTCCAGGACAACGCACTCGCCGTGCAGCAGCCAGACGGCCGCTCAGTCCAAATCCCCACCAAGCGCGTGAAGGCCGTCTTCTTCGTCCTGGCGCCAGGTGGCCAACCGCTGCCCACGCGCGGCGAACGGGTGCAGGTCACCTTCCAGGACGGACGGCAGGTGGTGGGCTACTCGGACGACCACGCCACGGGCGAGCCGGGCTTCTTCGTCGTGCCTTCCGATGCCCGGACGAACACCGCCCGGGTGTACGTCTTCCGGGGCGGCGTCCAGTCCATCACCACCGGCTAGCGTCTTCCGGCCGGGGCCGGGCGGAGGCGGGACTTCAGGGCTTCTGAAGCTCCGCGTCGATTTGGATGGTGACTTCATCGCCGACGGCGACGCCACCCGTCTCGAGGGCGTGGTTCCACACCAGCCCGAAGTCTTTCCGGCTGATTCTGGTGGTGGCCGAGATGCCTCGGCTCGACTTGCCGCCCAGGGTCTTCAACTCCGGGGTGATTTCCGTGTCCAGCACCACCGGCTTGCTCACCCCGTGAAGGGTGAGAATTCCGGCGACGAGGAGATGTCCGCCTGTCCCCGGGGAGACGCTCGTCGACTTGAAGGTCATGGTCGGGAACTTCGCGGCGTCGAAGAAGTCCGGGGATTTCAGGTGCCCGTCGCGCTTCGCCTCGCGGGTGTCCACGGAGTCCACCGGGATGACGGCCTCCACGGAGCTCTTGGTGATGTCGGTGTCGTCCAGGTGCGCCGAGCCGGTGATTTTGCTGAAGGCGCCGCGGACGGTGGAGACCATCATGTGCTTGACCGCGAACTGGGCGCTGGTGTGGGCCGAGTCAAAAACCCAATCCGACGCCTGAGCGGACATCGGTGCAGCAAGAACGGTGAGGGCAACGATGGCAGTACGCATCTCTCTCCTCGAGTGGATGGAGGTTGGGGGGCCATGCATACCCGGGGTCCTCCTTCGATGCACGACTCAGTGCAGGTAGCGGTCCGAATCCCCAGGCGTGTTCCGGTCGGGGGCCACGACCTTCAGGTGCTTGGAACGGCCGCGAAGCTGCCGGTGGAGGCGCCAGGACTGAATGCGGAGCCACCACAGCTCCGGTCCACCGAGGCGGACATAGCCGGCGGCCAAGAGGAGGCCGAAGCCCGAGGGCACGACGAGAAGCCAGCCGTAGAAGGCGCCCTCCAGGAAGACGAAGCCCACGCCGATGAGGGCCAGGACATTCCCGGAGACGGGAAGCCCCCAGAAGTTGGCACCGGCGCCTCCCAGGGACAGGCCGAAGGCCACCCAGAGGGCGATGCCCATCACCCAACCGCCGCCAAAGCTCACCGGCCCGAGGGGCCCAACCACCAGGGATGCAAGGACGGTGAGAAGCCCGGCAATCACCGTCGAGCCCACGGCGAAACTCACCATCCGACGCGAGCCCCAGGTCTGCTCGAGCGAGCCGCCCACCTGCCAGAGCACGAGGCCGGCGAAGATGACGCCCATCGGCGTCGTCTCGATGAAGGCGTACGTCAACAGCTGCCACACCCACAGTCGGCCCACCACCAGCGCCGGCGTCAGGAGGAGGGCCGCGCCGTAGCCCTGTCGAAACAGCGCGTAGAGGACCGAGCCAACCACCAGCGCCACCGCGAGGCGCACCGCCGCGCTGCGCATGCCAGGAAAGTTGGAGCCAAAACTACGTCGTCTCGGGCGCATGGCAGGCGAAGAGTGACGAGCCGCACCCGCCGACGCAAGCCGGCCAGGGCGTGAATTCGCCCTCTTCGAGCGCCTAGGTGCGGGGACGGTAGAAGAGGGTGATGGTGAGGCAGTGAAACTCCTTGTCGGAGCTCTGGGTCACCACCTTGTCGAGGACCTCGGCAGAAGGGTTGTCGCGGAGCCAGCGGGTGATGGACTCCCCCATCACCTCGCGGTCGCGCGCGA
>Ga0302314_10006026_pt1 | contig 22032 bp, 19 predicted proteins | sample III_Palsa_N2_3_FD_200533 | JGI IMG/M metagenome (GOLD analysis project Ga0302314, IMG submission 200533) | Peat permafrost microbial communities from Stordalen Mire near Abisko, Sweden - III_Palsa_N2_3 | ecosystem: Environmental > Terrestrial > Soil > Palsa > Peat permafrost | place: Sweden...
AAGGGGGTTGCGCACATCGCGCCGCTGCTGGCGGAGGCGGCTGACGCCGAGGGCGTTCCGAAGCTGGCCAGGCAGATGTTCGCCACCCTGGCGCGTGAGTGGGATCGCCTCGGCGTCAGCCGAAGGGAGGCCGACGCAAGGCTGATGGCGTGGCATCGGACCGACGCGCTGAGCCGCCGGCTGGCCCAGGTCCCTTCTCTGGGGCCGATCGGCGCTTCGATGATGGTGATGAAGCTCCCCGATCCGAAGGCCTTCAAGTCGGCCCGTCACTTCGCCGCCTGGATCGGCCTGACCCCGAAGGACCATTCCACCGCCGGCAAGCAGCGGCTTGGCGCGATCACCTGCGCCGGCGACGAGGCGCTGCGCAGCGTCCTGGTGGTGGGGGCCACCGCGGTGCTGAAGCCCATCGGCAAGGGCGGCGGTCTCAGATCGCCCTGGCTGCTGAAGCTGCTCGAGAAGGACAAGCCCAAGCTGGCCGCCGTCGCGCTCGCCAACCGCGTCGCGCGCATCGCCTGGAAGATGATGGTCACCGGCGAGGCCTACGATCCCAAGCGCCTGATGCGCGAACTGCCTACGACCTGACGAAATCACCCAGGCTCAATCTGGGCGATGCCGCAACTTGCAAGAAAAGGACAGGTGGTGCGATCGATCGATCCCAAGCGCGAGACACTCCGAGCGACCCAACGGGACCCAAGCCCGTGTTCTTGAATGGAACTCGCGCCGCGAAAACCATCTTGGCGAGGGTCAACCCGACCCTCAGACCGTACATATGGCCGCAAGCAACCGATCAGTCCCCAACCTACGCCCCATCTTGCAATAGGGGGCCGTCCACATATGGGTCGCCAGGACAAGGCCAGGACAAGCCCGGCTATGACCGAAGTTGGGTGTGTCAGGGACAACGCCTAACCCCGCTCGCGCATCAGCCGGCCCTGGTCGCGCTTCCAGTCGCGGTCGGCTTCTGTGGCGCGTTTGTCGTGTTCCTTCTTGCCCTTGGCCAGCGCCACCTCGAGCTTCACCAGGCCCTTCTCGTTGAAGTAGAGCCGGGTCGGCACCAGCGTGCGGCCTTCGCGCTGGGCGGCGCCGATCAGCTTGTCGATCTGCTTGCGGTGCAGCAGCAGCTTTCGTTGCCGTCGCGGCTCGTGGTTGAAGCGGTTGGCCGGACCGTATTCGGGGATATGGGCGTTGATCAGCGCCAGATCGCGGCCTTCGACGCCGACGTAGGACTCCGCGATGTTGGCGCGGCCTTCGCGCAGGGCCTTCACCTCGGTGCCGGTCAGCATGATGCCGGCCTCGACCTTGTCCTCCAGGAAATAGTCGAACCGCGCGCGGCGGTTGTCGGCGATCAGCTTGGTCAATTGAGGACGCCAGCTTCGCGCATGGCCTCCAGCACCTGCGGCTTCACCGCCTCGGCGCAGGGCGCGATCGGCAGCCGCACCTCGTCGGTGCAGAAGCCGAGGTGGGCCAGGGCGAACTTGGTCGGCGCGGGCGATGAATCCAGGAACAGCGCCTTGTGCAGCCGAATCAGCCGGTCCTGCGCGGCAAGCGCCGCGGTCCAGTCGCCGCCCAGCAGCGCTTCGTAGAAGGCGGCGCAAGCCTGCGGCGCCACATTCGACGTCACCGAGATGCAGCCGTGGCCGCCGTGGGCGACGTAGCCGAGCGCCGAGGGATCGTCGCCCGACAGCATCACCCAGTCGGGCCCGCACATCAGCCGCTGCAGGCTGGCGCGCGGCAGATCGCCGGTGGCGTCCTTCACCCCGATGATATTCGGCAGCCTGGACAGCCGCTGCAGCGTCTCGTTCGAGATGTCTGTGCTGGTGCGCGAGGGCACGTTGTAGACCAGCACCGGCAGGTCGACCGTCTCGGCGATAGCCGCGTAGTGGCGGTAGAGCCCCTCCTGGCTGGGGCGATTGTAGTACGGCGTGACGATCAGCGTCGCGGTGGCGCCGACCTCTTTGGCGTGCTGTGACAGTTCGATCGCCTCGGCGGTGGCATTGGAGCCGGCGCCTGCGATCACCGGCACGCGTCCGGCGGCGGTTTGCACGCACAGCTCGACCACGTGACGGTGCTCGTCGTGGCTCAGGGTCGAGGTCTCGCCGGTGGTGCCGACCGGCACCAGGCCGTGCACGCCGGCGGCGATCTGCCGCTCGACCAGGGCCACGAAGGCCGCGTCATCGACGGCCCCGCGACGAAATGGCGTAACGAGCGCCGTGAAAACGCCGCGGAACGAGGGTCGAGTCATGCGTGCAAGAAGCCGTGAATTCACCCGGTGTTAACCGGATTGTATGGGAGGCTTCGGACAATATGTCGGCGAGGCGCGCGCCTGCAAGGAGCGCCTTGATTGGTCCGCTAGTCCCTGGAGGCCGCTTGGCATCGAAATTTCACCTCCGCCGCGCCCTGCTAAGCGCCGGATGCGCTCTTGCAGCCGCGGCGATCGCGGCCGCCGGCGGCGCCTTGGCCGAGGGCGGCGCCCAGGTCCAGACCTATCAATATTCGCTCAAGCAGCCCCTGAGTGATTCGGAAGGTCGCACTCTGGAAGAGGTGCTGGAGGCCGCGCGGCTGGGCGACGCGCCACGGATCCGCAACCTGACCAACGACCTCTCCGACCCCATGGCCCGCAAGATCGCGCTGTGGGCGCTGATCGAGGCCAATTCGGATGGGATGAGCTACGCCGAGCTCGACGGCGCCCGGCGCGATCTGGCCGGCTGGCCGGGCGCGGCCAAGCGGCTGGCGGCCACCGAGAAGGTGATCGAGGGCGGCGGGCTTCGACCGCAGGGGATCATCGACTGGTTCGCCGGCGCCGATCCGGCCACCCCCGAGGGCGCGATGGCGCTGGCCTCGGCCTATCAGGCCGCCGGCAATCCGCAGGGCGCCGCCGAGGTGATCCGCCGCATCTGGCGCGGCAAGTCGTTCGATGTGGGCTCGCAGCAGGCGATGATGACGCGTTTCGGCTCGATGCTCAGCGCCGACGACTACGCCGCCCGCGAGGACATGCTGCTTTACGGCGTCCAGGGCGACGCCTCTCGCGCCCTGCTGCCATTCCTGTCGCCCGACCAGAAGCTGCTGGCGCGGGCGAGGATGGCGATCCGCCAGGGCGGCGTGACCGGAGAGATTCCCGACAACCTGCGCGACTCGCCAGGGGTCGCCTACGAACTGGCGCTGGCGGCGCAGCGGCGCGGGGACACCTCCGGCGCGCTGGCGCTGATCCCACGCCTGCCGACCGCCCTGCCCGACCAGGACGGTCAGTCCCGGATGTGGAAGCTGCGCAAGCAGCTGGTGATCGCGGCGCTGAAGGCCGGCGACACCCGCGGCGCCTACAAAGCCGCCGCCTACAGCGGCGTCGACCAGGGCGCGGACGGGGCCGAGGCCGAATTCTACGCCGGCTGGCTGGCGCTCAGCCGCATGCACGACGCCAAGCTGGCCGACGAGCACTTCGCCAGGCTGCAGGGCATCGGCGCCTCGCCGATCACGGTCAGCCGCGCGCTTTACTGGCGTGGCCGCGCCGCCGATGCGATGGGCGATCCGGTCGCTGCCCAACTGTTTTACGCCGACGGCGCGCGCTACCCCACCGCCTTCTACGGCCAGCTCGCCGCCGCCAAGGCCGGCCACACCATGCTCGAGCTCGGCCGCGATCCGGACATCACCGCCGCCGACCGCAACCGGTTCGAGGATCGCGAGCCGATCCGCGCGGCGCGGATGATGGCCGAGATCGGCGCCAAGGACTCGTTCAAGAGCTTCGTCATGGGCGTCGCCGACACCCTGCCCAGCGTCCAGGAGGCCGCCGAGCTGGTCGACATGACCCGCAGCCTCGGCGACCAAGACCTGTCGATGAAGGTGGTCCGCAAGGCCGCCCAGCATGGCCTGATCCTGCCCGAGCGCGGCTATCCGCTGCGCACGCCGCCCATCGTCACCGGCGGGGCCGAGACCGCCTTTGTGCTCGGCATCACCCGTCAGGAGAGCGGCTTCGACCCGCACGCCCGGTCCGGCGCCGGCGCCATGGGCATGATGCAACTGATGCCGGCCACCGCCCACGTGCTCGCCCATCGGCTCGGCTACGGCGGCGGCGAGCTGGAGGACGCCGACTACAACATGACGCTGGGCTCGGCCTACCTCGGCCAGCTGGTGAACCAGTTCAGCGGCTCCTACGTGATGGCCGCAGCGGCCTATAACGCCGGGCCGGGCCGTCCGACCGAATGGGCCGCCTTCTGCGGCGACCCGCGCGCCTCGGCCACCGATCCGGCCGACTTCATCGAGTGCATCCCGTTCTCCGAGACGCGCGACTACGTGATGCGGGTGCTGGAGGCGACCGAGGTCTACCGCGCCCGGCTGGCCGGCGGCTCGGCCCGGCTGATGATCGCCCCGGACCTGAAGCGGGGCGGCTACAGCTACAGCGCCGGCAGCGCCGCCGTCGCCAGCAACCTGCCGGTCACCGGGACGCGCTGAGGCCTCGCTTGCAGTTTTCCTCAACGCCAGCGCGGCGCGCGGGGCGGCGATGTTTCACGTGAAACCGCAATCCACCGCAGGTAACGGCGCCCATTCCGAGGCGCCGTCCCGCCGGCGCCTCAGTTTTTTGCTACCTGACGATGTCGAAGACCCGCCGCTCCCAAGAACCACGGCCCATCCGCCCACGCAGCCGAATCCCCGTCAAGCCGGCGCGCCCCCGTCAGTTTGAAATCTCGACGGCCGACACGCCCAAAGGCGCAAGGGCCAAAGCCAGCAGCAAAAAACTTACGATTATCGCGAAGTAGCCGGCCCGACCCTTCCCCCGTAAGACGGCCAGCAGCTTCGGCTGGCCATCACGATCCCAGCGCCAAAACCCCCAGACCAGCAGTAGGGCTGCCGGGAAGGCTGCGAGCAACAGGATCATGCCGCGCCGATCCGCCGGGCCGCCAGCGTCAGGCCGGCAGCAGTCTCGATCAGGGCGCCGTCGAGGGCGAACACCTCGGCCAGCACCCCCGGCGACAGCGCCTCGAGCGGCGGGGCCAGCGCTTTCAGTCGGCCCTCGTGCAGCACCGCCAGCCGGTCGCAGGCGCGGGCCGCCAGCGCCAGGTCGTGCGAGGTGACGATCACCGCCGCGCTGTCCGTCGCCCGCTGGCGCAGACGCTCCAGGATCAGCAGCTGCGCCTCGGGGTCGAGGCCGGCGGCCGGCTCGTCGGCGACCAGCAGGGTGGCGCGGGTCGCCAGCAGCCGCGCCAGCAGCACCCGCGCCCGCTCGCCGCCGGACATGTCGAGCACGCCGCGCGCCGCCAGGCCGGCGACCTCCAGCTCGGCCAGGCAGGCGTCGGCGATGGCGTGGCCCTGGGCCGGCGGCAGCGACGCGGCCCCCAGCGCGGCGACGTCCCGCGCCGGCATGTTCCAGGCGACGCGGCGTTCCTGCGGCAAATAGCCGGCGATGGCGGCCCGCTCGCGTTCGCCGAGCGACGCCAGCGGCCGGCCGCCCAGCCGCGCCTCGCCGGCACTCAGTGTCTGAAGGCCGAGCGCGGCGCGCAGCAGGGTGGTCTTGCCGGCGCCGTTGGGGCCGACCAGGCCCAGCACCTCGCCAGCCGCGACGCTGAGCGAGACGTCCGCGAGGATGGTCCGCGCGCCGCGCCGGACCGAGACGCCGCGCAGCTCCAGCATCGCGCTCATGCCCGCCAGCTCCGCGCCGCGCGCCAGGCGACCAGGGCGAACAGCGGCGCACCGAACAGGGCGGTGACGACACCGAGCCGCAGCTCGCTCTCGCTGGGGATGACACGGGCCAGCAGATCGGCCAGCGTAAGCAGGATCGCCCCGGCGATGGCCGAGGGCGCCAGGGTGCGTGCCGGATCGTCCGACGCGGCGCCGCGGACCAGGTGCGGCGCGGCCAGGCCGACGAAGCCGATCACGCCGGCGATCGCAACCGAGGCCCCGGTCAGCAGCGCCGCGCCGGCGATCGCGGCCACCCGTAAGCGCGCCATCGGCAGGCCGGACAGCGCCGCGGTCTCATCGCCCAGCGTCAGCATGCGCAGCCCCGCCCCGGCGTAGGCGCAGAGCGCGGCGCCCAGCGCCATCGGCGGCAGCGCCCAGGCCAGGTCGCTCCAGTCGCGGTCGGCGACTGAGCCCTGCAACCACGCCAACACCTCGGCCAGGGTGATCGGCGAGGGCGAGAGGTTGAAGACCAGCGCCGTCACCGCGCCCCCCAGCGCCGCCAGGGCGACGCCGAACAGGATCAGGGTCTCCGGTTCGCGAAACCGCGCCGCCAGCAGCGCCACCACCGCGCCGGCCGCCAGCGCCCCGGCCAGGGCCGCGGCCTCGACCGCGCCTTGCAGCGCCCCCAGCCCCAGCACGATCGCCAGCGCCGCGGCGCTGCCGGACCAGGCCGAGACGCCGAGCACGCCGGGCTCAGCCAGCGGATTGCGCAGCAGCCCCTGCATCACCGCTCCGGCCAGGCCCAGCGCTGCGCCGACCAACGCGGCGGCGCAGGCCCGCGGCGCGCGGATGCCGAACAGGATCTCGGCCGCCGGCGATCCTGGCTTGGCGAGGGCGTCGGCGTATTGCGCCAGCGTCAGTCCGGTCTCGCCGAACGCGACCGAGAGGGCGAGCGCTGCCGCGAGGCCTGCCAGCAGCAGAAGCGTCAGGCGCATCAGCGGCTCGGCCGCGCCCTGGCCAGGGCCAGTGTTCCGTCGGCGGCGAACCAGGCCGGGCACCCGAGGATCGACCCTGGAAGTGAGGCGACCGCGCGGTCCCGGTTCAGCTTCTGCAGATAGCCGTTGCCGGCGATGGTCCAGCGTGATCGCCCGCCAGCGAGGTCGCTGAAGAACCCCAGCACCAGGGCGGCCGGCGGGCGAAGCACCAGGTCTTCCAGCGACACCGGCGCATAGCCGGCCGCCGGGGTCGCGCTGACCAGCCCAGCCGCCGCCATCATCGCGCCGACCAAGGTGCCCTGCCCCGCGGTGAAGCCGCCCGGCGTCAGATAAAGCGCCCGCGCCCCGCCCCACGCGCCGCGGCTGCGCGCCAGCTGGCTGTCGAGGCGGGCGATCAGGCGTTGGCCGTCTGGATCCTGGCCCAGGGCGGACGCGACCTGGCGGATGTTCCGCTCGACCCCGGTGAAGTCGCTCGCCTCGTCGATCTGCACGACCTTCACACCACGCGCCGACAGCGCCGCCGGCAGCCGCAGGTCGCCGGCCCAGTAGGTGACCGCGATCGTGGCCCGCTCGCCCAGGATCGCCTCCAGCGTGGCGCGGCGTTGCGGCAGCCCGGCCGCAGCGGCCTTCAGATAAGAATCGTCGTTCGTCGCCCGCTTGGACAGCGCCACAATCTCGCCGCGCGGCGCCAGCGCCAGCACGTATTGGTCCGCGCACTGGTCGAGCGAGACGATACGCGGCGCGCTGTGTGCGACGGCGCTTGCCGTCAGCGCGACGGCCGCCGCCAGGAGCAGGGCCGCCCGCAAGCTGCTAGTCGGCGACGAGGCCGTGGAGCAGGCCCTCGAGCAGCACCGAGGTCAGCTCTTCGGCCGGCGCCCAATCCACGTTGGGACGGGTGATCATCAGGGCCACCAGACCGTGACAGGCGGCCCATAGCGCCTGGGCCGCGGCCTCAGCGCTGCCCAGGCGCAGCTGTCCGGCGGCGGCGATCTCGCTGACGACACCGGCGTAGCGGTCATAACATTGGCCCGCGATCTCGGCGGTGGCCAGTTGGGTCGGGCTCGTGCCCGGCCGCTGCGGCGCGCAGAAGACCAGAAGGTAGGCGTTGGGGTGTTCCAGCCCCATGCGTACATAGGCTTGCAGCACCAGCCGCACCCGGGTCACCGCATCGGCCGGCATGGCGGCGATCTGAGTGTTCTGCTGCAGCAGCGTCTGCAGCGCCGCCAGGCAGATCTCGTGCAGGATCTCGTCCTTGTCGCGGAAGTGCATGTAGAGCGCGGTCGAGGAGACGCCGACCTCGTCGGCGATCTTGCGGATCGTGGCGCCTTCGTAGCCGTCGGCGACGAAGATCCGCTCGGCCGCTTCCAGAATCTCGACTCGCCGCAGGTGTCCGTCGCCCTTGGCCTTGCGGGCCGATTTCGCGGGCTTGTTGAGGACTGCTTCCACGCTTTGCGCCTATCGACGATTACAGACCCGTCACTAAAGGCGTTTCGGGCGCTTCGGGCAAGGCCGGCGCCGCGCGCTGGACGTGAATGAGCGCCGACGGCTAAGCCTGCCCCCATGAACGGCCGCGCAGAACCGAAAACCGCCGAAGCACCGATGGCGTTGCGCACCATCGGCTGGGACGATTACGGCCTGATCGATTCGGGCGGCGGCCGAAAACTGGAGCGCTACGGCCCGCACCGCGTGGTGCGGCCCGAGCCGCAGTGCCTGTGGCGCCCGGCGCTGGCCGACGTCGCCTGGGCGAGCGCCGACGCCGTGTTCGATCCAGATGGCGAGGACGACGACGGGCGTTGGCGCTTTTCCGGACCGGCGGCGACGCCATTCGAGCTGGGCTGGCGTGGCGTCCGGTTCAAGGGTCGGTTCACGTCGTTCCGACATCTGGCCTTCTTCCCCGAGCAGGCGGCGAACTGGGACTGGCTCGACGCACGCGTCCGCGCATCAGGAAAGCCGCTGAAGCTATTGAACCTATTCGGCTATACTGGCGTCGCAAGCCTCGTCTGCGCGGCGGCGGGCGCGGCGGTGACCCACGTCGACGCCTCCAAGCGCGCGGTTGGCTGGGCGCGCGAGAACGCCGAGCTTTCCGGCCTGGGCGACCGGCCGGTGCGCTGGCTGACCGAGGACGCGCGCAAGTGGGTGCAGCGCGAGGCGCGGCGCGGCGCGCTCTATGACGGGATCATCCTCGACCCACCGAAGTTCGGCCGCGGGCCGGGCGGCGAAGTTTGGCGGTTGCTGGACGACCTGCCGGAGCTGATCGCCGGCTGCGCCGCCCTGCTCTCGCCGGACGCCTCGTTCCTGCTGATCAACGCCTATGCCGAGCGCCTGTCCGGCTTGGCGCTGGCCGGCCTGCTCGGCCAGGCGCTGGCGGGGCGCGGCGGCGTGATCGACTGGGGCGAACTGGCGTTGATGGAAGAGAGCGGCGCGCGCGGCGTCGGCGTCTCCTTCTTCGCCCGCTGGAGCGCTGCGCCTAGGAGTGATGGGCCGTGAGCCGCGCGATCACCTCCCTGTCCAACCCGACGGTGAAGGCGGTGCGAGCGCTGCATATGCGCAAGGCCCGCGAGGAGTGCGGCCAGTTCCTCGCCGAGGGGCTGAAGATCGTCACCGAGGCGGTGGAGCTCGGCCGGGCGCCGCGCGTCTTGCTGTACGGCGCCGAAGCGGCCGCGCATCCGCTGTTGCGGCAGGCGGTGAAGGCCGCCGAGGCGGCGGGCGGCGAGGCGATCGAGGTCAGCCGCGACATCCTCGCTAAGATCTCCCGCCGCGATAACCCACAGACGGTGCTGGCCGTGTTCGACCAAGCGTTCGCGCCGCTCTCGTCCCTCGCGCCGAACAGCGCCGCCTGCTGGGTGGCGCTGGAGGCGGTGCGCGATCCCGGCAACCTCGGCACTATCGTCCGCACCGCCGACGCCGCCGGCTGCGGCGGGCTGATCCTGGTCGGCGACTGCTGCGATCCCTATTCGGTCGAGGCGGTCCGGGCGACGATGGGTTCGATCTTCGCGGTGAACATCGCCAAGGCGACGGCGCCGGAGTTCATCGCCTGGCGCGAGGCCTGGCCGGGGTCTGTGGTCGGAACCCAGCTCACCGCCACGACCGACTTCCGCGCCGCGGCCTATGCGCCGCCGACGCTGATCCTGATGGGCAACGAGCAGGCCGGGCTGACGCCCGAGCTCGCCGCCCTCTGCGACGCCACCGTAAAGATCCCGATGCGCGGCCGCGCCGACAGCCTGAACCTTGCGGTCGCGACAGGGGTCATGATCTACGCGGCGACGAACTGAGCGAGGGGGCAGCATGTACGACCCGAGCCGGCACATAGCCCTGAGCTCAACCGACTGGGATCCCGACGCAGCGCACCGGGCCATTCAGGAGATCGTCGACGACGCGGCGACGCGGTTCGATCCTGAAACCTACTGGCCGTCGCATCCGAAGGACGATGGCATCCCTGATGGCAACGCGAGCCTCTACTTCGGCGCGGCGGGCGTCCTGTGGGCGATGGATTTCCTGAAGCGCGAAGACGGCGCCGAGCACGAGCTGGACGTCGCCTCGTTCCTGCCCAGGCTGCTGGAGGTCGTCCGCCAGCAATACGCACTCCTCGCGCCGATGTCGCAGATCGAGCCGCGGCGGCCGTCCTACCTGTTCGGCGACGTACCGGTACTCTTGATAATGATCCGCTCTGGCGTCGCCGGCGCGGCGGACGATCTGTTCGGCCGCATCGAAGACAATCTCGATCTGCCGGTGCTCGAGCTGATGTGGGGCTTCGCCGGCAATATGCTGGCCTGTGTGTTCGCCGCAGAAATGACAGGCGAGGCCCGCTGGCGCGACCTCTACCTGGCCCAAGCCCTGCCGCTGCTGGACGACCTGAAAGACACCGACGACGGGCCGCTCTGGACCCAGCACCTCTACGGCCGGAGCGTGAAGTTCCTCGGCCCGGTGCATGGCTACGCCGGCAACATGCTGGCCTTGCTCCGCGGCTGGGATTGGCTTTCTGACGCTGACCGTTCCCGCATCCGGCAAGCGGTCCCGGCCACGCTCGACGCGAGTGCGGAGCGTGGCGAGATGGGCGTCAACTGGCCGCCGGTCGTCTCGTCCGACCCCGCGCCGAGCTTGGTGCAGCACTGCCACGGCGCGCCTGGGATGGTCACCGCGCTGGCCGACCCCCACATCGCCGGCCCCGCGCTCCTAGTGTTGCTGCAAGGGGGCGCCGAGCTGACCTGGCGCGCCGGGCCCTTGGCCAAGGGCTCCAACCTCTGCCACGGCACCGGCGGCAACGGCTGCGCCTTCCTGAAGATGCGCGCCCTAACCGGCGACCCGATCTGGCTGGATCGCGCCCGGCGGTTCGCCATGCACGCGATCGAGCAATGTCGGGCGGCGAGGACCGAGCACGGTCGGGGCCGCTATTCGCTCTGGACCGGCGACATCGGCCTGGCCTGCTTTCTCCATGAATGCCTGCGAGGCTCGGCGCGCTTTCCGAGCGTCGACGTGTTTTAGGGAGCCTGCCGGCGGCAGAGTCGTTCTAGGCCTGAGGAGGATCATCTCATGGCCGAATTGAACACCAAAGCCCGCAAGCGCATCCCGAAGTCGAAGTTCGCGGAGCCGGACCAGCGCAAGTACCCGATCGAGGACAAGCCGCACGCCCGCAACGCCAAGGCCCGCGCCAGTCAGGCGGTCAAGGCCGGTCGGATGTCGAAGGCCGAGGAAGCCAAGATCGACAAGAAAGCCGACGCGGTGCTGAAAAAGGGCTGAGCGGGTCTACGTGCGCGGCTTGGCCCTGGTCGTCGGCGCCGCGCTCGCCGGATCCTCGGGCCAGACGTGCTTGGGGTAGCGGCCGCGCATGTCCTTGCGCACGTCGCCCCAGGAGCCGTGCCAGAAGCCGGGCAGATCCTTGGTCAGCTGGATCGGCCGGTGTGCGGGCGAGAGCAGCGCCAGGGTCAGCGGGACCTTGCCGCCGACGACGGTGGGGTGAACGGCGAGGCCATAGAGCTCCTGCACCCGCACATCGACCCGCGGCCCGCCCTCGGCGGCGTAGTCGATGCTGAAGCGCGAGCCGGTCGGCGCCTCGAACTTCACCGGCGACAGCTGGTCGAGCCGCCGCTGGGCGTCGAACGGGATCAGCGATCTCAGCGCAGGTTCCAGATCCCCGAGCGCGGCCAGCGACGACTTGCCGGCCAACGCTGGCGCGAGCCAGGCGTCCAGATCGGCGAGCAGGGCTTCATCGGAAAGGTCGGGCGCATCCAGCCCAACGCCGCGCAGGAAGCCGCCGCGCGCCCGCAGCGCGTTGGCGCCGTCGCTCCACGGCAGGGCGTCCAGACCCCGGCGGCGGACGTCATCCAGCAGCCCGGCTGTGATCAGCGCCGGATCGGGATTGGCGATCAGGCGCTCTTCGAGCACGAGGCGGCCGAGCGCGAGGATCTCCTTGGCGCGCAACCGGCCGCCGGGGTCGGACTCCAGCCGCGTCTCGCGGGTCAGCCGATCGGCGAAGGCGGCTCTCAGCTCGGCGAGGTCGAGTTCTGCCGCCAGCAGGATGCGATCGCGGGCCTCGCCGCCACCCAGCTCGGCGACCGCCAGCCAGGGCGCCCTAGCGAGGGGTTCGGTCGCCTCCATCTGCACGCCGCGGCCGCTGGCGAGCTGGAACTGGCCGAGCGGACCGCGCGCCTTGGCGATCCGCTCGGGCCAGGCCTCGGCCAGCAGCAGCGCGTCGCCGAGCGGCGCCGCGCCGCTCGCGCCGCCGGCTTCCGTCGCCCAGCGACGCGCGAGGCCGGCGGCGTCGCGGGCTCTCGGCCCTCGGTCGCGCTGGAAGCCATCGAGGCGGCTCTCGAGGTCCACCGCCCGGCCACCGAGGCCGCGCTCGACCACCAGGGCGGCGATGCGCGAGCCCCGCTCGGCCTGGCCGGAGGCGCCGGCGCGCAGCACCATGTGCGCCAGCCGCGGCGACAGGGCGATCGCGGACATGCGCCGGCCGTGCGTGGTGAGCGCGCCGCCCTCGTCCAGCGCGCCCAGCCGCTGGAGCAGCGTCCGCGCTTCGGCCATCGCCGGCGCGGGCGGCGGGTCGAGGAAGATGAGGCCGTCGCCCGAACCCCATTGCGCCAGGTCCAGGGCGACGCGGGCGAGATCGGCCTCCAGGATCTCCGGCCGATCGAACGGGACCAGGCTGCGGGTTTCGGGCTCGTCCCAGAGCCGGTAGCAGACGCCGCTCTGGGTGCGCCCCGCCCTGCCCCGCCGCTGGTCCGCCGCGGCGGCCGAGACGCGCACCGTTTCCAGCCCGGTCAGGCCGCTGGCCGGATCGAAGCGCGGCACGCGGGCCATGCCGCTGTCGATCACCACCCGCACGCCTTCGATGGTCAGGCTGGTCTGGGCGATCGAGGTCGCCAGCACCACCTTGCGCCGACCCACGGCGGCGGGGGCGATGGCGCGGTCCTGGACGGCGGGATCGAGGGCGCCGTAGAGCGGGGCGATCTCGACGGCCGGGTCGCGCACCCGCTCCGCCAGCCGCTCGGCGACGCGGACGATCTCGCCCTGGCCTGGCAGGAAGATAAGCAGGCTGCCGGTCTCCTCAGCCAGCGCCTTCTGCACCGCGCGGACCACCTGATCCTCGATCCGCAACGCCTGATCGCGGCCGAGGTAGCGGGTCTCGACCGGAAACATCCGGCCCAGACTCTCGATGATCGGCGCATCGCCCAGCAGGGCCGCGACCTGCGCCGGATCGAGCGTGGCGGACATGACGATCAATTTCAGGTCGGGCCGCAGCAGGCACTGAGCGTCGCGGGCGAAGGCGAGGCCGAGGTCGGCGTCGAGGCTGCGCTCGTGGAATTCGTCGAACAGGACCGCGGCGACGCCCTCCAGGCCGGGATCGTCCAGGATCATCCGGGTGAAGACGCCCTCGGTGACCACCTCGATCCGGGTCCTGGCCGAAACGCGCGAGGCCAGCCGCACGCGGTAGCCGACGGTGTCACCAACGTTCTCGCCGAGCGCCCAAGCCATCCGCTCGGCGGCGGCGCGGGCGGCGATGCGGCGCGGCTCCAGCACGATCAGCTTGCCGCCTGCGGCCCAAGGCTCGCCGAGTAGGGCCAGCGGCGTCACTGTGGTCTTGCCGGCGCCGGGCGGGGCCACCAGCACGGCGGCGTTGCGCGTCGCCAGCGCCGCCTTCAGCGCCGGCAAGGCTTCTTCGATCGGCAGCATGGCCCTCTAGGCCCGGCTTCTAGTCGATCGGTGGATGCGTGCCCATCGCGGCGAGTTCGGCCTCAAGCGTGACAGCGCCCTTCCTGCCCAGCTTCGAATTCCACAGCCCGTAGGCGAAGTAGACGACGACGCCGAGGCCCATGTACCAGAGGAAGAAGTTGCGCGTGTCCTCGACCTTGATCAGGCTCATCAACAGAAACAGGCACATCAGCACGCCAAGGATCGGCACCACCGGATAGAACGGGGTTCGGAACGGGCGCGCCATGTCCTTGTGGGTGATCCGCAGGTAGATCACTGTCGCGCAGACGATGGCGAAGGCGGCCAGCGAGCCGACGTTGGTCAGTTCGCCAAGCTTGTCCAAGCTCATGAAGCCGGCGAAACCGGCGGCGACGATGCCGACGATGATGGTGTTGATCCACGGCGTCTTGAAGCGCTTGTGCACCGCGGCGAGCTGCGACGGCAGCAGGCCGTCGTGCGACATGGTGTAGAAGATGCGGGTCTGGCCGTAGAGCAGCACCAGCATCACGCTGGAGAGGCCGGCGATCGCGCCGATCTTCACCAGCACGGCGAACCAGCCGATGCCGATCTGGTTCACCGCCACGGCGATCGGGGCGGCGTTGTCCAGCGACTGATAGGGCACGATCCCGACCAGCACCGCGCAGGTGGCGATGTAGAGGATGGTGCAGATGACCAGGGCGCCCAGGATGCCGATCGGCATGTCGCGGCCCGGGTTTCTGGACTCGGCGCCAGCCGTCGAAACCGCCTCGAAGCCGATGTAGGCGAAGAAGATCACCGCCGCACCGTGGATCACGCCGCCGAGGCCATAGTGGGATGGCGTGTTCGACGTCGAAAGCACATCCGTAATCGCCCGCCAGATCTGGTGCCCCATGTCCATTGGCGTCCCGGGCGGCGGCGCGGGAACCTGCGGCGGCACCAGCGGCGACCACAGATGCGGGTGAACGTAGAAGGCGCCGATGGCGATGAAGGCGATCACCACCGCAAGCTTAATGAAGACGATGACGTTGTTGACCGTCGCCGACTCGGAGACGCCCACGATCAACAGGCAGGTCACCGCCAGGATGCCCAGCAAGGCCGGTAGGTTGAAGAGGCCATGGGCGATCACCACCCCGGCGCCATTCTTCACCGCTTCGCCCGGCGCCGCCGTCAGCTCCGGCGGGATGACCAGGTGCATGTCCAGCAGCAGGCTGTTGACGTAGCCGGACCAGCCGACGGCGACGGTCGAGGCCGCGAGGCCGTATTCGAGCAGCAGCAGCAGCCCCATGATCCAGGCCACGATCTCGCCCATCGAGGCGTAGCTGTAGGAATAGGCCGAGCCAGACACCGGCAGGGCGGAGGCCAGTTCGGCATAGCAGAGCGCCACGAAGGCGCAGAGCAGGCCGGTGATCACGAACGAAATCATGATGCCCGGACCGGCCCAGATCGCCGCCGCGCGGCCGGTCAGGACGAAGATCCCTGTGCCGATGATGCAGCCGATGCCCAGCAGGACCAGATTGAGCGCGCCAAGGGTTCGTTTCAGTTCGCCGTGGTCGGTCTCGGCGTGGATCAACTCCACCGGTTTGCGCTGGAAGATGCGCCCCAGTACTCCGACGTTGGCCATGCTCGCTCCGCGCACCCCTGGACTCGGGGGAGGCTACGCCCTTGCAAGGGCCGGCGGCAATGCATGCACCGTCGGGGCGCGCGCAAAGACCTCGCTTTGCGAAGCCGCCGCACAATCCCTATTCTGCAGCGCATGCCCGAGAGCTCAACACCGCCGATCCAGGCCATCGTCGCCCCGGTGACGCCGCTGCAGCAGAACTGCACCATCGTCTGGTGCACCAAGACCCAGAAGGCCGCGGTGATCGATCCCGGCGGCGAGGTGGAGCGGCTGCTGGCGATTTTGGCAGACCAGGGTCTGACGCTGGAGAAGATCTGGGTCACACACGGCCACATGGACCACGCCGGCGGCACGGCGGCGCTGAAGGCGGCGACCGGCGCGCCGATTGAGGGGCCGCACCGCGACGACGCCTTCTGGATCGACCGCATCGCCGAGAGCGGGGTGCGCTACGGCATGCCGGAAGCCAGGTCGTTCACGCCGGACCGCTGGCTGGAGGATGGCGATCGCGTCACCCTCGGCGAGACCGAGTGGGAGGTCTACCACTGTCCCGGACATACGCCGGGCCACGTGATCTTCTTCAACCGCGAAGCCCATTTCGCCCAGGTCGGCGATGTGCTATTCGCCGGCTCGATCGGCCGCACCGACTTTCCGCGCGGCAGCTTTCCCGACCTGATCGCCTCGATTACGCAGAAGCTCTGGCCGCTAGGCGACGACGTCACCTTCGTCCCGGGCCACCAGCAGCTCTCCACCTTCGGCCAGGAGCGTCGCACCAACCCGTTCGTCTCCGACGAGGCGCTGGCGGCGATGCCGGCCTGATGGCGACGACGCGCCGAAACGTCCTTGCAGCCTCACTGGCGATGGCGACCTTGACCGCGTCCGACAGCTTCGCCGCGCCGCCGAAGCCGTTGCGCATCCTGATCCTGGGCGGCACCGGGTTCATCGGCCCGCACCAGGTCGGCTACGCGCTGGCCCGCGGCCACAAGCTCACCCTGTTCAACCGCGGCCGCGAGGCGGACGCCTGGAGCGGGCAGGTCGAAGAGCTGATCGGCGATCGCAACACCGGCGAGCTGAAGGCGCTGGAGGGCCGGACGTGGGACGTCTGCATCGACAACCCCACCACCCTGCCCTTCTGGGTCCGCGACGCCGGCAGGGCGCTGGCCGGCCGGGTGGGGCAGTACATCTTCGTCTCCACCGTCTCAGTCTATGCCACCAACGACAAGCCGGCCGACGAGACGGCCGCGCTGCTGCCCTATCGGGGCGCCGACCCAATGGCCGAAACTGCGGCAACGCTCGCGGCGAGCAATCGCGGGCTCTACGGCCCGCTGAAGGCGGTCAGCGAAGCCGAGGCGAAGCGGCGGTTCGGCGCGGCGACCACCATCATCCGCCCCGGCCTGATCACCGGGCCGGGCGACGAGACCGACCGTTTCACCTACTGGCCGGTGCGGCTGGCGAAGGGCGGTGAGGTGCTAGCGCCGGGCGACGGCGCGGACCCGGTCCAGTTCATCGACGCCCGCGACCTCGCCGAATGGACCATCCGCATGGCCGAGACGCGAACGTTCGGCGTCTTCAACGCCACCGGCCTGGCGCGGGTGCTGCTGATGCGGCCGATGCTGGACGCCGTTCGCGCCGGGATCGACTCGACCGCCACATTCGTCTGGGTCTCCGACGCCTTCCTTAACGCCAACCAGGTCTCGGCCTGGTCCGACATGCCGGTCTGGGTTCCGCGCCACAGCGACGACGCCGGCTTCGTCCAGCGCGATATTCGCAAGGCGCTCGCCGCCGGCCTAACCTTCCGGCCGCTGGCGACGACGGCGATGGACACGCTGGCCTGGTTCAGGACCCTGCCGGACGCGCGGCAGGCGAAAATGCGCGCCGGCCTTGCGCCCGACCGCGAGGCCCAACTCCTGGCGCAATGGAAGGCCAAGGCTTGAGAACCCCCGCTCCGCAGCCCCGCGGCGTTACACGACTGTTGCAAACAGGACATTCGTGCGCCACAGCGGGTGGCGAGACCTGTTCTCATGCAAGCGACATCTGAAATGGCGACTTTGGGCGTCGAGCCCGCGGAAAAGATCCTGGTGGTCGATGACGATCCCGGCATCCGGGACGTCGTCTCCGAGTTCCTGCAGCGTCACGGCTACCATGTCGAGACCGCCGCGGACGGCAAGGAGATGGACCGCTCCCTCGCCCGCAGCGCGGTCGATCTGGTCGTGCTCGACGTCATGTTGCCCGGCGAAGACGGCCTGGCGATCTGCCGCAAGCTGGCCCGCCCCGAGGGCCCGGCGATCATCATGCTCTCGGCCATGGGCGAGGAGACAGACCGCATCGTCGGCCTGGAGCTCGGCGCCGACGACTATGTGCCCAAGCCCTGCAATCCGCGCGAGCTGCTGGCCCGGGTCCGCGCCGTGCTGCGCCGCCGCCGCGAGCCCCGCGGCGACGAGAGCCTGGACGCCGCGTGCGAGTTCGCGGGCTGGCGGCTCGACCTGGTGCGCCACGAGCTGCGCTCGCCGGAAGGCGCGGTGGTGAACCTCTCCAGCGGCGAGTTCTCGCTGCTGCGGGCGTTCGTCGAGCGGCCACAGCGGGTGCTGAGCCGCGACCAGCTGCTCGAGTTCGCCCGCGGTCCGCAATCGGACGCATTCGACCGCGCGATCGATGTCCAGATCAGCCGGCTGCGCCGCAAGCTCGACGACAGCGGATCGGGCCAAGAGCTGATCCGCACCGTGCGCAACGAGGGCTACATCTTCACCCCCAAAGTCTCCCGCACGCCTTGAGCCCCCCCACGCGATGAACCGATGGCCGACGACCTCGCTGTTCCTGCAGGCCTTGGGCCTGGTGGGAGCGACCCTGGTCGCGGTGTTCGTTTCGACCATGGTGGTGATCCTCAATCTGCCGCCGCCGCCGCCCGACGTCTATTCGGTGGCCGAGGTGGCGCAGGCGATGAAGACCGGTAAGGGCGGCCAGGCGATCGAGGGCCGGCCGCTCGAGGTGCGCAGCGACAGCGGCGCGCCAACCGCTTCCAACGCGCCGCAACGCCGCCACGTCAGCTTCAAGGCGGGGCTCGCCCAGGTGCTGAAGGTCAATCCCAACGACATCGTGCTGGTGCAGGACCAGGGGCCGATGTTTTACGGCCCGCCGCGCCTGCCGCGCCACCCGCCTCCGGCGACGGCGGCGCCGGAGCAGACGGTGATCTTCGGTTCGTTCGAGGCGGCGCTGCGACAGCCAGACGGCAGCTGGCGGGTGGTCGCGCCGCAGCGCCAACTGGTCGCGCCTTGGCAGCAGCGGAACATGATCGTCCTGACCGTGTCCTTCCTGGTGGTGATGCCGCTGGCCTGGTGGTTCGCCCGGCGTCTGGCCTCGCCGATCTCTGCCTTCGCCCGCGCCGCCGAGCGGCTTGGCCGTGACCCCGACGCGCCGCCGCTCAGCATCCGCGGCTCGACCGAGGTCGTCGCCGCCGCGGCCGCGTTCAACCTGATGCAGGAACGGTTGAACCGTTACGTCTCCAACCGCACCACCATGATCGGCGCCATCGCCCACGATCTGCGCACGCCGCTGACCCGGCTTCGCTTCCGTATCGAAGCGGCGCCCGACGAGCTGAAGGTCAAGCTCTCCGGCGACCTCGACGAGATGGAGGCGATGGTCGCCTCCACCCTCGCCTTCGTCCAGGACGCTACCCGCCCGGTCGAGCGCACCAAGCTGGAGATCTCGTCGCTAGTCGAGACGGTGATGGACGAGGCGGCCGAGACTGGCGCCGACGCCTCAGTCGTGCGGGCCGAGCGCGCCGTGGTCGACGGCGATCCGATCGCGCTCAAGCGCCTCGTCACCAACCTCGTCGACAACGCGCTGAAGTTCGGTTCCAGCGCCAGGGGCCGGGTGTTCTCAGAGGCCGGCATGGCCATCGTCGAAGTGGACGACAACGGGCCTGGGGTGCCCGAGGGCGACATCGAGCGGGCGTTCGAGCCGTTCCATCGCCTCGAGACCTCGCGCAGCCGGGAGACCGGCGGCGCTGGCCTGGGACTGGCGGTCGTCCGCGCCATCGCCCGGGGCCACGGCGGCGAGGTGACGCTGCAGAACCGGCCGGAGGGCGGGCTGCGCGCCCGGGTCAGCCTGCCGCTGGCGCTTAAGACCGGGCGCCGCACGCCGCCGCTGCGCATCCCGGACCTAAGCGTCGCGTACACCTGACCTAAGGCGCGCCGCTACTCGCGTTATCGGGGTGACCGATAAGTCACACCTACCCAGAATGGTGAAGCTTACGGCGTCAAGCTGTGGCGATCGATGCAACATTGTCCGTACTAGCTGGGTTGTTCGGTCGCGCGCCGGCAGCCGCGAATTCGGCGCCGCGTCTGGAGGCGATGCAACCGCAACGCTTTTTCGGCGTTAGCAACCTTGAGAACCTTGTGCCAGACCCGAAGAACCCCGACCTGCCGCCTGAAACGCCGTCTCCCGAATACGCGCCGGGCAAGACTCCGGAGGAGTTTCCCTCCGAGTCGCCGGCGACGGGAGACCCTGACGACGGCCGGCCGCGAGACCTTCGGGGCAGCGATCTCGACCTTTGAAGGAGAAGAGTACAGTCATGGATATCAACAAGGACGAGGCCCTGCGGCGCCCGAGCCGGCGCGGTTTTGCGGCGATGGATCCGGAACGTCGGCGGGAGATCGCCCGCAGGGGCGGCGCCAGCGTGCCTAGCGAGAAGCGCAGCTTCGCCCAGGACCGCGACCTGGCCGCCAACGCCGGCCGTAAGGGCGGCGCGGCCTCCCGCGGCGGCGGCCGGCGTCCCTCGCGCGCACCGACGGCCTGACGACCCTCTCGATTGAGACTTCGCGCCCGACCGCGCCTCCGCGTGGTCGGGTGTCGATGCGCGATCAGGGCGTCGCGGCGCCTATGACCCGAACAGGAAGACCGCGAAGGCCGGCGGCGGCGCGATCCAGCGCTCCAGCAGGCGCCAGCCGGCGCGGCGCGCCATGCCGGTCACGTCCTCGACCGTGAACTTGTAGGAGTTCTCGGTGTGCAGGCTTTCGCCGGCGGCGAACTCGAACGCGCGGCCGCCGACACGCACGCTCTGGCGGCGCTGGCTGACCAGATGCATCTCCATCCGGCTGTCGACCGCATTCCAGACCGCCCTGTGGTCGAAGGCGGCAAGGTCGAAGTCGGCGCCGAGTTCGCGGTTGATTCTCGCCAGCAGGTTCTTGTTGAAGGCGGCGGTGACGCCCGCGGCGTCGTCATAGGCCGCCGTCAGCACCGAGGTCTCCTTCACCAGGTCGGCGCCCAGGATGAAGAGGCCGCCATCGCCGATAAGCTCCCGGGCTTCGGCCAACAGGCGCACCGCCTCGTCGGGATCGAAGTTGCCGATCGTCGAGCCGGGGAAGAAGCCCACGCGCGTCCGGCCCTCTGCGACAGCGGGCGCCACGCTGCCGTCGGTGAAGTCGCGCGCCAGCGGCTCGACCAGCAGGGTCGGATAGTCCCGCCGGATCGACGCGGCCGCGGCCTCCAGCGCCGAGACGCTGATGTCGATCGGCGCATAGGCGGCCAGCTGCGGCGCGGCGTCGAGGATCAGCCGGGTCTTGGCGCTGGCGCCGCTGCCATATTCGATCAACACCGCGTCCTTGGGGATCCGCGCGGCGATCTCCGGCGCGATCCTGACCAGCAGCGCTGTCTCGGTCCGAGTCGGGTAGTATTCCGGCAGGTCGGTGATGGCTTCGAACAGCTCCGAGCCGCGGGCGTCGTAGAACCACTTCGGCGGGATCGACTTCGGCGTCCGCGCAAGCCCTTGCAGGACGTCGCGCCGGAGCGCTTCGGTCGAGCCTTGCACTTCGCCGTCCGCCGCGCCGGCGTCTTCGGCCAGTCGCACGCCGGAGAACATCCAGCGCTGATGCGGATAGAAGAAGTTGCGGTAGGTGGCGCGCGAATGCCCGGCCGGGGTGATCGAAGCGCCGCCGCGCAGGGTCATCTGGCCCATCATGAACTTGCCATTGTACTCGCCGACCGCGCCCTTGGCTGGGGCGAAGCCGGGGTAGCCGAGGTAGGCGCTGGCGGTCCATTGCCAGGCGGTGTCGTAGAGCTGGTCGAACGCTTCGGGCCGGCTGGCGGCGGCGTGTTCCCACTCCGCCTCGGTCGGCAACCGCTTCCCGGCCCAGGACGCGTAGGCGTCTGCCTCGTAGTAGCTGACATGAGCCACCGGACCCTCAGGATCGACCGGCTTCAGGCCGCCGAGGCCGAATACCCGCCAACCGCTGTCGCCGGGCTCCCAATAGAGCGGCGCATCCCAGCCTTCTTCGCGGATCCGCGCCCAGCCGTCGGACAGCCATAACTCGGCCCGCCGGTAGCCACCGTCCTCGATGAAGGCGATCCATTCGCAATTGGTGACCAAGCGACTGGCCAGCCGATAGGGCCGCAGCAGCGTCTCCTGCCGCGGGCCTTCGTTGTCGAACGAAAACCCGTCGCTCGCCGCGCCGATCTCGACGCAGCCGGCGTCGAGCGCAACCCAGTCCAGCGCACCGGCGGTCTTGGGCTCGTAGCCGGGTCCATATGCCGGCCTGATCGCCGACTGGCCGAACAGGTGCAGCACGTCCATCAGGATCAGTTCCTGGTGCTGCTCCTCGTGCGCCAGGCCGAGTTCGACCAGGAACGCGGCCTCGGCCGACACCTCGCCAGCCA
>Ga0302314_10006027_pt1 | contig 22032 bp, 22 predicted proteins | sample III_Palsa_N2_3_FD_200533 | JGI IMG/M metagenome (GOLD analysis project Ga0302314, IMG submission 200533) | Peat permafrost microbial communities from Stordalen Mire near Abisko, Sweden - III_Palsa_N2_3 | ecosystem: Environmental > Terrestrial > Soil > Palsa > Peat permafrost | place: Sweden...
ATCTGGCCACTATGCGGTTGAAGTGGTCGGGGCGGCCCAAGTCTGCTGTGCTCTGCGCGGCGATGCTCCTCGTGGCTGGTTGCGCCCAGTTCAACGACGCTGCATCGCAGCCGTTCACCACCGAGCCCGAACGGCACGCCGCGCCGAGCTCCACGCCTCCCCCGCCGCCGCCGCTGCCCGACAAGCCGTTCCCGAAGGAATGCCCGGCGCCCGGAGTGATGCAGGGCTGCCTGGAGAGCACCAGCGGCCTGCTCATGCAACCCGACAGCAAGTCGGCGCTGGTCGCTGAGCGCACAACCGGCGCGATCAAAGAGGTCTCTGTCAGCTCCGAGCCGAAAGTCAAGACAGTCATTCCGGTCGACCCGGCCGGCGACGGCGGGCTGATGGACATCGTGTTCTCCCCGACCTACTCGCAGGACCGGCTGATGTACGCCTACATCAGTACGCCTTCCGACAACCGGGTCATCCGCGTCGCCGACGGCGATATCCCGAAAGACATCTTGACGGGAATCCCTAAAGGCGCCATTGGCAACAGAGGCGCGTTGCAGTTCACCAGCCCCACCACACTGGTCGTGATGACCGGTGACGCGGGCAACCCTGCGATGGCCAACGACCCGGCGTCGCTGGGCGGCAAGGTCCTGCGCCTCGAACAACCGACGACGCTGCACCCGGCACCACCGACCACGGCACTGAGCGGTCTCGGCTCAGGCGGGGGTCTGTGCACCGATCCTGTCGACGGTTCGCTCTATGTCCTCGACCGCTCTCCGACCGCCGATCGGTTGCAGCGAATCACGAAGGAATCGAAGGTTTCCACCGTGTGGACGTGGCCGGACCGACCGGGCGTGGCGGGCTGCTCAGCCCTGGACGGCACCGTGCTGGTCAACCTGGTCAACACCAAGCAGACGGTGGCAGTCCACCTGGCCCAGGGCACCGGCGCGGTCACCGGGCAACCTGACGTGGTGCGCCAGGACACGCACGGACACGCGTGGGCTTTGCGGATGTCGCCGGACGGCAATGTGTGGGGCGCGACGGTCAACAAGACCGACGGCGATGCCATGAGACTCGACGACGTGGTGTTCCCGCTGTTCCCGCAGGGCGGCGGTTTCCCGCGGGCCAACGAGGACAAGACCTAGCCCGGCGCGATCACGATGCGCTGGAGCCACTTTCGCGACCGCCTTCGCCGAGGAACTCCTCGACGAGGCAGCTGACCAGCGTGGGATTCTCCAAGCCGGCGAGATGAGCCACTCCGTCGAGCACGCGCACCGACGAGTTGGGGATGGCCTCGGCCATCGCGACCGCTTCTCGCGGCGGGAAGGTCGCGTCTTCGGCGCCGCCGACGACGAGCACCGGTGTCCGTATGGCGGACAACAACTCTCGTTGGTCGGGCCGTCGCGGAACCACGCTCTTCACCGCCCATGAGACGGACGCGACGTTGACCAACGGCATCGCCGACCGCACGTGCGCCACAACGTCGGGACGCTCCCGCAGCGACGTCGGCCCCAGGAACGCCTTGAGCACCGATCGAATCAGGGGCGGTCCGATCTCCCCGCGCCATTGAGCCACCCGCAGCAGCATCGCGAACTCGATCTTCTGCCGGAGACTGGCCCGGCCGGCGGTGCAGTTCATCAGCACCGCTCGCCCGACCCGCTCCGGATATGTCGCGGCGAAGGTCCCGCCGATCATGCCGCCCCACGAATTGCCCACGAAGTGCGCCTGGTCGATGCCGAGACCGTCGAGGATGTCGCCAACGCTGCGCGCGCACTGGGCGAAGGTGAACATCCCGGTCAGGGGCTGACTGCCGCCCTGGCCCGGCGGGTCGATCAGCACTACTTGGTGACGATCGATGAGATCAGCGGCCACCCCGTGCCACATGTCTCCGGTCATCAAGAGACTGGGCCAGAACAGGATCGGCGATCCAGATCCCCCGACCTGCAATCGAATTCTGCCGAGCGCGGTATCTACCGTGCGCTCGTGTAGCTGATCGCTGATGCCGGTCATCGTTGATCACCATACGGTCGGCAGTCGGCAGCTCAAACTCGCCTGTCCGCGCGATCCTCAGCGAGATCTCAGGCAACCTCTGACTGCCGCGGCGCCGATACGGTGGTATGCCGAAGGAGACGCGTGTGCAACTCAACGCCCGTCCTTGTTCGCACCCGTCGACCCCGAGCCGTACATCTACTCCTCGCTCGACACGACGCCGAGCACGATCAGCATCGACACTCCCCTGCTGTCCGTCTCAGGCATCGACCTGCCCGGTAAAGAAGATCTTCTCGACATCTTGACCAACGGGCTCAACGTCGACCTCGGGATCACCACGATCAACATTCCCGTCCTGTCTGACCTCGTCGGCGCCACGGATGCGGCGCAGATCCAGCCGTACCCACCCATTTCGGGATCACCGCTGAGCGGCATCCTGTGGGGCGGGATCGGCACCACGCTGAGCCCGTACCTTCAGTTCAACGACGACATCTCCGGCATCAGCGCTGCACCCGACGGCGCCAACCCCGACTACACGACCGCGTTCGACGATCTCCTGAACATGCCGGCCAATCTCACCAACGCCTTCCTCAACGGGTACGGAAACGTCAGCCTCGATACGGTGCTGACCGACCTGGGCATTGCCACCCCGCCAACCGACGTCGCGCTCACGGCCGACCTGGGTCGATTACTCAGCCCCGCGGGCTCACTCATCGACGGCATCGGCTTCAGCGACACGATCGGCGACTGCAGCCTCGTGTGCGCGACGTTCGACGCGCCGGAGACGGCGGTCGGGCCACTCGCTTCGCTGTTCGAGCAGGACCAAGCGATCGCCGAATCGATCGGCTGGGATGGCGTGGGGTCAACCGCTCGCCCATCTGTTCACCGAATTGACGAGCCTGTTCTAGCTGCAGGCCGCGAGCACCAGTTCGCGCACCCGGGCCGCGTCGGCCTGACCTTTCGTCGCCTTCATCACCGCGCCGACGATCGCGCCCGCAGCCTGGACCTTGCCGCCGCGGATCTTCTCCGCCACATCGGGATTGGCGGCCAGGGCCTCGTCGACCGCGGCCTGGATCAGGGAGTCGTCCCGCACCACGGCCAGTCCGCGCGCGGTCATCACCTGCTCGGGTTCACCCTCACCGGCCAACACGCCCTCGACGACTTGACGGGCCATCTTCGTGGTGAGCTTTCCGTCGTCCACCAGCGCCGCGACCGCGGCGACTTGGGCTGGGCTGATAGGTAATTCGTCGAGTTCTATACCGGCCTCATTGGCCTTCTGCACCAGGAAGTTGCCCCACCAGGCCTTCGCCTGATCACTGGATGCGCCTTGCTCGACGGTCGCGATGACGAGGTCGACGGCACCGGCGTTGACGAGGTCGCGCATTACCTCGTCGGAGATACCCCAGTCCTGCTGAATCCGCTTGCGGCGCAACCACGGCAGCTCAGGGATGGTTTGGGCGAGGCGCTCCACGAGGTCGCGGCTGGGCGCGACCGGCTCCAGGTCCGGCTCGGGAAAGTAGCGGTAGTCCTCCGCGGTTTCCTTCGTGCGACCCGAACTGGTGTAACCGTCTTCGTGAAAGTGCCTGGTCTCCTGGATGATGCGTCCGCCGGACTCCAAGACGGCACCCTGCCGGCGCATCTCGTAACGGACGGCGACCTCGACGCTCTTGAGCGAGTTGACGTTCTTGGTCTCAGTACGGGTGCCGAATTCAGTTGCGCCCGTGAGCTTCAACGACACATTGGCATCGCACCGCATCGATCCCTGGTCCATCCGCACATCGGAGACGCCCAGCGCACGCAGCAGGTCGCGCAGCGCGGTGACGTAGGAACGGGCGATCTCCGGTGCACGCTCGCCGGTCTCCTCGATGGGCTTGGTGACGATCTCGATCAGCGGCACGCCAGCGCGGTTGAAGTCGGCCAGCGATGTTGTCGCACCGGCGATCCGGCCGGTGTCGCTGCCCAGATGGGTCAGCTTGCCGGTGTCCTCCTCCATGTGGGCCCGTTCGATCTCCACGCGGAAGATGGTGCCGTCTTCCAGCGGGACGTCGAGATAGCCGCTGACGGCGATCGGCTCGTCGTACTGCGAGATCTGGTAGTTCTTCGGCTGGTCGGGATAGAAGTAGTTCTTCCGCGCAAACCGGCCCCACGGCGCGATCTCGCAGTTGAGTGCCAGTCCGATTCGGATCGCCGACTCGACGGCGGACTCGTTGAGCACCGGCAGCGAGCCGGGCAGGCCTAAGCAGACCGGGCACACCTGGGTGTTGGGCTCGGAGCCGAACACGTTGGCGCAGCCGCAGAACATCTTCGTGGCGGTGGAAAGCTCGACATGCACCTCCAAGCCGAGTACCGGCTCGTAGCGCGCGATCACGTCGTCGTAGTCGAGCAGTTCCGCCCCGGGCGCCTTCGCAGCGCTCGCAGCAGAAGTCATGTGGTCGATCCTAATTGGCCGCCGGGTCCGCCACTTCATCGCGGCTGCGGACGGCAGGCGCGGGACCGCCCAGCAGCACCTCGTGAAACGGCGACCGAGCGGTGATCGCTTGCTCACGAACCGCACGGAACTCGTCCATGAGGTCTTGGGCAAGCCGCCGCAGCTTCACGTTGCTTTTCTGCGAACGCCACTTGAGCAGGTCGAACGCGGGGTCGGCTTCAAGACCGTAGACCAGCATCAGCATGCCCTTGGCCTACTCGATCACGGCGCGGTGCTCGGTGATCTCAGCGACCTTCGCGGTGATGACGTCATCTTCGGAGGCCATTACCCGAGCCGCCTGGAGATTGCGTCCATGTCTTCGTCGTGAGGCTCCGGCTGAGCTGCCGCGGCAGCACGCGCCCGGCGCAGCCACACCACCGAATTCAGCTCTGCCTGCGAGTCGGCACACGCCCGAAGACCCGGTCGCCACTCCAGATCAGCGATTCGCCGCGCTATCCGCGCCCGATGCGCCTTCTGCCGACACGCCGATGAGCAGTACACCGCATCCGATCGCCCACCGAAGTCCAACCCGCATGTCCGACAGGTCAGGGGCTCGGCCACAGACGTTACAGCTATAAGATATTTCACCCTGAACGCAGGCTATGAGGGCGGATTAACCGAAAAAGGCGGAAGCGTCGTCGTAACGGCTCTGCGGAACCAGTTTCAGTTGGCGCACCGCATCGGCCAGCGGCACCCGGCCGATATCCTGGCCGCGAAGCGACACCATCTGCCCGTATTCGCCGGCATGCGCGGCGTCGGCCGCGTTCACGCCGAACCGGGTGGCCAGCACGCGGTCGTAGGCGGTCGGCGTCCCGCCGCGCTGGACGTGGCCGAGGACGGTCACCCGGACCTCTTTCTTGATCCGCTTCTCGACCTCGTAAGCCAGCTGGTCGGCTACCCCGGTGAATCGCTCGTGACCGAACTCGTCCGTGCCGCCTTTACGCAGCTCCATCGAGCCTTCGGCCGGCTTGGCGCCCTCGGCGACGACGCAGATGAAGTGCGCGTCGCCCCGCTGGAAGCGCCGCTTGACCAATCGGCACACCTCGTCGATGTCGAATGGCTGTTCGGGAATCAGCGTCATGTGTGCGCCAGAAGCCAGCCCGGCGTTCAGCGCGATCCAGCCTGCGTGCCGGCCCATCACCTCCACCAGCATCACCCGCTGATGTGATTCCGCGGTGCTGTGTAGCCGATCGATGGCGTCGGTGGCCACCATCAAGGCCGTGTCGTGGCCGAAGGTCACATCGGTGCAATCGATGTCGTTGTCGATGGTCTTCGGCACACCCACGACGGGGACGTTCTCTTCGGACAGCCAGTGCGCGGCGGTCAGCGTGCCCTCGCCGCCGATGGGGATCAGCACGTCGATGCCGTTTTCGTCCAGCGTCTCCTTGATCTGGTCCAGACCGGCCTTCAGCTTGTCGGGGTGCACGCGGGCGGTGCCCAGAATCGTTCCGCCCTTGACCAGCAGGCGGTCGTTGCGGTCGTCATTCGCCAGTTGCATGCGCCGGTTCTCCAGCAGGCCACGCCAGCCGTCCTGGAATCCGACCACCGACGACCCATATCGCGAGTCGCTCGTTCGCACGATGGCCCGGATCACCGCATTAAGTCCGGGACAATCGCCACCGCCGGTGAGAATTCCGATCCGCATACCGATATCTTGCCCCGTCACCGCCGTCGGAGCAGCGGGATCAGACAGCGGAGGGCAGCGGTCCCCGTGCGGCCTCGTATGCAGCGGCCACTCGGTAGAGCCTGTCGTCGGCCAGTGCCGGCGCCATGATCTGCAGCCCGACCGGCAGGTTGTCGTCGTCGGACAAGCCGGACGGGACCGACATCCCGCAGTGCCCGGCCAGGTTGAGCGGCAGCGTGCACAGGTCGAACAGATACATCGCCAGCGGGTCGTCGACCTTCTCCCCCAACGGAAATGCGGTCGTCGGCGTCGTCGGTGAGATCAGCACCTCGACCGATTGATACGCCGCGTCGAGGTCGCGCGCGATCAGCGTGCGCACCTTCTGCGCCTGGTTGTAGTAGGCGTCGTAGTAGCCGGCCGACAGCGCGTAGGTGCCAATCATGATGCGCCGCTTGACTTCCGGCCCGAATCCGGCCGCACGGGTGAGCGCCATCACCTCTTCGGCGCTGTGCGAGCCGTCGTCACCGACCCGCAGGCCGTAGCGCATCGCGTCGAAGCGCGCGAGGTTGCTGGACACCTCCGACGGCAGGATCAGGTAGTAGGCGGGCAGCGCGTGATCGAAATGAGGACAGTCGACTTCGGACACCTCGGCGCCGATCGCGGTCAACTGCTCGACGGCTTTGTTGAACGACGCGAGCACGCCGGGCTGGTAGCCCTCGCCGCGCAGTTGCTTGACGACGCCGATCCGCACACCCTCGAGATCGCCTGCGGCCCCGGCCTTCGCAGCGCCCACGACGTCAGGCACGTCGCCGCGGATGGAGGTGGAGTCTCGCGGGTCGTGACCGGCGATCACCTGATGCAGGAGCGCGGTGTCGACGACGGTGCGCGCACACGGGCCGCCTTGGTCCAGCGACGACGCGCAGGCCACCAAGCCGTAGCGCGAGACTGTGCCGTAGGTGGGCTTGACCCCGACGGTGGCGGTCAGCGCGGCGGGCTGACGGATCGAGCCGCCGGTGTCGGTGCCGATGGCCAGCGGCGCCTGGAACGCAGCGAGCGCCGCGGCGCTGCCGCCGCCGGAGCCGCCCGGCACCCGGTCGGTGTTCCACGGGTTGCGGGTCGGGCCGTACGCGGAGTTCTCCGTCGACGAGCCCATCGCGAACTCGTCCATGTTGGTCTTGCCCAGGATCGGGATGCCGGCCGCGCGCAGCCGCGCCGTCACCGTCGCGTCGTACGGCGAACGCCAGCCCTCCAGAATTTTCGACCCGCACGTGGTGGGCATGTCGACGCTGGTGAAGACGTCTTTGAGGGCAAGCGGCACCCCGGCCAGCGGCGAGGCCGGCTGCTCACCGGCAGCGAGTGACTTGTCGACCGCGGCTGCCGCGGACAGTGCCGCGTCCGCGGCGACGTGCAGGAACGCACCGTACTTCTGGTCGGTCGCCGCGATCTGGTCCAGGTAAGCCTGAGTGACCTCGGTCGACGACAGTTCCTTGGCGGCGATTTTGTCGGCGAGCGTCGCCGCGTCCAGCCGGATGATGTCCGTCATTCCGGCTCTCCGAGGATCTGCGGGACCACGAAGCGACCGTCGAGTGCTTCGGGGGCCTCGGCCAGCGCTTCCTGCTGGGTGAGGCACGGCGCGACCCGGTCCGGGCGGGTGACGTTGACGGCTTTGAGCGGGTTGTCGGTCGGCTCTACGCCGGTGACGTCGACCGCCTGGATCTGGCTGACGTGGGTCAGGATGGCGTCGAGCTGGCCGGCGTAGCTATCCAGCTCGTCGTCGGTCAACGCCAACCGGGCCAGCTTGGCCAGATGGGCCACCTCGTCACGGGAGATCTGGGACACGACTGGAAAGCCTAGCGTCACGCCAGGACGACGCTCGGCGTCGACTGTCACGGCACCGTGCCGCTCGACGTCACCGCCGACATGCCGAGGGCGCGCCGCTGTGAAACAGTGTCCGCGTGTCCTCCTATCTGCTGCGAGTCCAGCTGGCTGACCGACCGGGCAGCCTGGGCTCGTTGGCCGTGGCCCTCGGGTCGGTGGGGGCGGACATCTTGTCGCTGGACGTGGTGGAGCGCGGACCCGACTATGCGATCGACGACCTGGTGGTGGAACTACCGCCACGGGCGATGCCGGACACGTTGATCACGGCGGCGGAAGCGCTCAACGGCGTGCGGGTCGACAGCCTGCGGCCGCACACCGGCTTGCTGGACACCCACCGGGAGTTGGCGCTGATCGACCATGTCGCGGCCGCGGGAGACATTCCGGCCAAGCTGAAGGTGTTGGTCGACGAGGCGCCGCAGGTACTGCGGGTGAACTGGTGCTTGGTGCTGGGTAAATCCGGCGACGGAATTCAGCTCATCGCGGGCAGTCCCGGCACGCCGGAGACCGCGCTGAGCGAGGTGCCGTGGATGCCGATCGGGCACGCGGCGGCGCTGGACGCCGCAAGCGACTGGGTGCCGCAGGTGTGGCGCGATCTGGACACCACGCTGGTCGCCGCCCCGCTGGGCGACGCGGACACCGCGATCATGCTCGGCAGGCCGGGCGGCCCCGCCTTCCGGCCTTCGGAGGTGGCACGACTGGGCTACCTGTCCGGAATCGTCGCGACCCTGCTGCAGTGACCAGCTAAACGGGGTATCTATCGGGGGTGAACGTGCTGACCGACGCCCAGATCGCCGCGATGTCACCTGCCGAGCGACGCAAGCTCGTCCAACGCCTGGAGCGGCCGCTGGCCGATCTCGTACCGCTCGCCATGGTTCACCGGATCCGCTGGAGTTGGCTGGGGATCATGACCGGCGGGACGCTGGTGCTGATCCCGTGGATCGTCTACCTGGCCTTCGCACTGCCCGATGACTACCTGGTACACGACTGGACCGCGACCTGGGTCGGCTTCGACCTGCTGCTGCTGGGCCTGATGGCGGCGACCGTCGTGTTCGGCATGCTGCGCCGGCAAGTGATGTTGTTGACCGCGTTCGCGACCGGCGTGCTGCTGATCTGCGATGCGTGGTTCGACCTGATGACGGCCGGCGCCAACGACTTTCGCATCGCGATCTTGACCGCCACGCTGGGAGATCTCCCGCTGGCCGCCATCCTGATCACCGGGGCGCTGCGACTGATCCGATTCACCGTGGTTCGCATGTGGCTGCTGGAGCCCAAGACCCCGCTGTGGCGGTTGCCGCTGTTGCCGTGAATCCGGGTGCGGCGGAAACCCGACTGGGTTATCCCTCGGATCCTGCGAGCTGGGTGTCAGCTGGTTCGCGGGCGGCACGTGCCGCGGGTGATTGCTCCAGATATTCGACAGCGAGCTGGGTGGAGACCTCCGCGCTGGGGTGATAGCCCGGCCGAATGTAGCGGCCCGGCACCTTCACTGCGACCAGCCATGGTCCCGGCACCCGGTACTGCCGGGCGGCTCGGAACCAGTCTCGCCAACGCGCCTTGGTGCTGATGGTCGGGTCGTTCGCCATCAAGAACCGCAGTCCCGCGATCCCCCAGAACGCGAAAGTCGGCGCCGTCGAGAGCATCGTCAGCGCTCTCAGAGCGTAGTTACCGCAGACATTCTGGTAGACGTCGAATACCAGCGAGCGGTGCTCGGTCTCCCTCGGCCCCGTGCCAGCGCAGCAGATCGAGCATCGTCTGGTCGGCTCTGGCGTAATCGAGGCCGCGGTTTTGGATGAACCATTCACCCAACGCGGCGTTGAAGGGTTCCAACGCCGCGGTGACCGCAAGGCGCCGGTAGAGCGACAGTCGCTGCAGTACCCGTGGCCATTCCGGGTGCTGCTTGCCCAGCTTGGACAGCCATATGTGCAGCCTGTCGGTGTATGGCGCGGTGTCGATGCCCTGCTCCGCCAGATGCTGGAGGACCATCTGGTGCGCCCAAGCATGCCAGGCCTCCTGTTGGACAAAGGGCTTGATGGCCGCCTTGAGCTCCGCGTCGTCGACCAGCGGTTCCGCCTCGGTGATGGCTTTGATGAACCACCGCTCGCTCACCGGCAGCATCAGATGGAACACATTCAGCATATGGGTGGGCGAAGGGGTCGCCGGAACCCAGTGCAACGGGGTGTTCGACCAGTCGAAGCGCACCTTCCGGCGGCGCGTCGGGTAGCGGTCGTGATGGACCCCGAGATGAGTCATCCGCACTTTCCCGTACCACGTTGCCTGGACCCGTTGCCCACTGTCGTAACCCGCGGGCTGTCACTCTTCAGCTGAATTGCCGGATTGCCCTTCGGCCAACAGCTTTCGGAAACCGTCTTCGTCGAGGATGGACACGCCGAGTTCGACGGCTTTGTCGTATTTCGATCCCGGTGAATCGCCGGCGACGACGTAGTCGGTTTTCTTCGACACCGAACCAGCGGCCTTCCCTCCGCGCGTCAGGATGGCCTCTTTCGCCTCGTCGCGGGAGAAGCCGGGCAGCGATCCGGTGACCACGATGGTAAGGCCTTCCAGCGTGCGCGGCACGCTCGCGTCGCGCTCGTCGGCCATCCGCACCCCGGCCGACCGCCACTTGTCGACGATCTCGCAGTGCCAGTCGACCGTGAACCACTCGGTCACCGCGGCGGCGATGGTCGGACCGACACCCTCGACGGCGGCCAACTGCTCCGTCGTCGCCGACATGATCGCCTCCAAGCTGCCGAACTCGGTGGCCAGCGCCCGCGCGGCGGTCGGGCCGACGTGCCGTATCGACAGCGCCACCAACACCCGCCACAGCGGCTGCTTCTTGGCCTCGTCCAGATTGCCCAACAGCCGTTTGCCGTTCGCCGACAAGGCGCCGCCCTTGGTGGTGAACAGGTCGGTCCGCAGCAGGTCGTCTTCGGTGAGACCGAACAGGTCGCCCTCGTCGTCGATCACCTGAGCCTTCAACAGCGCGGTCGCCGCCTCGTAACCGAGCCCCTCGATGTCGAACGCGCCACGGCCGGCGACGTGAAACACCCGCTCTCGCAACTGCGCCGGGCAAGACCGCGAGTTCGGGCAGCGAATGTCGGCGTCGCCCTCCTTCGCCGGAGCCAGCGTCGTCCCGCACTCGGGACATGTTGTGGGCATGACGAATTCGCGTTCTGAGCCGTCGCGCAGATCGACGACGGGACCCAGCACTTCGGGGATGACATCGCCGGCTTTGCGGATCACCACGGTGTCGCCGATCAGCACGCCCTTGCGTTTGACTTCGGCGGCGTTGTGCAAGGTGGCCAGCCCGACCGTCGATCCGGAGACGGTGACCGGCGTCATGAACGCGAACGGTGTCACCCGTCCGGTGCGGCCGACGTTGACCCGGATGTCGAGCAGCTGGGTCTGCACTTCCTGGGGCGGGTATTTGTACGCGATCGCCCATCGGGGGGCCCGCGACGTCGAGCCGAGCCTGCGTTCCAGGGATACATCGTCGATTTTCACGACGACACCGTCGATCTCATGGGCGACGTCGTGGCGGTGCTCGCCCCAATAGGCGATCCGCTCGACAGCGCCGGCGGCGTTCTCCACCCGGGTGGTGTGATCGGAGACCGGTAGACCCCACGCGGCCAGCGCCAGGTACGCGTCATGCAGCGCGGCCGGTCGATAACCCTCGATGTGTCCCAGCCCGTGGCAGATCATCCGGAGCTTGCGGCGGGCGGTGACGGCGGGATCCTTCTGCCGCAGCGAGCCCGCGGCGCTGTTGCGCGGGTTGGCGAACGGTGTCTTGCCGTCTTCGACGAGCGCGGCGTTGAGCGCCTCGAAATCAGCGACCCGGAAGAACACCTCGCCGCGTACCTCGAGCACATCGGGTATCGGATGGTCGTCGCTGGGTGTCAACCGGTCGGGCACGTCCTCGATCGTGCGGGCGTTATTGGTGACGTCTTCACCGGTGCGACCGTCGCCCCGCGTCGCGGCTCGGACCAGCCGGCCCTTGCGGTAGACCAACGCCAATGCGACGCCGTCGATCTTCAGCTCACACAGAAAGGGCACGTCCGTGCCGACCTCGGCGTGAACACGACCCGCCCACAGGTCGAATTCCTCGGTACTGAACACGTTGTCCAGCGACAGCATCCGCTCCAGATGCACGGCGGAGGTGAAGTCGGTGGCAAAACCGGCGCCGCCGACCAGCTGGGTCGGCGAGTCGGGCGTGCGCAACTCGGGATGCTCGTCCTCGAGCGCGGCGAGACGGCGCAGCAACGTGTCGAAGTCCGCGTCGGAGATCACCGGCGCGTCACGCACGTAGTAACGGAACTGGTGTTCACGCACCTCGTCGGCCAATTCACGCCAACCGCGGCGGACCTCGGGCGGAACAGGATCAGCGTCTGCTGAGCTCACCTTGGCAGGCTAGCCGAGGGCGCCGACAGCTCCGCTAGTCGCGGTACAGCTCCGGAAAGTTCGACCTGAGCGCGCCCAGCTTGGGCAGGTCGTTCTGGACGATGTACGGGTTGTTCGGATTCCGGCTCAGGTAATCCTGGTGGTAGGCCTCAGCCGGGTAGAACTGGCCCGACGACACCGTGGTGACGATCGGCCCAGAGAAAGCACCCGCTCCGTTCAGCTGGGCGATGTAGGCGTTCGCGATGTTCCGTTGCGTGTCGTCCTGGGCGAAGATCACCGAACGGTAGGAAGGGCCCACGTCGGGACCCTGGAAGTTCAATTCGGTCGGATCTTGCACGACGCCGAAGAAGACCCGCAGCAACTGTCCGTAGGTCACCTGAGCCGGGTCATAGGTGATGCGCACCGACTCGGCGTGCCCAGTGGTCTCGGTGCTCACGGTGTCGTAACTAGCAGTCGACGCATCTCCGCCCGCGTACCCGGATTGCGCCGACGTGACGCCCTTGACGTGCTGGAACACGCCCTGCACACCCCAGAAGCAGCCGCCGGCCAAGACCGCGGTCTCGGACTTGGGGCGCCCTGTCGAGGGTTCGTCGACCGTGGGTGCCGGAATTGCGCTGGACGCCCCACTGGCGGACGGCATCCCGGGGCCTTGAAGCAGGAACGCCCCCGCGGCGACTCCCACCGCTGACAGCCCGGCCGCCAAGATCGCTCGCCACCGAGCATCCGCGGTATTCACACGTGTCCCCTGGTTGATCTGCAAGTTCATCGTCCTCTCCCCCGAGAAACGGTCGCCAGCAGCGTTGGCCGGTAGCGACAGGACCACCAGGTTATAGGAACTTCGTGAACAACCTCAGTCCTCGACGTAGGCACGCAGCCGGTCGATGGCGGTGTCCCAGCGACGTGACAGCTGGTTGAGGTAGTCGCCGGCGTGCGTCAGCGGCGTGGTCTGCAACGTCCAGATACGCTCGCGACCGTGCCGGCTGCTCACCACCAGGCCGGCCGCCTCCAGTAGCTGCAGGTGTTTGGTCGCCGCCTGGCGGGTTACCGGAATCGCTTGCGTCACTTGCCATGTCGAGCTCGGCCCGCTGTCGCACAGTCGCACTACGATGCGCAGACGATTGGGATCGCCTAACGCGTCGAACAGCGGTGCCGCCGCGAGCAGTTCGGTCACACCCACTGCTCCAGAGCCAGGTATTTGCGCACCAGGTCGACCTGCTTGGCCCAGCCGCCGTTATCGGCGTCGAATACGGACGACCTGCGCGCAACGGGAATGGCGTCGAACCCGGACTCGATGATGGTGAGCAACACCCCGTCGGGCGCCTCAGACAGGCTGAACTCGACCAGCGTGGTGGGCTCGCTCTCGTAGTCGACACCGCGGTCGATGGCGAAAGGATGCCAGCGATAGGCCAATCGTCGCGGCGGCTCCACCGCGACGACCTGCCACCTGCCCGTCGCGCCGGTGTGCGGTCGCTGCAGCAGCACCTGTTTCTCGATTTGGTCCGTGCTCATATGCAACCTCCTGGTTGCTCATCAGTAGAGCACGTCTGTCAGCCACTCGCAACCATATGGTTGCTCTTTAGTCAGATGGCATCGGGATCGGCGGCGAACGCCTCGGCCGCTTGCCGGGCCAGTCCGATGGCGGTGCGTGCCCATTGCGGGGTCGCCGCGGCCAAACCGCAAGCCGGCGTGACGCCGATGCGATCGCGCAGAGCGGAGCGGGCGAAGCCGAGCCGGTCGGTGATCGCGACGACGGCTTCGGCGATCTCTTCGACCACCGGCCGCCGCGCCGGCGTACTTGACGAGACCACACCCAGCACGACCACTCGTCCTGAGTCGACGAACTCCGCGATCGCCTCCAAATCGGCGGCCCGAAGTGTCCCGGCATCCACCGCCACAGCTCTGATACTGCTCTGCTGCAACACATTCCATGGCAGATCCGAGCCACAGCAGTGCACCGAAACCTCTGCACCCACCGCGGCCACGCAGGTGTCGAACATCGACGAGGCTAACGTCTCCTCGATCGCGGCAACCGGACTGAACGCCGTCACCCCGGCCAAATGACCGGCGATCGCAGCGGGCAGCAACGGCTCGTCGAATTGCACCACCACCGGTGTCTGAAGTCGACGTGACACCGACGCCCGGTGTGCGGCCACACCTTCGGCCAGCGACGCGGTGATGTCTTTGACGGCGCCGGGGTCGGTGATCGCCCGGTGCCCGTTGGGCAGTTCCAGCTCGGCGGTCAACGTGATCGGCCCCGGTGCTTGGACCTTGACCGGTCGCCCGCTGCCCCGCAAACCTGCGATCTCCCAAGCCTCTTCCAGCGCGTCGATGTCTTCGTCGAGCAGGCTCGCCGCCCGTCGCGCCACGGCACCGGGCCGCGACGCTATCCGGTACCCGCGCGGCACCGTGTCGATCGCGACGTCGATCAGCAGCGCACCGCCACGTCCGATGATGTCGGCGCCCACTCCCCTGGCCGGGAGCTCGACCAGATGCGCCATTGCGGCGCCGAGTTCGCCGACGACGACCTCGGCGGCTTGGCGCGCGACGGTGCCCGGCCACGATCCGGTCCCGCTGGCGGTTGCGAAAACACTCACCGGCCAACCGTATTCGATGGGGGTCTGCGTGAGTCCTGCCAGGGCAGGTCAGCGGGATTACGCTCTGGTCAAGATGATTGCGCGTCGACTGATGCTGTGTGCTGCGGCACTATTGGCCGCGGCGTGCGCCCACACGGTGGAAGGGTCCGCCGTGCCGGCGTTGGGGGCCGGGCCGAGCCTGTCCGGCGTCGACGTCGACCGGGTCCTGCTGGACCAGCCCCGGATGCAAGCGATCACCGGCGCCGACGAACACCTGACCGTCATTCCGTCCATGGACGGCAAGTCCCCGATCGACATCGACACACTCGCGAAGATCGCGCCGCCGGAATGCCGGTTCGTCTACGCCGACACCGCCACCTTCGGGCCTGACATCGAGGCATTCCACAAAACCACCTTTCAGTACCCGCCTCGCGGCGGGCTGATATCGGAAGGCGCCGCCGCGTATCGCGATGCCGGTGCCGCACATCAAGCGTTTGACGCGTTGGTGGCAACAGTCCGCAACTGTGCAGCAAGCTCCGCTGGACAGGGATACGTCGGCGCCTGGAACGCCGACGACCGGTCGTTGGAGACCCGGCCCGGCGACTGCGGCCGCAATTACCTGCGCAAGGCCGCGGTGTTGGTGGAGGTCACGTTCTGCGGTTTCCCGGAGTCGGTGCCCGCGCTGGTGATCACCAACATCGCAGCCAACGTGCCGGGCTAGCCTGCGGGCGCGGAGATATCAGGCGGTCGCGGCGATGGTGGCGCTGCCGAGCACTTCGTCGCCGGCCGGGTCGGGCCGATACAGCACCAGCGTCTGGCCGGGCGCCACGCCGCGAAGCGGGGTGCGCAGTCGCACCGCGAGCCCGTCGCCCAAGGTCTCGGCGACCGCGTCGACGGCCTCGCCGTGCGCCCGCACCTGCACGGCGCACTCGACGGGTCCCGCAGGCACGATGCCGGCGGTGAACACCGGCTGTTGACCGGTCAGCTGCCACACCTCGAGGTCGGCTGCCGAACCGACGTGGACGTTGCCGGTGTCGGCGTCTATCGCGGTGACGTAGCGCGGCTGGCCGTCCGGGCCGGGGCCCGCGATGCCCAGTCCCTTGCGCTGGCCGATGGTGAATCCGTGCACGCCGTCATGGTTGGCCAGCACGGTGCCGCCCTGGTCGATCACCGAGCCGGGACGGACTCCGATGCGTGCGCCGAGGAAGGCCCGGGTGTCGCCGGACGGGATGAAGCAGATGTCGTGACTGTCCGGCTTGTCTGCGACGGCCAACCCACGCTGGGCCGCCTCCGCGCGGATCTGCGACTTCGGGGTGTCGCCTATCGGGAATGCGGCGTGCTGCAGTTGACCGGCGGTCAGCACCGCGAGCACGTATGACTGGTCCTTGTCGTGGTCGACGGCGCGACGCAGCCGACCGTCCGACAGCCGGGCGTAGTGGCCGGTGGCGACCGTGTCGAAGCCCAGCGCCAGAGCGCGTGCCGCCAGCGCGGAGAACTTGATCCGCTCATTGCACCGCACGCACGGGTTCGGAGTCTCACCCCGGGCATAGGACGACACGAAGTCGTCGATCACGTCTTCTTTGAATCTGTCCGCGAAATCCCAGACGTAGAAAGGGATTCCGAGCACATCAGCGACCCGGCGGGCATCGCCGGCATCCTCTTTGGAACAGCAGCCCCGCGAGCCGGTGCGCAACGTGCCGGGGGCCTTCGACAGAGCCAGGTGCACGCCGACAACGTCGTGTCCGGCGTCGACCATCCGGGCGGCGGCGACCGACGAGTCGACGCCGCCGCTCATCGCGGCGAGGACCTTCACCGGAGCACCCCCGCGGTGGCAAGCGCGGCTTGCCGCGCCCGGGCAACGGCACCGGGCAGCACGTTCAGCGCCGCGTCGACATCCGACTCGACGCTGGTGTGCCCCAGCGACAATCGCAGCGACCCGCGGGCGCTGGCGGCGTCGGCGCCCATCGCAAGCAACACATGTGACGGCTGCGCGACCCCGGCCGTACACGCCGATCCGGTCGAGCATTCGATACCGTTAGCGTCCAACAACATCAGTAGCGCGTCGCCTTCGCAGCCGCCGAAAGTGAAGTGCGCGTTACCCGGTAGCCGTCGAGCGCCGGTCGCGCCGTTGAGGAGGCTGTCTTCGATGCTGGACAACACGCCGTCGATGAGACGGTCGCGCAATTGCCGCAGCCGCGTGCTGTTGGACTCTAGCCCGTCGACGGCAAACCGCATCGCCGTGGCCATACCGACCGCGCCCGCGACATCGGGTGTGCCGGAGCGGATATCGCGTTCCTGGCCGCCGCCATGCGACAACGGCGTGCAGGCGACGTCGCGGCGGAGCAGCAGTGCGCCCGCGCCGGGCGGTCCGCCGAACTTGTGGGCCGCCACGCTCATCGCGGACAGTTGACTCGTGCCGAAAGCGACCGGCAACTGGCCCACCGCCTGAACGGCGTCGCTGTGCATCGGCACCTCGAATTCGGCAGCGACGGCGGCGAGTTCGTGGATCGGCATGATCGTGCCGACCTCGTTGTTGGCCCACATCACCGAGACCAGCGCGACGTCGTCGTGGCATTGCAGTGCTTCCCGCAGCGCCGCGGCCGATACCGAGCCGTCGGCGGCGGTCGGCAACCAGGTGATGTCGGCGCCTTCGTGCTCGGCGAGCCAGGTCACCGCGTCGAGCACGGCGTGGTGTTCGACCGCGGTGGTGATGATCCGGCGGTGACGCGGCTCGGCGTCGCGGCGCGCCCAGTAGATGCCTTTGACGGCCAGGTTGTCGCTCTCGGTGCCGCCTGCGGTGAAGATCACCTCAGACGGGCGGGCACCGAGCTTGGCGCCGATCAGCTCGCGGGATTCCTCCATGCGACGCCGGGCGGCCCGACCGGTGGTGTGTAGCGACGAGGCGTTACCGACCGTGCTCAGGACAGCCGTCATCGCCTCGAGCGCAGCGGGGTGCATCGGGGAGGTGGCAGCGTGATCCAGGTAGACCATGACCTGCCCAGGATACCGACGTCCTCTTGGTGCTCAGGACGCGAGCACGGACGGGCGCTGCCCGTGACCTGGGTTCGGCGTTGCGGTGGTGCGGATGGCCGCCTGGCAACGACGGGCCAACTCCCGGCGATCCTCGCCCGGCAGCTGCAGAGATTCGACATAAATGCGGGCCACCGTGCGCCGCGCGACCATCAGCCGGCCGATCGAGCGCAACAATGTGTCGTCGCCGATGAAGGCCGGGACAGTCGAGACCCGGCCGTCGCGGTGGTGGTAGCGCAGCCGCAGCGGCTGGACCGGTCGGCCGGTGTCGACGGCCGCCTGGAACATCGCCGGATAGAACGGCCCCGAGCCTTGATGCGATCGTCCGGCTGGGCCCGAATCGTCGCCGGCCCACCCACACCAGGTGGTCCCCTCCGGGAACGCCACCACGGTATGACCGGCGTAGAGGCGCGCGGCGACGGTCGCGACCACGGTGGGCAGTTGCCGCAGACTGGCCCGCTCGATCGGGATCACCCGCACGATGCGATCCATCATCCGCACGGCGACGTTCACCGCGACGTCGGCGCGGGCGACAAACGACACCGGCGATGCCCGCCACCGGCTCGACGGAAGCACCGCGCCGATCGTCAAGATGTCCAGCCACGACATGTGGTCGCTGACCACCAGCACACCGGGCAGATTGCGAATCGGACCGCCGGACAACGTGATCCGCACTCCCAGACACCACAGCAGCAGCCGGCAGTAGATTGTTCTGGACTTCGACCAGCCTGGTAGCACCACAGCGAGCAGCGGCAGCGCCGGGGCGAACAGCAGCAGCAGGGTGATGCGTCGGGCAACCCGCAGCGCCACGACCACCCGCCGCGACGCGTGCGCGGCGCCGGCGTGCAGGCAACCGGTGTCGCAGCCCGCGCGCGGCAGCCAGGCGTGGGCGCGCGCCGCCGGACCGGTCATCACGCGACCCTGCTTGCTGCCTCGGTGGCCGCCGACATCGACCGGAGTCGCCGCAGGTAGCGGGTATCGGCCTGGCGCTTGTCCAGCAGCGCGGGGAAGTCACCCACGCCGAAGTCGGCGTCGTGGGCCGGTTCACCGCATATCCGCGCGCCCAGGCGCAGGTAGCCGCGCATCAGCGGCGGTATCACCGTTCGTGCCGGCGGTGCGATCTCGTCGAGTGACCGCCCGTCGATGATCACTGGCCGATGCGGATGTACCCGGTAGTCGGCCGGCGCGGGATGACGCCGCAACACGAAGTCGCGAACACCGCGGATCTGGGTGCCCGGCGGCTCGCCTTCGCTCGCGTCGCCTTGTATCGGCACCGACACGCAGCCGGTGACGTAGTCGTAGTCGCAGCGGTCGAGGTAGGCCAGGATGCCGGCCCACATCAGCAGTACGACCGCGCCGTTGCGATGATCGTTGTGCACCACCGCGCGCCCCATCTCCACCATCGAAGGCCGCAGTGAATCCAGTGCTGTGATGTCGAATTCCGTTGCGGTGTACAGGCCTCCGGCCGCAGCGGCACCCCGCGGCGGCAGCATGCGGTAGCAACCCACCAGCTCCCCGGAGTTCTCCTCGCGAACCAGCAAGTGGTCGCAGTGCTCGTCGAAGCGGTCGACGTCGAGGCCGGCGGCGTGGCCGGTGAACGCGAATCCGGGCTCGCTGCTGAACACGTCGTAACGAAGGCCCTGGGCAGCCTCGATGTGGACGGGGTCGGTGGACAGCAACAACGAATAGCGCGGTTCGGCGGACGAACGCGTACCCGAGGCGGGTTTCTCGGCAGGTATGAGGACGGATTGAACGCTCATGCCACCACCGTTGCGTTGTTGTTCAGCTAAATGGCATCGGAGCCGTGACGTGTCCGTGCACGGTAGATGACGATGTCCCAGCGGCAATTCGAACAATCAGCTGCATTTAGGCGTTGCCCAGGTGACAAAATTGGTTGACTGGTCAGCCGTGACGTCTAGCAGCGGCGCAGGACCGTTCGACCCCGATGCGCTGCGCACCAAGTACGCCGAAGAACGCCGGCGGCGGCTGCGCTCCGACGGCATCGCCCAGTACGTCGAACTCTCCGGCGCATTCAGCCAGTTCGGCGCCGACCCGTGGGCCGATCCGGACTTCACCCGCGAGCCCATCGCTGATTCCGTCGACGTCGCGGTCGTCGGCGCGGGCTTCGGCGGGCTGCTGATCGGGGCACGCTGCAAACAGCTTGGCGTCGACGATGTGCGGCTGATCGACAAGGCTGCCGACGTCGGCGGCACCTGGTACTGGAATCGGTACCCCGGGATCGCGTGCGACGTCGAGTCCTATGTCTACATGCCGCTGTTGGAAGAGCTCGGCTACATCCCGACCGAGAAGTACACCAAGGGCCCCGAGATTTTCGACCACTGCCGCCGCATCGCCGAGCACTTCGACTTGTACCGCAACGCGTGTCTACAGACCGAAGTGCAGGAAATCCGTTGGGAGGCCCACAGTTTCCGCTGGGTGATCACGACCGACCGCGGTGACGAGATTCGCGCCCGCTTCGTCGCGATGGCCAACGGCTATCTGCAGAAGCCCAAATTGCCCGGCATCGAGGGCATCACGAACTTCACCGGCCATACCTTTCACACCAGTCGATGGGACTACGAGTACACCGGCAGCGATCTGAGTGGGCTGTCGGACAAGCGGGTCGGAATCATCGGGACCGGCGCGACGGCCATTCAGTGTGTGCCGCGACTGGCCGAGGCGGTGCACCAGCTGTTCGTCTTTCAGCGCACCCCGTCGACGGTCGACGTGCGGGCCAACCGGCCGACCGAACCGCAGTGGGCCGCGTCGCTCGAACCTGGATGGCAGCAACGACGGATGGAAAACTTCCAAATCCTCACTGCCGGAGGAACATCCGATGAAGATCTGGTCGACGATGCGTGGACCAGCCTCACCAGAAGAATGCCGATCGTCAACGAGGGCGGCCCGAACGCCGCCGAATTCGCCGACTTCGCCAAGATGGAAGACATCCGCGCACGCGTCGATGCCATCGTCACCGACGCCGCCACCGCTGAGGCGCTCAAACCGTGGTACGGCTACTACTGCAAGCGGCCGTGCTTCCACGACGAATACCTGCAGGCGTTAAACCGCGACAACGTCTGCCTCGTCGACACCCACGGCCTCGGGGTCGGGCAGATCACCGCGAACGGCGTCGTGGTCGGCGACATCGAATACCCCTTGGATTGTTTGATTTTCGCCACCGGCTTCGAGGTCGGCACCAGTTACTCGCAGCGCACCGGCTTCGAGATCATCGGCCGCGACGGGCTGAGCCTGACCGACAAGTGGGCCGACGGAGTGCGCTCGCTGCACGGCGTGCACGTCAACGGTTTTCCGAACTGCTTCATCGAAAGCATCGCCCAGTCCGGTTTCACCGTGAACTTCCCCTACCTCATCGACACCCAATCCCGGCACATCGCCTGGGCGATCGCCTGGGCTTTACAGCACGGCGCCGCGGAGATGGAAGCGACCGCCGACGCCGAAGCCGCCTGGGTCGACACGGTCGTGCAACGCTCCAGCGTCATCGCCGGCCGACGGGAATCCTGCACTCCGGGCTACTACAACCGCGAGGGCCGCGCAGACGCCCGTCTCAATCAGGACAGCTTTTTCTTCGGCAGCCCAACCGAATACGCCGACCTCCTGGAGACCTGGCGGTCCGGAGGCACGCTGGCGGGGCTGGACATTCGATAGGTCGTGCCGTGACGATCAGCCAGACAGCGCGATCCGCAGGATCACGCGGGTTTTCTGTCCACGCGCCAGCAGTCGCTCGATAAGCGTCACGATGAAGAATTCCACGCCGTACTTGCGACGGATCAAGCCGGCCAGCCGCGCAACCGTCGCAGGATCGGTGATGACCTCTGCTACGCCGTGCACCTGAACAGCCCCTGCCCGGAGGTTCCCGCCGCGGCTGCACGGCGCCATTATCACCTCAGGATTGTTTTTGGCCCGCTTCGCCTTCCAGCTCCCTGCCGGCGTCCAGAAGAACACGTGATCGCCGTCCTGCCCGATCCACATGGGCGTGGCGACCGCGCCGCCGTCCTTCTTGAACGTCGTCAGCGAGACGAATTTCTCGCCGCCCAGAGCTGATAAAGCGTCTGTCATCGCGCTCCTTGATT
>Ga0302314_10006029_pt1 | contig 22031 bp, 15 predicted proteins | sample III_Palsa_N2_3_FD_200533 | JGI IMG/M metagenome (GOLD analysis project Ga0302314, IMG submission 200533) | Peat permafrost microbial communities from Stordalen Mire near Abisko, Sweden - III_Palsa_N2_3 | ecosystem: Environmental > Terrestrial > Soil > Palsa > Peat permafrost | place: Sweden...
GAGAATAGGCTGGTAAAACAGGCGGAATTCGCCGTTGCGCACGGCGTCGAACATCGCCGCTTCCATCGACACGTCGTGCTCGGGCAGGTTGAATTTGACCGCGTCGTAGATCACACAGCGCGACTTGCCGGTTTCCTTGGCGCGGTAGAGCGCCGTATCGGCATGGGCCAGCAGCTTGACTTCGGTATCGCCGTGTTCGGGATAGATGGCGGCGCCGATCGAGGCGCTGACATACAGCACGTGGCCGTCGATTTCAAAAGGCAGTTGCGTGGTGGCGATCATGCGCCGCGTAATGACCTGGATTTCTGCGGGATCGATCGCCGCCGGCAGCACGGCCACGAATTCATCGCCGCCGACGCGCGCCAGCGTATCGATGGTGCGCAGCACTTCCTGGAAGCGCACGGCGGCCACACGCAGGAGCGCATCGCCGACCGGGTGGCCCAGTGCGTCATTGACCTTCTTGAAGCCGTCGAGATCGAGCGCCAGCACAGTGAAGCCGGTGCCGGTGCGCTTGGATTGGGCGATCGCCATGCGCAGGCGGTCGGACAGCAGCGAACGGTTGGGCAAACCGGTCAGATCGTCGTGCGTCGCCATGTGGCGCAGCCGCTCTTCGGTGGCATGCTGTTCGGCGATGTCGTGCACCACGACGAGATATTCGAATTGTTCGTCTTCGCTGGCGCAGGCGGTGATCTGCCATTCGCACCACAGCGCCCCTTCGGGGCCGCTGAGCCGCGCTTGCAGACGCGCACGGCCGGCGCTGTCGCGCGCTTCATTCATGGCGGCTTCGAAAGCCGGCCGGTCTTCCGCGTTGACGCAGGAAGACAGCATCGCGCCATGCACAACCGATCCGCCGGCCATCGCCCGGGCACGCTGGCTGGCATAGAAAATCAGCCCGTCGCCATCGGCACGCAAGACCAAATCCCCAGCCGCTTCCATCAAGCTTTCAAGCGTAAGCTTGGCCGCAAGCTGGTGCTGATTCATCCTTTTAGGAAACATAGTGGGGAATTTGTCGGTTTCTGTTAACTACACACGGCGAAATACTTGCCCGGGAGCCGATCCGCCTCGCAACGAATCGGTTCTCATCAGCAAGATTTGTCATTCCCCCGAACTTGCTGTATCGCAAGTTATTCTAACAAATTAATAACCCAAGAACGAATAAGCAGCCAGACAATGAATATTATTTTGCAATAATTTTAGTGCAGCAATTGTGAAATGCACGGTTTGATCTATTCAATATTATTGTTTTGCGTAAAAGCGATGCGAAAACGCAACCAAATCGGCTTCATTGCAGCTTCATTGCCGGATTTTTGATCGTCATTGGCTGGCAAAAGCCGATTCGGAAAGCCGACTCAGTTCGGATAACGCACCTCGTTCTTCGCCGATGTGCCGTCAGCAAACATTTTCCGCAAGGCATCGTTGAGCTTGCTGACGGTTGCGGCCGGCACGGCGGGATTGCAGGCCAGATACAAATCGGTGTGGCCGAAAGCCGGCGCGGGCACGCGACGAAGCCCAGAAATTGAAGCGTCCATTGCGCAGTTTTTGCGGGTTGTAATCGTCGTCCGGTGCCGTGTCGACATGGTAGCCATTGTTGGCGAGCCAAACTGAAATCACATCCTGCAGATAATCTCCCAGCATTTCCGTGGGCACATCTTCCAGCTTGGCGGGATAGTCGGCCAGTACGGAAAACACGCAGACGTCGGCCGTCGACAGTGCGGATTGGTAAGCGCGTACCCAGGGCATCGGGGCTGCGTGTTCGGGAACGCCGGCACGATGGAACGCGTCTTCGAGCTTTTCGGCGGCAACGCCGATCAGCTTGCCATCCTTGCCGAGCATGTTGTGCGGGGGATCGTCTTCAGTGACCAGTTCGATGGCGCAAGCTTGGACGGCGCAACAAAACAGCAAGTCGGGCAGGACGTATTGAAAGCGCTTCATCGCAAGCCTCCCCCGATGCTGCCATCGAACGAATTGCACAACATCAAGTGAGAATGATCCGAATCGCGGTCTGCGTCAACCGAGCTTGGATCGACGAGGAAAATTGTGCGCAACGTCTGCGGCTGCATGTCGTTGCATTGACCTGACCCACCGCTTTATATCATATTGTGATATATTTTGATCTTTCACCTCACCTTGCCACCGTCATGTCGACTGCCTCCTTGCCAAGCCCCACGTCGTCCCAGCCCGCCGTCAACGACCAAGACGCATTGAACAAGAAGGAGTTCGAGGCGCTGTCCGAATTTCGCTTTCAACTGCGCCGTTTCGAGCGTTTCTCCGAAACGGCGATCCAGGCGCACGGCATCACGCCGCTGCAATACCTGCTGCTGCTGCATATCAAGGGTTTTCCCGGCAGGGAATATGCCAACGTCGGCGAACTGGCAGATCGGCTGCAAGCCATGCCCCACGGCGTTGCGGCGCTGATCTCGCGCTGCGAGGCCAACGGCCTGGTGCAGCGCAAGCAGAGCGAAGTCGACCGGCGCCAGGTAGAAGTGCGATTGCTTCCGGCGGGCGAGGAATTGCTGCAACAGCTTGCTACCTTGCATCGCAAGGAGTTGCGCAGCTTGAACGGCGTCTTCCCCATCCCACTCATCAACTTCTGAAGTTCTTATGCATCAAGACAATCGAGAGGGCTCGCAGCAAGAGCCTGTTCATCAAGCGCGCGCTCGTCAACAACGCGACTTCGCGGCCGACCATCGCCTGCTGCGGATCGCCATCATCGCCGGCGTCGTCGGTTTACTAAGCACCGGCGGCGCCTGGCTCCTGCTGCACCTGATCCGTTTTTTCACCAATCTGTTTTTCTTCCAGACGCTTTCCGGCGAATTCCACTCCCCGGCCGACAACACGCTCGGCCCGCTGGCGGTCGTCATGCCCGTCATCGGCGGCCTGATCATCGGCCTGATTGCGCGCTACGGCTCGCCCCAGATACGCGGCCACGGCATTCCCGAAGCCATTGAAGCCATCCTGTTCGGCAAGAGCAAGATGTCGCCCAAGGTCGCCATCCTGAAGCCGCTGTCCTCGGGGATCGCCATCGGCAGCGGCGGCCCGTTCGGCGCAGAGGGCCCGATCATCATGACCGGCGGCGCGATCGGCTCGCTGATCGGCCAACACTTCCCTATCACCGGCGCCGAGCGCAAGACGCTCCTGGTGGCCGGCGCCGTGGCCGGCATGACGGCAGTGTTCAGCACACCGATTGCGGCGCTGATGCTGGCAGTCGAATTGCTGCTGTTCGAATTGCGCCCGCGCAGCCTGCTGCCGGTTGCCATCTCCTGCGCCGTGGCCGGGTTTGCGCGGCCCTATATTCTCGATGCGGGGCCGTTGTTCCCCTTGCAGACCGCGCCGGTCGGGCCGCTCGACCTGCTGTCCTGCATCCTGGCCGGCATCGCCTGCGGCGCGCTGTCGTTGGCGCTGTCGAGTTCGCTCTACAAGGTGGAAGATTGGTTCGGCAAGCTGCCGATCCACTGGATGTGGTGGCCGGCCCTGGGCGGTATCGCCGTCGGCGTCGGCGGCTACCTGCAGCCGCGTGCGCTGGGCGTCGGCTACGACGTGATCGGCGACCTGCTGCACAACCACCTGACGTTATCCGTGGCAGCCACACTGTTGCTGTGCAAGGCCTTCATGTGGATTATCAGCCTCGGCTCGGGCACATCAGGCGGGGTGTTGGCGCCGCTGCTGATGCTCGGCGCCGGTCTTGGCGTGGTGCTCGGGCCCTACCTGCCCGGCGGGCATCCGACGCTCTGGCCGCTGGTGTTCATGGCGGCGACCCTGGGCGGCATGATGCGCGCGCCGGTGATGTCGGTGATGTTTGCCTTTGAATTGACCCAGGATGCCAATGCGCTCCTGCCGCTGCTGACAGCGTCGGCAGTGGCTTACGGCTTCACCGTGCTGACCATGCCGCGCTCGATTCTGACTGAAAAGATCGCGCGCCGCGGCTACCATATCTACCGCGAGTACGGCATCGATCCGCTCGAACGGCATCATGTTGCCGAAGTGATGACGCAGGAGATCGACACCATTGACGGCGACATGGACGCCGCCGAAGCGCTGCAGCGTTATTTCGGGCTGCAACAGCGCCGCCGCGCCTTTCCTGTGGTGCGCGGCAAGGCCTTCGTCGGCATGATCGAGCGCGATGCGTTGTTGGCGGGACTGGAAAAGAGTTCGGCACGCAAGGTTGGCGATTTGTTCGGCTCCAACGTGCCCGTCATGGCCCTGCCTGAAGAGACCTGCCGCATCGTGGCGACGCGCCTGGCGCTGCATGGCCTGGAACGCCTGCCGGTGGTGCTCGATGCGACGACCCGCGAATTGATCGGCGTCGTCAGCCGCAGCGATTTGATCAAACCGTCACTGACCTTGCACGCCGAAGAGCTTGAACACGAGAAGCTGCGCGGCCACTGGTTCTCGCATAACTAGCGCCTAACGCGGGATGATCGCGCCGCGATATCCGATGACGCGACCAGCCAGGGCATGGCCGGCTGCCGCAGCCTGCGCCACGGATTTGCCAGCCAGGCGCGCGGCGAGATAAGCCGCGCCGAACGAATCGCCGGCGGCTGTGGTGTCGACCACGTTTGCCACGGGCTGCGGCGCCACCTCGATACGATCTCTCCCGATCTGCACGATGCAGCTTGCCGCGCCGCGCTTGACCACGACTTCCCGCACGCCGCAAGCCTGGGCCCGCGCGATCGCCGCTGCAGTATCGTCCACGTTAGCATCTTCGCTGGCGCCATAGAGCGCCGCCTCGTCGTCTACCGTCAATAACGCCGTGTCGGCCAATTCCAGCATGCGGCCATAGGCTTCGAGCGCCAGCGCCTTGTCGGGCCACAGGCGTGGTCGATAATTGTTGTCGAAGATGATCTTGCCGCCGCGGCGGCGGCATTCGAACAGGATCTCGAATAGCAGCTCGCGGTGCGGCGCGCACAGGATCGCCAGGCTGATGCCGGAGAGATAGACGTAGGGTGCCGCCGTTAAGGCCACCCGCACTTCCTGCGCGCGCGGGCCTTGCAGCCAATAGCGCGCCGCCGAATCGTTGCGCCAGTAGTGGAAACGCCGTTCGCCGCTCGCATCGGTTTCGATCATGTAGATGCCGGGGAGCTTGTCGGGCAGGCGCTGCACCCATTCGGTGACGATGCCCTCTTGCTGCCAGCCATGGCACATCTCGTCGGACAGGCTGTCGTTGCCGAGCGCACTGACGTAGGCCACGTCGAAGTACGCCGTGTCGCGCGTTGCTTCGCGCATTTCTTCTATCTCGCGCGCCAGGTAGACCGCTGTGTTCAAGGTATCGCCGCCGAAGCGATACGCGAGCCCGGCGCCTTCGCGCTGCAGCTCGATCATGCATTCGCCGATGACGAAGATGGTTTGTTTCATGACGCCTCCGGCGCCAACATGGGGTTGGCGATTGCACCCTGACGCACAAACAAGCCGACCACAGCCGCGGCCACGAGGTCGAACACGGCCAGCAACAGGAACAGGGGGTTATAGCCGATGCGCGTGACGAGATAGCCGAACAGCAGCGTGAACAGCGCCGCGCCGAGATAGCCGGACATGCCGAGCAGGCCGGTCGCGGTGGCAACATCGCTCTTGCTGAACACGTCCGTAGTAATCGTATACAAGGCGCCGGACAAGGTCTGGTGGGCAAAGCCGCCGACACACAACAAACCGATGGCCGTGTAGGGACTTTCGACCAGGCCGATCGACGCGGGACCCAGCATGCACAAGGCGCCCAATATCAGAACCAGTTTGCGCGAGGTGGATAGCGACACGCGCAGATAACGGACAAACCAGGGGCTTAGGTAACCTCCCAGCACACAGCCGATATCGGCGGCAAGGAATGGGAGCCAGGCGAACAGCGCGACGTCACGCAAATTCATGTGGCGTTCGGTCATCATGTAGAGCGGAATCCAGGCATTGAAAATTTGCCAGGCCGGCTCGGAAAGCACGCGCGAGGCAGACAGCACCCAAAAATTCGGATTTGCCGCCAGGGTGCGCCAATCGGTCTTGACGACCGTGTCATCGAGATACTTGGCCTCTTGCCCGCTGAGGATGTAATGGCGCTCCGCGTCGCCGAGCAATTTCTGTTTTTTCGGATGCTGATAAAAAATGGACCAAAGCGCAACCCAGATCAAGCCGATTGCCCCCACCATGACGAAGGCCCATTTCCAGTTTCCATGCAACAAAGCCCAGACCACCAATGGCGGCGCGCACACCGCGCCGATCGAGGAACCGATATTGAACCAGCCGATGGCAATCGATCGCTCTTTCGCCGGAAACCATTCGGTCGTGGCCTTGACGCCGGCGGGAATTCCTGCCGACTCCGCCAGCCCCAGGAAACCGCGCAATGCGGCCAGGCTTTGCCACCCCGTCGCCAGCGACGCCGCTGCGCAAGCCAAAGACCAGGCAAACGCAAACAACAGGAAGCCCATCTTCGTGCCCAGTGTGTCGAGCAATACGCCCGCGATGGGCTGCATCAACGAATAGCAAACCTGCCAAGTCGCCACGATATAGGAATACTCCGCCGTGTCGAAATGCATTTCCTGCATCATGGTCGGCACGGCGACCGACAGCGTATTGCGCGCCAGGTAGTTCACGATCAGGCCGGCCGTCACCAGCGCAACCATGAACCAGCGTATGCCCATGACCGGGCTACCCGACTTGCGCATCATGTCTCCTTCGAATTTTTTATCGTGCTGCCAGCGCGGCGCGCATGCCGCCGCTTTCTATTTGTTCCAACGCCATCGTCAGTGCGGCGCGCAAGCCCGGTATCTCGTTCAAATCCCTGCCCCACAGCGTGCTTCGCGCAAGCCAGCCGCCGGCCAGATCGGCCAGCGGCATATGGCCGGCGTCGACGTCCTGCCATGCTTGTGCGTACCACTGCAGCGTATCCGGCGCATCGGACAGGGTAATCGTCTTGCCGCGATTGCCACGATATAGCACCATCGTCGCCGCCAGCGCCAGCACCAGGCGCGGTGCGCCGTTGCTGCCGAAACTTTTCAACAATTGCGGCATGACGCGCGCGGCGAACTTGGGCCAACTGTTCAAGGCGATGGCTTCGAGCCGGTGCCGGATGAACGGGTTGCGGAAGCGGCGCAGCACTTCCGCCGCAAAGTCTTCCAATTCGTTGCGCGGCAAGGGCAGCGCGGGGATGATTTCTTCATCGATCGCCTGCATCAAATAGGCGCCGACGGCGTCATCCTCGACCGCTTCGCGCACCGTCTCCAGTCCGGCCAACAGCGCCACCGGCACAACGCTGGTGTGCCCGCCGTTCAAGATGCCGACCTTGGCCGCACGATAGGGGCCGATGTCGTCGACCAGCTTCACGTTGAGACCGGCCGTGTTCAAGCCCCATTCTTCGGCCAGCCATGCCGGACCTTCGATCAACAGCACATAGTAATACTCGGCGGCGACGAGGAAGCGGTCGCGATAGCCGAGCTCGGCTTCTATCGCGTCGATTTCCGCTTCGGGGTAACCAGTGACGATGCGGTCGACCAGGGTCGAGCAGAAGGTATTGGCCGCCTCGACCCAGGCAGCGAATTCCGCGCCGAGATTCCACAACTTGGCGAAATGCAGCACGGCGCGCTTCAACGCCGCGCCATTGTGCTCGATCAGTTCGCACGGCAGCAGCACCCAGCCGTGATCGGCGCTGCCATTGAAATGACGGAAGCGCTCGAACATCAGGCGCGTCAGCTTGGCCGGGAATGAAGACGGGGGCGCGTCGTCGAAGCGGTCGCTGTCGTTGACGGCGATGCCGGCCTCGGTGGTGTTGGAGATCACGTAGCGTGTATCGGGGTTCACGGCCAGCGCAAGGAATTCGCCGAACATGGTCGAGGCATTGATCTCGCGCTGCACACAGGTAATCTTGCGGTATTCCTTGACCGCTTCGCCCGCTTCGTTCAGGCCTTGCACCAGGGTCGTGAACACGCCGCCCTGCTCGTCCAGCACCGGCTTGACGGTGTGGCCGCGCGGGCGCACCACGACCACGCCGGCGTTGAAGCCGGTGCGCTCGTTCAACAGGTCGATCATCCAGTCGAAATAGGCGCGCAGGAAGTTGCCTTCGCCAAACTGGATGAATTTGATCGGCAGCACAAAAGGCTGCTCGCGTTGCAATTGTTCCATACCGAAAAGTCAGAGCGAATTCATTAAAGTGGACTCACTGGAATGCGTCCCTCAGAGCGAAATATCGCGCTTCCAGAAAATGAAGTCGTATTGTTCGAGCCGATCGGCCTTGGTCTGGTATTGCCCGCCGGCCGTTGCCACCACCATGTCGAACAGCTTGCCCGCCACTTGGGGCAACGGCGCACCGTCGATCACCGGGCCGCAATCGAAGTCGATCAGGTCCGCCAATTTGTTGGCAACGCGGCTGTTGGAAGAAATCTTCAGCACCGGCACGATGGGGTTGCCGGTCGGCGTGCCCAGGCCGGTGGAAAACAGCACCACGTTGGCGCCCGAGGCGACGATGCCGCTGACCGATTCGACGTCGCCGCCGGGCGTGCAAAGCAGGGCCAGGCCGGGCTTCTCGGTGCGGTCGCCATAATCGAGCACGGCGACGATGGGCGAATTGCCGCCCTTCTTGGCCGCGCCGGCTGACTTCATCGCATCGGTGATCAAACCGTCGCGGATGTTGCCGGGACTGGGATTCTCCGCCAGGTGCGAGCCGACGGCGGCGGCACGCGCTTCGAAGTCGCGCATCATGCCGAGGAAGCGGCGCTTGTCGTCGTCGTTTTCGCAACGCTCGATCAGATTGGCTTCGGCGCCGCACAGCTCGGGAAATTCAGCCAGGATGGACGAGCCGCCCAAGGCCACCACCATGTCCGACACCAAACCCATCGCGGGGTTCGCCGAGAGGCCGGAGAAGCCGTCCGAAGCGCCGCATTTGACGCCGATCTTCAGGTGAGACAAGGGCGCCGGCGTGCGCACCACCTTGTTGGCGCTCTTCAATTGTTCCAGCGTATCGCGCACCACGGCTTTCATCATGGCTTGCTCGCTTTCCCACTTCTGCTGCTCGTAGACCAGGAGCGGCTTGTCGAACTTGGGATTCTGCTTGGCCAGTTCTTCCTCGAACATTTTCACTTGCGCGTTCTGGCAACCGAGGCTGAATACGGTAACGCCGGCCACGTTGGGATGATCGGCATAGGCGGCGAGGATCTTGCACAGCGAGCGCGCATCGGCACGCGTGCCGCCGCAGCCGCCGGCATGGGTGATGATGCGCACGCCGTCCACATTCGGAAAAGGCCGCACGACGGGCTTGGCCTCTTCCATCTCGGCGCCAAGCAAGGACAGCGTCAGGCTGGCCAGGTCGTTGCTGCTATAGCCCAAGGGGCCTTCGAGCGCATTGCGCATGTGTTCGACGTTGCGGTTCTCGCAAAACACCAGCGGAAACACCAGCCAGTAGTTGGCGGTGCCGACACGCCCGTCGGCGCGCGCCACGCCGGGGAAAGTCGCGCCGTCGAATTGCGTAACCGAGGGCGGCGTCCAGTGGTAGGGCTTGCTGTCGCCCAGTTCGACTTCGGGCGCGTAGTGTTCGAGATTATCGGTCGTCACCGCTTCGCCGCGGCGGATGGTCTGCGTGGCCCGGCCCACGGTCACGCCGTACAGGCTCAGCAACTCGCCGGCGGCAAAGGTACGCCGGGCAAACTTGTGCTTGCCCTTGACCGGGGTCGAGATCAGGATCGAATCGCCTTCCCAATTGACCACTTCGCCGGCCTGCAAGTCGCTCAAGGCAACCAGCATGCTGTCGTCGGGGTGGATGCATAACACCTTTTGAGAATTGCCCATGTCGCTCCCGGCGCTTAGAGTTTGAAGTATTGCTTGGCGTTGTCGTAGCAGATGCCGCGCACGATCTGCCCCAGCGCGTCGAAGTCGGCAGGATATTCGCCGCCCTCGACCCACAAGCCGAACTGGCGGCATACCAGGCGGCGGAAATAGTCGTGGCGCGGATAGGAGGCGAAACTGCGCGAATCGGTCACCATGCCGACGAAGGTGCCCAGTACGCCGTGGTTGGCCAGGCTGATCATTTGCGCGAGGTTGCCTTCCTTGTGGTCGTTGAACCACCAGGCCGGGCCGAACTGGATTTTGCCCGCCACGCTGCCGTCCTGGAAATTCCCGATCATGGTCGAGAGCACTTCATTCATCGCCGGGTTCAGACAGAACAGCGCGGTGCGCGGCAATTGGTCATGCGCGTCGAGCTTGTCGAGCAAGGCAGCCAGGCCGGCGCTGGTGCTCATGTCGGAAATCGAATCATAGCCGGTGTCAGGGCCCAGCGTTTGCAGCGTGCGGCTGTTGTTGTTGCGTTGCGCGCCGATGTGCAGGCACATGGCCCAGTCGCGACGCGCGTAGGATTTGCCGACCTCGGCCAGGAGGCCGAACAGGTATTGGCCCAGTTCGGCCTCATTCAACTGCGTGCCGCCGATGCGCTTGGCAAACAGGCGTTCGAGCTGCGCCATGTCGGGCGCGACGGCGGGCAGTGTGGTGTCGACCGCATGATCCGAAATGCGCGCACCGCGTTCGTGGAAGTAGGTCACGCGCTTATCAAGTGCCGCGATCAGCGCGGCGAACGAATCGATGCGCACGCCGGCAACCTGGCCCAGCGTGTCGAGATACGCCGGAAAATCATCACGGTTGATGCGCATGGCGCGGTCGGGCCGGTAGGCCGGCAGCACGCGCGTCTTGAGGCTCGATTGCGCAATCTCGGCGTGCTGCGCCAAGTCATCGGCGGGGTCGTCGGTGGTGCAGGCGATTTCCACACCGGCCTGCTCCAGGAAAGCCCAGGTATCCATGCCGGCCAGCTTGGCATTGGCTTGTTCCCAGATCGCGCCGGCATTGGTTTCGTTGATGTTCAGGGTGATGTCGAACAGGCGGCGCAACTCGAGGTGGCTCCAGTGGTGGATCGGATTCCCGATGGCCAGCGGCAGCACCTTGCAGAAGGCGCGGAACTTTTGTTCGTCACTGGCCTGACCAGTTATAAGCTCTTCCGACACACCGCAGGTGCGCATCAGGCGCCACTTGTAATGATCGCCGCCGAGCCACAGTTCGGCGATGTTGCGGAAGGTCTTGCGCGACGCGATTTCGCCCTGCTGCAGGTGCGAGTGGTAATCGATGATGGGCAGAGCGGCAGCCACGTCATGATAGAGCGTGCGTGCGACTTCGGTATTGAGCAGGAAATCCTGGTTCACAAAATGGGACATGTTCGGCAAACTCCTGGAACGGCGACGCAAAAACAATGCGAATTGCGCACGAAAATAGCGGCAAAACAAAGGCCTTTTTTGGCCTTCACTTGTGGCCAGTATGCCACAAGTAAAATAAATTGGTAAGACCAGATTGCAGAAATTGTCAGGCCAATTTAGAATGGCCTGACCAGATGCGAATTGGATATAATCTTTCGGTCGAAAAACCAGATTTAAGGCCGCGCAAAGAATATGACCATTCCTGCATCCAAGAATACTGCTCATGAGCCACGGCTGTATCGTGTCGTGGCGGGGCGCATACAGGATTTGATCCGCGAGGAGAAAATCGGGCCGGGCGAACGCCTGCCGTCCGAACGCGACTTGGCAACCAAGCTCAGTGTCAGTCGCGCCTCCTTGCGCGAAGCGTTGATTTCGCTTGAGCTGACCGGCCATGTAGAAGTGCGCGGCGGCTCGGGTGTGTATGTAGTGGAGAAAGTGGAAGTGCCGGCGAATATGCAGGAAGTCGGCCCCGGCCCGTTCGAGGTATTGTCTGCGCGACGCTTGATCGAGCCCGAGGTGGCGGCGATTGCGGCGCGGGTGGCAAGCGATAGCGCGATCGATTCGATCCTGCGCGCGGCCGAAGAAATGGAACGGTTTCACGACATCAAGTTGAGTAACGAGCTGGCCGATCGTGCGTTTCACCTGTCGATTGCGCGCGCCACGGGCAACAGCGCACTGGTTGGGGCGATCGAGTATCTGTGGGATCAGCGCGGCCGCTTGTGGCACCGCTTGAGCGAGCACTTCCAGACCGAGGCGCTGCGCCAGGAAACGTTGACCGACCACCGGCGCGTGCTGCAGGCGATCATGGCGCGCGATCCGGCCGAGGCCAAACGCGCCATGCGCGCCCACCTCGAGCGTGTGACGCGCGTGTTTTCGCGCGGTTGATGCAGTAAAAAGGGAATTCGGCAAGTTCAGTAGAAACGAAAGTAGAAGTAAAAAGCAGGAGACAAACGATCGTCTGCGCCTCGGCCCGATACAGCAATGGCGGCCTTCGCAGCAGCGACACGGAATACGCGAGGTGTTCCACATGCCGCAAGGCGTGCGCGTCGACCGCACCCGAGCTGCAACCATCCGTCATGCAGGCCGGGCAACGAGCAACCTTGACCGGCGCCATGACGGCATGGGGCAGGCAAGCTGCCCCGCCAGGCGTCGCCCGATGGCAACGCCCGGCCCCGTAACTAGCCCGATCAGACGACCGACTGCGCCCTCGGCCGCGGCTTTGCCGTGCGCCTTCGCCGCAGAGGCACGGAGTACGCGAGGTGCTCCAACCGGCCCGTCCGCCATTGCGGACAGGCCGTCGCCCACACTATAAAAACAGGAGATGTTTCATGAAGAACCGCAATACCATGCTGTTGTCGTCCATCACCCTCGCGGTGCTGGCGACCTTCAATCAAGCCTACGCCCAGGAAGCGCAATCGAGCACCCAGGCCAACACGCCCGCCAACACCCCCAATGTGCAGGCGTCCACACCGGATGCGGTCAATCCAGCCCCGATGCGCATTGAAGTGACGGGTTCCTCGATCAAGCGCACCGACGCCGAAACCGCCCTGCCGGTCACCGTGATCAAGGCTTCGGACTTCGCCAAGCTGGGTTACACCTCGATCGCCGACGTGATGCAATCGCTGTCGGTCGGCTCCACCCAGAACGCGCTGTCGGCCGGCGGCGGTACGGTATTCAACATGCGCGGCCTGGGTCTGCCACGCACGCTGGTGTTATTGGACGGCCAACGCCTGGCCAACGAGCCGACTGCCGACACCTACGCCAACGTTGAAATCATTCCGCTGTCCGCCATCGATCGCGTTGAAATCCTGCGTGACGGCGCGTCTTCGCTATACGGCTCGGACGCGATTGCCGGCGTGGTCAACTTCATCACCAAGAAGAGCTACGACGGCGCATCAGTCACGGTGCAAGGCGTCTCGCCCGATGCAGGCGGCGGCGCCAATGAAGAGCGCTTCTCCATCATCGGCGGCAAGGGCAATCTGGAAGCGGACGGCTGGAGCTTGTATGCCACGCTCGATGCGCACAAGCAAGGCTCGCTGCCTTACGATGCGCGCCCGGATTGGGTCAATACCAACGAATTGAACGCGCTGGGCATCGGCCCCGGCGACAAGGCGGCTGGTTCAGGCGGTTATGCCTATCCGGCCAACATCACCTCGCCGAGCGCGGCCGCGGGCAACCCCTATGGCAGCACTTGCCTGGCACCCTACTCGACGCCGGCTGCCAAGAACACCTGCCTGAACAACAATACGCAACTCTATGGCGTGCTGTTCCCGGAAAGCCAACAGGTGACGTTCTTCACCAACGGGCAATTGAAGCTCGGCAACGACAACACCTTGTCGGTTGAAGTCTCCTACGGCAACGAATCGCGCCTCATTCCCAAGGGTGCGGCCAGCACCAGCGTCGGCTTCACGCCGCCGCCGGGCGGCGGTTCGGCGCCGGCCATGATCATTACCTCGGCTTCCCCTTACTATCCCGGCGGCAGCGCCGGCGTACCGCTGGTCAAGGGCGTGACAGGCCAGCCGTTGACGCTGGAATGGCAAGACGATGCACAAGGCGGCGCCGAGTACAAGGACACGCAAGCCAACTCGCGCGTGTTGATTTCCGACGTCGGCCAGTTCCTTGGCTGGGATTTCAAGGCCAACGTAGTCGCCGCGCGTGACGAACGCTGGGACAATACCCTGAACGGCTACCTCAATGGCCCGGCATTGGATGCCGGCGTCTTGAATGGCGTCATCAACCCGTTCGGCGCACAAAACGCTGCCGGCGCAGCCTACCTGGCCAGCATTTCGGAAGACGGCAAGATCATCCGCGATACCACGTCGGGCTTCGACTCGTTCGATTTCTCGGCCGGCCACGATCTGGCGCAACTCTCCGGCGGCGCGCTGGCGGTCAATCTCGGCACCTCGTTCCACCACGACACGATGCACGACTTGTCGCCGCTGAACAATGCCAATATTCCCTACAACGGCCGGCAGCCCTACGACGTGCAGGCGTCGCGCAACATTTCGTCGCTGTTCGGCGAAATCGATGCACCGCTGACCAAGCAGGTCGACCTCGACTTCGGCGTGCGCGCCGACGATTACAGCGACATCGGCTCCTCGGTCAATCCCAAAGTGTCGCTGCGCTACCAGCCGACCGACATGCTGGTGCTGCGTGCGTCCTATAACACCGGCTTCCGCGCACCGAGCCTGATCGACATGTACGGCTATCGCCTGGCCGGCGCCACCACCACGACTTCGGCCAAGTGGGACGACCCGCTGCTCTGCCCCGGCACCGGCGCGCCCGGCACCGGTACGATCTCGGCTGCTGCGCTGGCTGCCGGCCTCACGTCGGCACAGGTTTGCAACATCAAGCAACCGGTGCAGACCGGCGCCAACCCCAGCCTGGAACCGGAAAAATCGAAGAACTTCACGATGGGCTTCGTGCTTGAGCCGATCAAGAGTCTTTCGCTGACGGTCGACTACTGGCACATCATGCTGACCGATACGCTGGGCAGTCTGTCGGAAACGGCGATCTTCGGCAATCCCCAACTGTATGCCGCCAATTTCGTGCGCAACCCCAACGGCTTGCTGGCTTACATCAATGAAGACACGGAAAACCTCGGCGGCACGAACACCAGCGGCGAAGACATCGATTTGGCGTACAAATCACCCCAAACCGCCGAAGGCAAGTTCCTGTTCGATTTGCGCGGCACCTACACCAACAGGTACGAGCAGCAGACCATGGCGGGCGCACCCTGGACCAACAACGTCGGCCAGTTCGGCGGCGTGACGCTGGGCACCTACAGCAACAATCCGCTGTTGACCTTCCGCTGGAAGCACAACGCCATGCTGGACTGGCTGTACGGCAACTGGAGCACGGTACTGTCGGAAAACTATCAATCCGGCTACCACGACCAGAATACGGCGGTAACGTCGCAGTATTACCGCAATATTTCGTCGTACTCGGTGACCAACCTGACGACGTCGTATACCGGTATCAAGAACGTGATCCTCTCGGCCGGCGTCAGCAACCTGTTCAACGCCGCACCGCCCGAAACCAACTCGCAAGCGACGGGCATCCTGCTCGACTACGCGAGCGCAGTCGGCCGTGCTTATATCGCTTCGGTCACCTACAAGTTCTATTAAGCAAGCGGAGACCGGCACCTTGAGCATTACTCGCAACAGCTTTTCCCGCCGACGCAGGCAGTTCATGCATACCGTGTCGGCGGCCGGTCTCTCACTGGCCGGCGGCATGGCGTTTTCCGCCTATGCCGCCGGCAGTGACCAAGACGATCCATGGCAGCGTGCGCAAGACATCGCGTCACGCTTGTCGCGCATGCCGTCGTTCCGCGACGAAGACTTCGTCATCACCGGCTTCGGCGCACAGACCTGCAAACTGGAAAAACGTGCCGGCTGGATCAGCCTGCACGAGAAGGCCCAGCTCGATACTCCGGTGGCCGGTTCGCACGATTGCTATCCGGCCATTGCCGCCGCGATTGCCGCCTGCCACAAGGCCGGCGGCGGCCGCGTGCTGATCCCGGCCGGCGACTGGCTTTGTGCCGGACCTATCGTGTTGCTGTCGAACGTGCACGTGCACCTGCAGGCCGGTGCGCAAGTCTGGTTCAACAACAACCCGGCCGACTACGCCAAATATGGCGACACCCCGTGCGGCAAGAACGGCAATCTGGTGCGCGCACGCTGGCAGGGCAACGATTGCCTGAATTTCTGCTCCATGGTCTATGCCCATAGCCAGGAAAACATTGCGCTGACCGGCGAGGACTGGACCAGCATCCTCAACGGCCAGGGCGGCACGCCCTTCGTCGCCGGCAGCGACGAATGCTGGTGGGGCTGGAAGGGGAAATTGAGCGGCGCGGCCAAGTCCGAACGTTCCGAAATCACGCCCAACCCGGCGAACCCGGCCTCGCTGGCTGAGGTCGCGCCCCATCTCGGCCTCGACCAGGTGAAACTGATCGAAGGCGACAGCCAGCGCTGGCGCACCGATTTCGGCTTTGTTCCGGCACTATCGGAAGCCGGCGTGCCGCTGGAGAAGCGCGTGTTCGGCCTGGGGCACTACCTGCGGCCCAGCATGATCCAATTCATCGCCTGCACCAACGTCTGGATGGAAGGCTACCAGGTCACCAACACGCCGTTCTGGCAGCACAATCCGGTGGCCTGCCACAACATGACGGTCAAGCATGTGCATGCCAACAGCCTGGGGCCGAACAACGACGGTTTCGACCCCGAGTCGTGCACCAACGTGCTGATCGATGGTTGCACTTTCAATACCGGCGACGACTGCATCGCAATCAAGGCCGGCAAGGATCTCGACATCCAGCACGGTCCGACGCGCCACGTCGTGATCCAGAACTGCACCATGCACAGCGGCCACGGCGCCGTCACCTTGGGTAGCGAAATGGCCGGCGGCATTGAAGACGTATACGCGCAAAATCTGGTATTCCAGAACGCCAATTGGGCCACCAATCCATTGAACATGGCGATCCGTCTGAAGAGCAACATGAATCGCGGCGGCTACCTGAAGAATTTCTACGCGCGCAATATCAGCATTCCCAACGGCGTGCGCACTGAACCGGGGTTTTACAATCCCCTGCCCGGCATGCCGATTGCACCGGGCAGCGTGGCTTCCACGGCCGGAGCCATCGTCATCATCGATTGCGACTATGCGCCGGCGGAAGACAATGTGCGCATCCGGCCTCCGACGGTGTCGAACGTGCATATTTCGAAGATCACCGTGGGCAATGTCGCCATGTCGGGCGGCCATTATTCGAGCTATCAGGCCGTTGTCGTGCTGGGACCGGTTGCTGCCGAATACAACGGCGCCAAGCCGGCGCCGGCAGTGGTGCCTGTTTCGAACGTGACGATCAGCGATTGCGACTTCGGCACCCCGGCCGCGACGGGCAGCCCGTTCTTCCTGTTCAACGCCAAGGACATCAAACTCGAAAACGTGAAAGTGGGCGGCAAGGTGTTCAACACCACGCTGGAATCGGCATGACCCGCGACATGATGCACCGCCTGTTGCACGCCGCCGTCATCGCAACGGCCTGCGCTGCCGTGCCCGCTACGGCAATTGCAGCCGGCTTGCCGCAGCTAATCTTGGTGGGCGACTCGACCATGGCCAGCGAAACCGGCTATGGCGACGCCTTGTGCAAGCTGTTCAAGCCCGAGGTGGCTTGCCTGAACCGCGCCAAGGGCGGGCGCAGCACCTCTAGCTATCGGGCGGAAGGGTCGTGGAACGCCGTGCTGCAGGAGCTTCATAACGCTCCTGCGGATCGGACAACCTACGTGCTGATCCAGTTCGGCCACAACGACCAGCCCGGCAAGCCGGGACGCTCGACCGATCTCGCCACGGAATATCCGGCCAACCTTGCGCATTACGTACGCGAGGTGCAGGCCGCGCATGCCACACCGATACTCGTCACCCCGCTGACACGGCGCGATTTCCGCGACGGCCAATTGCAAAACACGCTCGTGCCCTGGGCCGATGCCATGCGCAAGGTCGCGCGTGAAGAGCATGTGCAACTGCTCGACTTGAACGCAGACAGCGCCGCTGCCGTGCAGGCGATGGGCGAGACCGAGGCCGACACACTCGCCATGGCGCCGCCGCCCCCTGCATCGACGCCCACATCGACACCCGAACCGGCGCAAAAGGGCGAACGCTATCGCGGCTTCGACCATACGCATTTGGGTGCCAAGGGCGCAGCCTACTTCTCGCAAATGGTTGCGCGGGAGTGGCGGCAAGCCACGCCGGATATCGGCGCGGCATTGAATGCGGACGCCGCCAAATGAAATGCCTGGGCCTGGCCGCTCTTGCCTTCCTTCTTGCCTTCCTTTTGCCCGCGCTGGCAGCCGCGCAGGATGCGCGCCAAGTAAACGAGCCAGTTTTGCCTGCGGCTTGCACCACCTTGCAAGCCCGGTTCGACACATCCGAGGCCGTCGGTACGGACGATAGTGCGCGCCTGCAGCAGGCCATCGACAATTGTCCAACGGGCCAGGCGCTCCATCTGGCCGGCGACAAGGGACATGCTTTCGTCTCCGGTCCGCTGATCCTGCGCGCCGGGATCGGCTTGATCATCGATGCCGGCGTCACGCTCTATGCCTCGACCGACCCTGCTGCCTACGACAGGGGCAGCCATACTTGCGGCAGCAACGACAATGCCGGCAAGGGTTGCGTACCCTTCCTCACCGTCACAGGCGGCAGCGGCGGCGGCATTTACGGTCCCGGCGTCATCGACGGACAGGGCGGCCACGCCATGACAGGACAATCGGAGAGTTGGTGGCAATTGTCGCGCCGCGCCCAGCGCGAGCACAACAATCAGAATGTGCCGCACCTGATCGTGGTCGATCATGCGCACGACTTCACCATGTACCAAATCACGTTGCGCAATTCATTGAAGTTCCACGTCGTGCTGAACCAGGTCGACGGCTTCACGGCATGGGGCGTGAAGATCGATACGCCGGCCGAGGCGCGCAACACCGACGGCATCGATCCGGTATCGTCGCGCAACGTCACCATCGCCCACAGCTTCATCCGCGCCGGTGACGACGACGTGGCGATCAAGTCCGGCAGTGCGGGCCCGAGCGAGAATATCTCGATCCTGCACAACCACTTTTACAGCGGCCACGGCATGTCGATCGGCAGCAATACCGACGGCGGCATCCATCACGTGCTGGTCGAGGATTTGAGCATGGACGGCACCGTTTCCGGCTTGCGCATCAAGAGCGACATCTCGCGCGGCGGACTGGTTGACGATATCCGTTATCACGACATCTGCCTGCGCGCCGTGAAAGCGCCGATCGACTTCGACAGCAATTACGACAACGGCGCGCGCGGCGACAGGATTCCGCAATACCAGGACATCGTGCTGCAAGACGTGCGCAGCGTAACACCCGGCCGCGTCATCCTGCAGGGGTTCGACGATGCGCACACGCTCAAGGCCGAGTTCATCAATGTGGCCATCTCCGGCAAGGCCGACCGCCAGGTGTCGCATGCCGACGTGCGCATCGTGCCGTCCGATGCCGAACCGCTGCCGTGCGATGGCCGCTTCGTTCCCTTTCCCATATCGAATACCGCAAGATGAGATTCCCGCTGCAATGGATCTGGCCGCTCGCCGCGGCAATCAGTCTGGCTGCCCATGCCGACAATGCAAATCGCCCTCAACTGAACCCGTCGCAGGCGGCTTATTATTCGTATCAGGAAGTCCTGAAATACACAGGCGCGGCCGGCAAGGAAGTGGTCGATCCCTGGGACCCGCTTTCGGACAAGCTACTGTTCGATACCACACCCGAATCCGACTATGTGGTCGACCAGGCAGCAACGCAAGACGGCAAGAGCCGCTTCCGCAGCGTGCAAGCGGCAATCGACACGGCCGTGCACGACGACGCACCCTGGCGTGCCAAGGGCAAGCAACGCCTGGTGATTCTGGTGCGGCCCGGCACATATCACGAATTGCTTTACGTCCCCCGGGGCACGCTGCCGCTCACCTTGATCGGCACCGGTGCGGATGCCGGCGCCACCAAAATCAGCGCCGATCTCGATGCCGCCGTCAGCGGCGACGAGTACGCCAGGCGTTTCGGCGCGCAATTCGCCGATTCCGGGTCGGCCGTAAGGGCGATGCACGATGCGGTCAAGGGCAGGATCATGGTCGAAACGGTGGGCAGCGCCATCGTCTGGATCAAAAACGACGGCTTCCAGGCCAAAAACCTGACGTTCGAGAACGCCTACAACAAGGCGCATGGCGACGCCAAGGCCGAATGCCCGCCCGGCGGTTGCGCCACGGTCATGGTCAACGGCACGCCGCAAGTCGTGCACCACCAGGCGGTCGCGCTGATGGTCGATGGCGCCGACCGTGTGCAGTTCGAGAACGTGCGCCTGATCGGCTTCCAGGACACGCTGTTCCTGAAATCGCAGGCCGGCGGCATTACCACACGCAGCTTCTTCGACCGTTCCTATATCGAAGGCGACGTGGACTATATTTTCGGCGACACCACGGCCTATTTCTATCGCTCCGAAATCAAAACGCTCGGCGACCGCTCGACTTCCTACGTGGTCGCACCCTCGACCAATTACCTGACCCGGTACGGTTTCGTATTCGACTCCTGCCGCTTCACGCATGACGAGCAGCCCAATTCATTGGCCGGCAAGTTCTACCTCGGGCGGCAATGGTTCCACAGCCAGCGCTGCACGCCCTATGCGCCCTTGGCCGTGCCAGGCTATCAATGCAGCTTCGGCGAGCGCGATTTCTACCAGGCGCCGCAAGGCGGCATTTCGCAAGAGGTACTTGAAACCGTAGGCAAGACCGTGATCCTGCATTCGCAGATCGGCACGCATATCAATCGCGACCATCCATGGTCGAACTGGAACGCACCGGGCACGCTGGCTTACCGGCCGGTGCAATACGATTCGGACGGCTACTGGGATAACCTGCGGCGAGCCGGCATCGAGCCGGCCGCCATGCTGCACTATCCGGGAAAGAAAGCACCCGTGGAGAGCTTCCTTGCAGAGTTCGGCGACAGCGCCGGACCTTAGCGCACAATCTCCACCATCAGCACCCAGGCGCTGATCATGCCGGCCACCAAGGTCAGCAAAATCCCGTCTGCCAGCCAATAGCGCGCGTCGGCATGGTCATGCATCAGCAAGACGCTGGCGACGAGCATCGGCAGCGTCGACGCCTGGTGCAGCGCGGCGCGCACAATCACGTGGATATAACGCAGGAAGTGGCCCCTGCGGATCGCGCGCCATTGCAATAGCAAAGGAAAAATCCAGACAGCAGACGCTATCGGCCCGACTTCCCAACCCAGCCTGGCAAGCGTTTGCCCCGGGATCAGGCTTTGCAGCGATACCAGCAAGGCCAGGCCCAGCAGCATGATGGCTTCGCCAACGCGCGTCCGCATGCCGGGTATGGCCAGCACGCGGGCCAGGTTGATCGAAAGCGCGACGAACACGAGTCCCGTCAACGCCGCCGCGGCACCGGCCGTGGCGACATAAAAATTCATCCAACTGCTCCATGCGGCATCGACCATGCATGCTCCCTTGCAAGAATTGCTTGTCTGAGACTATAGCAAAAACTTGCCGTCCAACCGAAGCGATGTGCGGAAACGCGAGGGCCAGTGGTACGGTCGCCCGTCCACCCAGGCGTCGGCTGCGCAACACAGCCGACCGGCGGAAAAAGCCTCCCGAATGCCGTCGCCGGTGAGACGAAAAAATACCACTTACATTCCACTTCGCAAGATTGCATCACTTCCCCCAGCACCTTCCATCTGAAAACCGGTGCCGCCGCCACTCCTTTCCCTGTCGACTTTTTCGCCTGTTCCCATACCAATCGAAGAGAAATTTCGCTCGATAATAAATTATCCGCGAACATCGCGATGCCGGCGATTTTCCTGTCTTGGTCTACAAGTGGTATGCGCCAACAGGCCACAGCAATAAGCGGAATCAGCGTGCTGCAGACACGCCCCAGGCAATGACACCGACGACAAACACGAGGAGAGAAAATTGCAGACCAGAACACAATCGACACTGATCATGGCCTTGATCGGCAGCATGCTGGCAGGATGCGGCGGCTCCCAGGATTCAATCGATAGCAGCCAGAAACAGCTAGTCCGCAGCGTCAAGGCGGCGTCCGCCTGCTATACGGCATGGAGTTCGAGCACAGCCTACAACGGCGGCGCCAACGTCAGCTACAGCGGCGTGAATTACACTGCGGCCTATTGGACGCAAGGAAACAACCCCTCGACGTCCAACGGTATAGCCGGCAGCGGCCAGCCGTGGATCTCGGACGGAACGTGCGGCGGCACACCCACGCCAACGCCGACGCCCACTCCAACACCT
>Ga0302314_10006031_pt1 | contig 22027 bp, 19 predicted proteins | sample III_Palsa_N2_3_FD_200533 | JGI IMG/M metagenome (GOLD analysis project Ga0302314, IMG submission 200533) | Peat permafrost microbial communities from Stordalen Mire near Abisko, Sweden - III_Palsa_N2_3 | ecosystem: Environmental > Terrestrial > Soil > Palsa > Peat permafrost | place: Sweden...
CGGCGACGTGCGCGGGGAACGGATTCCGGCCGGCCACCTCGGGACGTTCGCCGACATCGTCGAGGTCGTGCGCTACTTAGCGAGCGACGCGCCGGCGTATTTGAGCGGCTCGGATCTCGTCGTGAGCGGAGGCTGGAACCTGCGGTGAGCGCGCGGTTTCGCGAGCTGTTCGTGGACGCATCGGTGCGCTCGGAGGCGGTCGCGCAGCGCCGCGACGCGTCGCTGCGTAGCGGCTCGATCGATCACTTCTTCCATTATCACGGGCTCGAGCAAACGCGTCGCTGGCTGGGCGTGCATCGGGCGCACGCGCCGCGCTTCGCGCAGCCGGATCTCGATCGCCCCTATCACGAACTCGCAGCGAAGGTGGCGGCCCTAGCGCCGGGGAGCGACGTCGTGGCGTTCGGCCCGGGGGCGGGGAGCAAGGAACGCATGGTGCTCGCGGCGCTGGGAGCGCAGGGCGGCCGGCCGCGCTACCTGCCGGTCGACGCGAGCGTCGAGCTAGCGCTGTTGTCGGCGGACGCCGCGCAGGGCGTCGCCGCCGCGCCGATCGTACCGCTGGTCGGCGAACTCGAACTCGCCCCCGACCTGCCGGACTGGTTAGACCGGCGCTGGGGCGAACGCGCGCGCATCGTGACGGCGTTTGGGATCGCGCCGAACCTGCTGCCGTCGCGCTTCTTCCCGCTGCTCGCCGCGGTACTGAGGCCGCACGATTGGTTGCTCGTGAGCGCGAACCTCGCGCCGCTCGCCGCCGGCGCGCCGGACGATGCCGCGGCCTATCGAGCGGCCTGCGCGGGTGTCGCCGCGCAATACGATAATCCGGAAACGCTGTACTGGCTGTCGTGCATCCTCGAGGAGTGGGGCCTTGCCGCGCTGCTGGAGCCGGTTTCGTTTCGCATCGAGCCATTGGAAGAGATCGACGCTTTCGTTGCCGCAACCCGTTGGCGCAGCGATACCGATTTGCGCTGGGAGGGCCGCCCGTTCGCAGCGCGTGCGGGTGGAGAACTGCGCTTGTTCTACAGTTTGCGCTATACGGTGCGCCGTTTCGAAGCGCAACTGCAGCGCTGCGGCCTGGGCGTCGAGCAGCGCGCGATCGATCCGACCGGACAGGAGGGCGTCTGGATCGCGCGCCGCACGGCGCCGGTGGAACATCGGCCGGCGCACCGTGTAGGTAAACCAGCATGAGCCAGCCGCCGCCCGATCCGAACGCGTTCACGCAGCCGATTCCAATCGTCCCGCCGCAGCCGCAGCGGCAGCCCACGCCCGGCGCTCCGCCTCCCGGGGCGGCTGCAGCGGCGCCCTACGTGCATCGCTTCGGCAACGTACCTTTTTATCTGGTCTCGCGATTGGGAGCGTTTCTGGTCGACGTCTTCGGCGTGGCGTTCCTGATCTCGACCTTCGGGTTCCACGCGTTCGAGACGGGCTATCTGGCCTACGGCAGCCGTGACGAAGGGGGCTTCCTCGCACTAGCGGGCATATCGCTCGGCATCGCGTTCGCGCTTGCGTACCTGTCTGAAGCGTTGCTCGGCACGACGCTCGGGAAAGCACTGTTCGGACTGCATACGCGCGCGGTCGACGGCCGCCACGCGGGGGGCGGGCGCGTTTTCATGCGCTATCTGCTGCGCCCGGTCGACCTGCTGGTGATCGGTCCGCTGCTGGCGCTCGTGACGCCGCGCCACCGTCACCTCGGTGACTTCGCAGGCGGAACCGTCGTCGGTCGCAGCCGCTTCGGCGCGCTCACACCGATCGTCGGCATCCTGCTGGTGGCCGCACTGACGTACGGGCAGATCGCGTACGGAGGCGGCTTGACCTCGGCGATCGAGGTGCTTGCCGAAGCGTCGAACTTCACGCCCGGCCTGATCGCGAAGGGCGCGCACGCGATCGGTCTGGCCGGGCTGCCGCTGCCGGCCGTCTCCGTCCCGGCTCCGGTTGCCGCGACGTCCGGGTCGCCGTCAGCCGCCGCGACGCCGGCCGGCGCAACGCTGTTCGCTACGGCGCCGGCCGTCGCCACTCCGGCGGCAGCGGCCTCCGAAGCGCCGGCGAGCGCCTTACCGGATGCGTCGGAGTCACCGAGCGACTCACAAACGGACGAGCCGCAGGCGCAGCCCACCAACCGCATCATCAACCAGTAGTCGCGGAGGTGCGACCGGCATCCCAGCGTATGGCATGCGGATGAGAGCCGTACGACTGAACGAACTCGGTGGCCCCCACAAGCTGCACGTAGAAGAGATCGAGACACCGCGGCCCGGCGCCGGTGAGATCCTCGTGCGCGTCAAGCGCGCGGCTTTCAACCGGCGCGACGTGTTCATCACGCAAAACTTGTATCCCGGGATCGTTCTGCCGCGCACGCTCGGATCGGATGGTTGCGGCGAAGTCGCGGCGCTCGGCGAGGGCGCGAGCGGGTTCGCACCGGGCGCAGCGGTCGTGATCGATCCCGACCTCGGTTGGAACGGCGACGGCCGCTTACCCGAGGCCCCGGGCGCGATTCTCGGCATGCCGACCGACGGGACGTTCGCGCAGTACGTCGTCGTGCCGGCGCAAAACGTCTACGCGAAACCGAAGGGCCTCAGCGACGATGAGGCCGCCTCGATTCCGCTCGCCGGTCTGACCGCCTATCGCGCGACGTTCACGCGCGGCCGCATCACGAGCGACGACGTCGTCTTCATTCCCGGGGCCGGCAGCGGCGTGCAAACGTTCGTGCTGCTGTACGCGAAGCACGTCGGAGCCCGGACGATCGTGACGACCGGCAGCGACGAGAAGGCCGAGCGCGCCAAGGCGCTCGGCGCCGACGTTGCGATCAACTACCGGACCGATCCCGACTGGCACAAAAGCGTGCGCAAGGCGGCCGGCGGCGGAGGCCCGTCGCTCGTGATCGATTCGACCGGCGGCGAAACGCTCGCCAAGGCGCTCGACATCGCGCGCCCCGGCGCGCGCGTCGTGATCTATGGCGGAACCCAAGGCGATGCAACGATCAAACCGTTCTCGATCTTCTGGAAGCACCTCGACGTGCTCGGGACCTCGATGGGCGCCGCGTCCGACTTTCGCGCGATGCTCGCACTGTTCGAGACCGGCCTGCGGCCCGTGGTCGATCGCGTCTTCGCGATGGACGACTCGGTCGCGGCGGCCGAGCGGGTGCTGGCAGGCGATCAGTTCGGCAAAGTGGTCCTTAGCATCGACTGAGCCGGCTCAGCTGAGGGCGTAGGCTCGCAGTTCGCCGCCGTCGCTGCCGAAGCCGAGTTCGGCGCGCGCGACCGCGGCCGAGGCCGGATCGGCGAGCCGCGAGAGATCGGGGTCCAGGATCGCCGCCTCGTCGCCTGTCGGCGGGCGCTCGAGCCGGCGCGAGCAGACGCGTCCCTCGCGTTCCAGCGCGATCAGGTAGGCGAGAACCTGACGTGCAGCGGCCGGCCACAGGAACGTCGCGACGTCGCGATAGATCTGCGCGACCAGCTGCGGGACGGTTCGCTCGCCCGGCCTCAACTCTTTGAAGATCTCGCGTTCGCGCAGCGCGCGGTGCGCGATGTACTCCTCCAGCTTCGCGCGTGGGTCGGCGATTGCGTCGCCGTGACCGCCATAGAGGATCGCGCTGTCGCCGTGCTCGCGTAGGAGCCGCGCGAGCGTCGCCTGGTAGACCCGCATGTCACCGTTCGGCGGTGCGACCACGACGGTGCCGCGCCCAATGACGACGTCGCCGGTGAACAGCGCGGCTTCCTCGGCCAGTGCGAACACCAGATGTTCGCGCGCGTGACCGGGCGCTTCAATCACGCCGAGTGCAGCGTCGCCCGCTTCGATCCGCTCGCCGTCGCCGACCGCGACGTCGAACGGGAAGGCCGCGACCCGGTGGGCGTATACGGGAGCGCCGGTGCGCTCGTGCAACGGCGCCGCGCCGGGCGCGTGATCGGGATGGCCGTGCGTCACCGCGATCGCACCGATCGTCGCCCCGCGCCGGCGGGCGGCGGCGAGGATCGCGTCGATGTGGCCGAGGTCGGCTGGACCCGGATCGATCGCGATCGCGTCGCGGCCCGAAATCACGAGGTAACTGTTCGTGCCCTCGAGTGTCATCGGCGAGGGGTTGGGGGCGAGGATGCGCTCTACCATCCGTCGGCGCCGCCCGGCAAACCGTAGGCGTCCGTTCCATCTTCGAACGGCATCACCGGCACGATCGTGCGGGTGCGCGCGTGGGCGAGGAACTCGTCGACGTCGTCGAAGCGCGCCAGCCGCTCGAGATGTTTGCGCGTGGGAAAGCGCACGACCAGCTCGTTGCGATCGGCCCGTGCGAGCGCCTCCGCCGCAGCGATCCAGATGCCGTCGTGAACCTCGTTCGCGTCGGCCAGCGCCGTCTGTCCTTGCGGCGCGCGCGCGATGAAGAAGTGCGCGTCGAAGCGGATCGGTTCGCTCTGGGGCGTGATCCAGTTGGAGTAGTACGTCAATGCGGCCGTGTCGAGTTGTAAGCCGTGCCGTTCGAGCAGAGCCGCGATCGGCGTGCCCTCCAGGGCTTGCGCTCGCAGCGCTTCGAGCTGGGCTCCCTCGAGCGCGCAGGCCGTTCCAGCCGCGGTTCGGGCGAGCAAGATGCCCGCCTCTTCAAACAATTCGCGCAATGCCGCGACGGCAAACGCGGCCGGTGGATCGCCGTCGGCAGCGTCGACTGCGCCGCCGGGAAAAACGTATGCGTCCGGCATGAACCGGCTGCGCGAACTGCGCCGAATCAGATAGACGCCGACGCCGGGAGTCGCCGGGCGCAGGAGCATCACGGTGGCAGCGGGCCGAGGAACCATGGGCCGGGGGGCTTCGTTCTGCAAGTATGATTGCGCGCTTCGTCGCCGTCCTTGCGGTCGCCCTGTGCCTGACCGCCCTGCAGGCGGCGGCGGCCGATCCGCCGGCGCCGGCGCCGACGCCGAGCCCGGTCGTCCTGCCGACGCTGCCGCCGAACCAGCCGGTCAACCCCTACCTGCAGATGGGGATCGACTGGGTGACGGGGCTCGTTCGCCGGCAGCTCTCGAACGCACACAACTCGGCGAGCGGTGAGGTCACGTACTTCAAGCGCTTCGAGATGCAGGTAGAGACCAGTTCGAATTCCTATCGCGAGGTTCACCTTCACCAGGGAACGGTGATCAATCCGCGCGGGGCGACGATCGTGCCGGGTCAGCGTGTCAGCGTCGGCGGGCTAGGGCAGCCCGACGGATCGCTCGACGCGAACGTCATCACCGTCGTGCAGTAGCCGGCCGCCCCAATCCAAGCGGTCCGCGCCGACGTTGTCTCGGGTGTGCCACGTGCACGTTCCCGAGAAAGGACCCTAGGATTTTTATGATTCGTATCCGTTCGATCGCCGCGTTCGCCGCAGCGTCCGCACTGCTGTGGTCGGCACCGGCCCTCGCAAAGACCACCGTCGTCGCCGATGCCATGAGCGGCACGAGCGTGGCAATGCAGGCCTGCCCGCCGGCGCCGCGCTTCGGTGGCGAGAGCTACTGCGACGGCCCCAAGTTGACGAACACCCTCGCGCTGATCGAGGCCGGCGGCGGCCCGGCGAAATTCAGCACCGTCACCGCATTCGGCGTCCTGGCCGACGGCAAGGCGGCGGCAGAAGAGGCAAAGCTGATCAAACAGTACGGCAAGCCGGCCTTCGGCCAGTTCATCAAGACGTTCGACTTCGTGATCTCGGATTCGCTCGCAATCGTAACCAAAGATAAGGTTGCGCTGCCGAGCGCTCCCGTGCCCGATCCTAAGAACGGCAAGGCGCTCGCGGCCGCACTCTACGCTGACGGTACCGCTAGCGACGGAACGTTCAGCGTCGAGTACATGCTCGATCATCTCGTCAGCCACCCGATCCACGTGCAAGTGATGAAGGACATCGATACCAAGTACGGTACCGCTGCCGATGCCGCGTACCACGCGGTGCTGCTCGAGATCATGACCGATCTCAAGGCCGTCTACGGATTGTAGGTCGCTCGGCGAGGCGCAGTGAAAAGGGGGTCGCGTCTGGACGCGGCTCCCTTTTCGTTAGCCGGGCCGGACGAGCACTAGGAGCGCGACGAGACCCCAGTTGACGGCGTGGCCTGTCCAGCAGTACGGGCACGGCATCCGCGTTACGAACAGCAAGCTGTACGCAAGGTAGGCCGAGAGTGCGCCGGCAGCGACGGCTGCTACCGCCGCGAGCCACCATACGAGGGGGTACGAAAGAAAGGGAACAGCGACGGCTAGGCCGGCGTAGTAACCCAGGCCCAGCAGCGAGTTCGGCACGCCCCCGACGGCGCGGGCCCGGCTGCTTTCGACGACGCTGGGCTCGGCCAGTTGCCCGAGACGTGCGCGCCGGGCCTTGGCGGCCATGAAGGCGGAGACGTAGAGGCCGATGCCGCAAAGCAGCACGATTGTGGCCCGAATGATCACCACCCGGTGAGCGTGGTTCTACGCCGGGCAGAAGCGGCGTTGGTCTTTCTCACGTCGTTCGTCCTCGCTGCTCTCGTGATCCGGCACAAGGACCACGTCGAAGCGTTCCTTTCGACGCTCGGCCCGTGGGTCGCTTATCCGGTCGCCGTCATTATCTTCACGATCGTGGCCTCGGCACCGTTTTCGGTGACCGACGCGCTAGCGATCATGAACGGGGTCATCTTCGGCCCGCTCTGGGGCTCGATCGTCAACGCCATTGGCCTGGTCTTCGCGGCCTTGGCCGGCTACGCGATCGCCCGCCGGACGAGCCACCTGCTCGAGCTAGACAAGAACATCAAGAAACTGCCGGCCTGGGTCACGCGCTTCAAAATCGGCTCGCCCGCCTTCTTGCTGTCCTTGCGGATCATTCCGGGCCTGGGCGGCACGATGGCAACCCAGATCGCGGCGGCCTTCCGGGTGCCCGTCTTCGTGCACGTCTGGACGATGTGCGCGATCGCCGTCCCGATCTGTACGGTGCTCGCCATCTTCGGCGACCGCGTCTCATACGCGGTCCACAAATACTACGAATCCCACCGCCCGCACATCCAGATGAAAATGCCGCAGCGGCTCAACGAATTTTTTCAGCGCCGCGACCTACCCGCACCACAGGAGCAGAGACACTGAACGAGATGGAGGCAGTTCGCGACGTCAGCCTGATCGAGGACGAGCCGGCGCTTGCGGCGCTGTGCGAGCGCATCGCAAGCGTCGAGCGCGTGGCCCTCGACACGGAGTTTCACAACGAAAAATCCTATGCCGCTCGGCTGATGGTCGTGCAACTGGCCGTCGGGGCCGAAGTCGCGATCGTCGACCCGCTTCGCCTGCGCGACCTCGAGCCGCTGGCGCGAGCGCTGGCCGCGAAGACGGTCGTCGGCCACGCGCTCCAAAGCGACCTCAAGATCTTCGCCGACCGTTTCGCGCGCTTGCCGCGGGCGGCGTTCGACACGCAGCTGGCGGCAGCGTTCTGCGGCTACGGCATGTCGATCTCGCTGGCCGATCTCGTCCACGACCTAGTCGGCATCCGGCTGCGCAAATCTCAGACGGTCAGCGACTGGAGCGGGCGCCCGCTTTCGGCGCAGCAGATCGACTATTTGGTGGACGACGTGCGCCATCTGTTTGCGATGCAAGACGCGCTGACCGTGCGGCTCGAGCAGAGCGGGCGGCTGGCCTGGTTCGACGACGAAGCGCGCTGGCTCGTCGACCTCGAACGCTATCGCAGCGACCCGGAGCGGCTGTACTTGCGCGTACCCGGTGCGATGCGCATGAACCGCCGCGAACTCGCGATCTTGCGCGAGGTCGCACAATTGCGCGATACGCTGGCGCGCGAGCGCGACGTGCCGCTCAAGTACATCATTCCCGACGACGTCATGGCGGGCATCGTCTCGCTGCGCCCGGCGACCCGCGAGGATCTCGCCCAACTGCGCCGGCTCGATGCCGGCGCGCGCAAGGCCTATGGCGACCGGATCGTGGCCGCGGTCGCGGCCGGGCTCGCCGTACCCGATGCCGAGTTGCCCAAGAAGCCGGCGCGCCTGGGCGGGGCCGACCGGGACGCGATCGTTTCGGCGCTCGGGGTCCTGGTGGCCGCGATCGCGACCGAGCACGAGTTGCCGACCGGGCTGCTCGTGACGCGCGCCGCGCTCGAGCGGGTCGCGCGCGAGCTGCCCTCGAGCGCACCGGAACTGGCGCGGGTGCTGGACGCGAGCCACTGGCGTGCGAGTTTAGTCGCAGAACCCCTGTTTGCGCTCTTGTCGGGTGAGATCGCGCTGACCGTGCATGGCGCCGCACGCGGAGCACCGCGCGTAGCTCGCGTGAAGACCGGGGGCGCCGAACCGGCGTAGCGAACGCCGGAGGCGTTATGCAGAACGCGCATCCGGACAGTTTCAAAGCTCTGGGGACGCTCGCGGTCGGCGATCGCTCGTACACGATCTTCCGGCTGGACGCACTCGAGAAGGCCGGCCATACCGGCGTATCGCGGTTGCCGTTCAGCTTGAAAATATTACTCGAAAATCTCGTCCGATTCGAGGACGGCCGCAGCGTGACCAGAGACGACGTCGCGGCGCTGGCGAACTGGAAGCCGGGCGACGATGCGGACACCGAGATCGCATACCGGCCGGGCCGCGTGCTGCTGCAAGATTTCACCGGCGTTCCGTGCGTGGTCGACCTGGCCGCGATGCGGGATGCGATGGCCGAGATGGGCGGCGATCCCAAGAAGATCAACCCCCTGCAACCGGTGGAACTGGTCATCGATCACTCGGTCCAAGTCGATCGCTTCGGGACCGCGGGCGCGTTTGCAGAGAATGCAAGACTCGAGTTCGAGCGCAATCGCGAGCGCTACGCCTTTCTGAAGTGGGGCCAGCACGCGCTCGACGGCTTCCGCGCGGTGCCGCCCGATACGGGCATCGTGCACCAGGTCAATATCGAATATCTCGCCCGGGTCGTCTTTGGCGCGGGTGAGCCCGCCGGCTCCGTTCCGGTCGCCTATCCCGACACCGTCGTCGGCACCGATTCGCACACGACGATGGCCAACGGTCTGGGCGTGCTCGCCTGGGGCGTCGGCGGCATCGAAGCGGAGGCCGCGATGCTCGGCCAACCGGTCACGATGCTGATTCCCGAGGTGATCGGCGTCAAGCTGACCGGCAAGTTGAACGAGGGCGTCACCTCGACCGACCTCGTGCTCGCCGTCACCGAGATGTTGCGTAAGAAGGGCGTCGTCGGCAAGTTCGTCGAGTTCTATGGCGCGGGTCTTTCCAACCTCGGCGTCGCGGATCGCGTGACGATCGGCAACATGTCGCCCGAGTACGGTTCCACGGTCGCCATCTTCCCGATCGACGATCAGACGCTGTCGTATCTGAAGCTGACCGGCCGTCCGCCCGAGCAAATCGCGCTGGTCGAGGCGTACGCCAAGGCGCAGGGCATGTTCCGGACCGACGCCTCGGCCGATCCGCTGTTCTCGGACCGCCTGGAACTGGATCTCGGCAGCGTCGTGCCCAACCTCGCGGGGCCGCGCCGGCCGCAGGACCGGGTCGCCCTCAGCGACGTGAAAAAGGAGTTTGCGGTCGCGCTGGAAGCCTGGCAGACGACGCGCGACGGCGCGGTCGCGCGCTTTGAGGGCGAAGGCGGCGGGGGCACGGCGGTGGCGGCGCGACCGACGACCGATCTTTCCGACGGCGCGGTCGTGATCGCGGCGATCACATCGTGCACGAACACCTCGAACCCAGCCGTCATGATCGGCGCGGGCCTGCTGGCAAAGAAGGCGGTCGAACGCGGCTTGACGCGCAAGCCGTGGGTGAAGACATCGCTCGCGCCGGGCTCGAAAGTCGTCACCGACTATTTGCTCAAGTCCGGATTGACGCCGTATCTCGATAAGCTCGGCTTCAATCTGGTCGGCTACGGCTGCACGACCTGCATCGGAAACAGCGGCCCGCTGCAGGAAGACGTCGCAGTCGCCGTCGCCGAACACGATCTGATCGTGGCGGCCGTGTTGTCCGGCAACCGCAACTTCGAAGGCCGCATCCATCCGCAAGTGCGCGCCAACTACCTGGCGTCGCCGCCGCTGGTCGTTGCTTACGCGCTGGCCGGCCGAATGGACGTCGACCTGACGACCGAGCCGCTCGGCACCGGCAGCGACGGCAGCCCCGTGTTTCTGCGCGAGATCTGGCCTAGCAACGCGGAGATCGACGCGGCGATCGGCGCGTCGGTTTCGGAAGCGGCGTTCCGCGCGCGCTACGCCGACGTTTTCTCGGGCGACGACAACTGGCGCGCGCTGCACGTGCCGACGGGCGAGCGCTATGCCTGGGATCCGAAAAGCGAGTATGTGAAGCGGCCACCGTACTTCGACGGCATGCCCGCCGAACCGAGGCCGCAAGGGGACATTCGCGGCGCGCGCGCGCTTGCGGTGCTCGGCGACAGCGTGACGACCGATCACATCTCGCCTGCCGGTTCGATCGCGAAGTCGAGCCCCGCGGCCGAGTACCTGATCGAGCACGGCGTCGACTCGAGCGACTTCAACTCATACGGCGCGCGGCGCGGCAACCACGAAGTGATGGTCCGCGGTACGTTCGCGAACGTGCGCCTGCACAACCAACTCGTGGCGGGCGTCGAGGGTGGGGTGACGCGCTACCTGCCCGAGGGCACGCAAATGCCGATCTTCGATGCCGCGATGCGCTACAAGGCCGACGGCACGCCGCTGATCGTGCTGGCCGGCAAGGAGTACGGTTCGGGTTCGTCGCGCGATTGGGCGGCGAAGGGTCCGATGCTGTTGGGCATTCGCGTGGTGATCGCCGAGTCGTTCGAGCGCATCCATCGCAGTAACTTGATCGGAATGGGCATCCTGCCGCTCGAATACTTGCCCGGCCAGTCGCGCACCAGCCTCGACCTGACGGGCGAAGAGATTTTTGTTTTCGAGGGCCTCGGCGAGCGGATCGCCCCGCGCAGCCGTTTGCGCGTCGGCGCTACCAACGCGGACGGCAAAGTGAAGACCTTCGAGACGGTCGTGCGCATCGACACGCCCGAGGAGGGTGACTACTACCGCCACGGCGGGATCTTGCAGTACGTCCTGCGGCAACTGGCCGCGAGCGCCTAAAGCGAGTTCAGCTCGCCCGCACGCGAGGGGCCGGTCTGCGCGCGCAGTAACGTCAACCGGATGCTCGCCGGTCACTCCGTCGCCGCCCTGCTGTCGTTTGAGGGGCCGGACCGTTATTCGTCCGTCGGGGGTCTCGGCAGCCGCGAGACGTCGTTCGCGCGCGCGCTCGCGGAAGCGGGCCTCGATACCACGCTGATCTTCGTCGGCGACCCCGGGCTGCCGGCGGTCGAGCAGGTCGCGGACAAGCTCACCCTGCGCCGCTGGTGCCAGTGGATCTCCGCATACCATCCACGCAACGTGTACGACGGCGAGCAGGGCAAGGTCGACGACTTCTCGTCCAGCGTGCCGGCCTTCGTCGTCGACGAACTGGTGGTGCCCGCGGCCGAGCGGGGTGAACGCGTCCTGGTCGTGGCCGAAGAGTGGCAGACGGTCGGCGCGGTGCTGGTCCTCGATGCGCGGCTGCGCGCGCGTGGCTTGCGAGACGCAGCGACGATCCTCTGGAACGCGAACAACACGTACGGATTCGGCCGGATCGACTTCGGCGCGTTGCAGCGCGCAGCGGCGATTACGACGGTCAGCAAATACATGAAGTTCGAACTGGGCTTGCGCGGTGTCGGCACGCTCGTCGTGCCGAACGGTATTCCCGAGGAGCTGCTCGAGGGGCCGCCGAGCGAACTCGTTTCGCGGCTTCGCGGCGCGCTGCGCGGCAAGCCGTCGCTCGTGAAAGTCGGCCGGTTCGATCCCGATAAGAACTGGCTGCAAGCGATCGACGCGGTCGCCGAGTTGCGGGCACTGGGTTTGCGCCCGCAATTGATCGTTCGTGGCGGGCGCGAGCCCTACGGAGAGGTCGTGTTCGATCGTGCGCGCGGGCGCGGCCTACGGGTCGAGCGCGTCGAAGCTGACGGCGACGACGCCGAGGCGGTGGTGGCGGCGCTGGCGTCGAGCGAAGGCGATGTCGTTCACCTGGTCGCGTTCTTACCCGAGTCGACCCTGGCGGCGCTCTACGGCGCGAGCGATGCGGTGCTCGCCAATAGCGGAAAGGAGCCCTTCGGCCTGGTGGGCCTCGAAGTGATGGCAGCCGGCGGCATTGCCGTCTGCGGTTCGACGGGCGAGGAGTATGCAGAGCCGTTCCACAACGCGCTCGTCTGCGACACCGACGACGGCCGCGAACTGGCCGAATACCTGCGCGCTCTGGCCGGCGACGAGCGCTTGGCCGATCGCATGCGCCAAGCGGGCTACGCTACCGCCCACCGCTTCTTGTGGCAGAACGTCTTGGAAATGCTGGCAGCGAAGCTGGCGTACCTTTCGCACCGCTAGCCTGCGCGATCTGCTAAAGGCGTGCGCAAGCCTCGGCGAATTGGCTGCGCGCCGTGGCGTCTCTGGCGTCGACCACATAGTCGCTCGAGGTCAACTTTTCGATCGGCAGCGCGACGACTGTTTGCGAAACCTGTCCGCCGAAGGCCGGGCGCAACGGGATCGGCGCGACGCCGCTGCGCACGCAGTCGCCTCCGCCGTGCAAACGGAAGTTGAACTTGCGCTTCTGGTTGCCGAACACGAAGACGCTGACGATCGTCTTGGGGCCTTGCGGGTGGAAGGTCACCTTGCCGCTCGTTCCCGCGGGCAGCAGCGCTTTCATCGGAACCGTGTAATCGCCGTTCGGCAGCCGGATCAGCGGCGTGGCGTGGCTGGGCGAGGCCGGCGGCGAGGGCTGCGCGAGCACACTTCCGGTCAGGGCGAGCAACGTACAGGCGATCGCGAGTCCGCGCACGATGGGTCCTCCGGTGAAGGGGCGTAGCGGGACTTTCACGCCCGGCGCTTGGGGAAACCTGGTCGCGGGAGAGCGGCAGCGCGCGGCCAACCTGGTCGCGATGAGCGTCTCCTACGCGACCCAAGAGCGGACCGCCATCGTCACGATCCAACGCCCGGGGGTACGCAACGCGGTCGACGCCCGGACCGCGCTCGATTTGGCTGCCGCGTTCGAACGCTTCGCCGGCGACGACGCTGCGGACGTCGCCGTCTTGACCGGCGCGGGGGGCACGTTTTGCGCCGGCTACGATCTGCGCTCGGTCGCGGCCGGCGCCTCGCTCGAGCTTTCGGACAGCGGCCCGGCCCCGATGGGCCCGAGCCGGATGGTCCTTCCGAAGCCGGTCGTCGCGGCGGTCGAGGGGTACGCGGTCGCCGGCGGCCTCGAGCTGGCGCTCTTTTGCGACCTGCGGGTGGCCGCGAGCGATGCGGTGTTTGGCGTGTTCTGCCGGCGCTTCGGCGTGCCGCTGGTCGATCTGGGCACGATTCGCCTGCCGCGGCTGATCGGCCATGGGCGGGCGATGGATCTGATCTTGACCGGGCGACCCGTCGCGGCGCCCGAAGCGCTGCAGATCGGCCTGATCAACCGGCTGACCGAACCGGGCGGGGCCCTCGCGGGTGCGCTCGAACTGGCGCGCAGCCTTTCCGCGTTGCCCCAGGCCGCTCTGCGCAACGATCGGCTCTCGGCGATCGAACAGTGGGAGCTGCCCTTCGAGGCCGCGATCCGCAACGAGCTGCGCCACGGGCGCGAGGCGATCGCGAGCGGCCAAACCCGCGGTGGCGCCGAGCGCTTCGCGGCCGGCGCGGGCCGGCACGGCGGCTAAGCGGTCCGCGCGGGCCGGCCGATACCTGGAGTATGAATTCGACCGAAAGGGACGCTTACGTAGCGCGCTGCCTTCGCGTAGCCGCGGCCGCACGCACGGCCGGCATCACGCTGACCAAGCAGAACAAACCGCCCGCCGTCGAGGTGTCTCACAATTCGCAGTCGATCTCGTTCCCGATCGTCACCGACGACCGGCTTTGGCGCGAGACGACGGTCGAGGAAGCGTTTTATTCGGTGCTGTTGGACGCGCGCGGCTGGGAGGGCGTCGACCTGAGCGATGCGATCGTGGTCTCGATGCCCGACGACGTCGAGAAGGGCGAAGTCAGCTTGATGAAGCGCGACCAAGACGCCGAACGCCAGCGGATGGCCACGCTGACCGAGTTCCTGGGCGGCGAGCAACAACTGGCCGCCCTCTACGCGACGGCGGACCTGGCTTAGCCCGAACCCGCGCGATAGGCCGGCGGCGCCGCCACGCGGTAAGAGCCGGCATGTCTACGACGCGCGACGTGATCATCCAGAGCGAACGCTTCGACCAAGCGGCGGCGTTCTATCGCGACGTGCTCGGTTTCCAGCCGACCGTGGAGAACGAGCGCCTCGTCGGGTTCGAAACGGGAAGTTTTCAACTCTTCGTCGAGCCGGGCAGCCGGCCCGGCGCCGTCTTCGATATCGAGTTCGACGACCTGGCCGCCGCCAAGCGGCTCCTGCTCGCACACGGCTGCACGATCGTTGACGAGGATCCGTCCTACCCGCGCTGCCACGTGCGCGACCCGCACGGTCTGCTGTTCAACATCGCGGAGCGCTAAGGCAGCTCGCGGCTGTCCTCAGGCCTCGATCAGGGCCTCGATCCGCGCGGTGGCGCTGCCCAGCAATCGATCGGCGTCTTCGTTGGAGCCGCCCTCGGCGTAGACGTTGAGGGTCGGGTCCGAGGCATCGGGCAAGACCAGGAACCAGCCGCCGCCGGTGTTGACCCGCACGCCGTCGAACAGCTCGACCTCGCTGCCCGCGTACTCGTTGACGATCGTGCGCATGACTTCGCCCTTGCGCTCCCAGGGGCAGCGCAAGGTTCGGTGGCGGAAAAACCAGTGCGGCAGCATGTCGTTGAGTTCGTGCAGCTTGCGACCCTCCTTGGCCAGCAGTTCCATGACTTTGACCAACGCGTAGAGGCCGTCGAAGGCCGGCTGGAACTCCGGGAAAATCGGTTCTTGCTTGAAACCGCTGCCATATGCGAGCGTGTCGCGTTCTTTCGCGGCTAGCGCCATCATCGAGCGGCGGTCGCTCTTGGTGCGGGTGACGTGGCCGCCGACCGATTCGATCAGCCGGCCGATTGCGCTCGGCGTCGTTACCGGAATCGCGATCCGAGCGCCCGGCTGCGCGCGGCAGACCATCAGCGACACGAGCGCCAGCAGGCGATTGCCCGCGATGACGCGACCGAGGTCGTCCACCATGGCGAACGACTCCCCGTCGTGATCGACCAGTGCGCCGAGATCGGCTCCCAGCGTCAGCGTGATCGTCCGCAGTTGCTCGATGTACCGCTCGCGCTGACTGCGGAACGAACGGGCTCGCTTTTCATCGTAGTAGGCGTCGAGCGCGACGATGTCGACGCCGAGGTTGGTCAGCACGCGCGGCATCACGAGCGATGCGTTGCCGTAGCCGTAGTCGACGACGACCTTGAAGTTGGCCTTCGGCAGCGCCGTCGGTTTGAGCGAGGCCAGCAGTTCGCTCGTGTACAGCTCGAGCGTCCGCGCCGGGAAGGAGAGGTGGCCGACCTCGTCCATACCGGTGCGCCGGAAGTCCTCGCGGAAGAAGAGGTTTTCGATCTTGCGTTCGCTGGTCTTGTCGAGGTTGATCCCGCTCGAATCGAACATCTCGATCAAGACGGCGTTGGGGTCGCTCGGATCGATACGCGTGTGGACGCCGCCGTCGCCGCCCATGCGAGTCGCGTAGCGTGCCAGCGGCAGCGGCATCGCGCGCAGGTCTTCGACGTTGATTCCGACCGAAAGCAAGCCTGAAATGACGCACCGGTTCATCACGCGCGCCGCGGGGTGGGCGTCGCGGCTGGTCATTACGGTTTGACCCGGCTTCAGGGACGAACCGAGCGCCTGGCCGAGCTTCATCGTGAACTCCGGCGTCACTTCGACGTTCGCGAGCCCGCTGACGCCGACGGCACCGAACAGCGAGCCCGGCCACTTGATCCCGTAGATCAGCGACATCGACACGATCGACCCGGAGCTGACCGACTTGTCGGGCCAGAGCTTCAGGTTCGGACGCACGACGGCACCCGCGCCGAGGGTGCAGTTGCTGCCGATGACGGTGCCGTTCCCGACCTTGACGTGTTGTTTGACGATGTTGCGATCCGCGACCGTGCAGCCGTCCAGCTCCGAGGACTCGCCGAAGTAGCAATCCGACCACGCGATCGTGCGCTGGACAAGAGCGTGCTTCGCCACGATCGTCGAGTTGCCGAGCACCGTATCCGCGCCGACCGTCGCCCCGGCCTCGATCGTCACGTTGCGCCCCAGCGCAACCGGCGCGACGACGTTCGCTGCGGGATCGATGCGGCAGCCCTCGCCCATCCAGACCCCCGGCCGCGTCTCCTGGCCGGGAATCTCCAGTCGCAGCTTGCCGCCGAGCGCGTCGTAGTTGGCCTGCTGGTACTGCTGGAGGTTGCCGATGTCGGTCCAGTAGTCGGTCGTCACGTAACCGGAGATCAGCTTGCCTTCGTGCAGCAGACGCGGAAAGATATCGCGCGAGAAATCGTAGGCCTTGCCGCGCTCCATGTAGTCGAGCACGATCGGATCGAGCACGTAGATGCCGGTGTTGATCGTGTCGGAAAAGATCTCGCCCCAGGACGGCTTCTCGAGAAAGCGGGTGATGCGGCTGTTCTCGTCGGTGATGACGACGCCGAACTCGAGCGGGTTCGTGACGCGCTGCAGCGTGATCGTCGCGGCGGCTTGCGTCCGCGCGTGATCGGCTACCAGCGCCTTCAGGTCGAGATCGGTGAGCGCGTCGCCCGAGATGACCAGGAACGGCTCGTCTCCCAGCAAGTCGGCGGCCAGCTTGACGGCACCGGCGGTGCCCAGCGGCGTATCCTCAACGACGTAGCTCATCGAAACGCCGAAGGCCGAACCGTCGCCGAAATAGCTCTCGATCTCGTCGGCCAAGTAGTGCAGCGTCGCGACGATTTCGGTCGTCCCGTGGCGGCGCAGCAGGTCGACGATGTGCTCCATCACCGGCTTGTTGGCGACGGGTGCCAGGGGCTTGGGGCGGCGCGAGGTCAGCGGACGAAGTCGCGAACCTTCACCCCCGGCCATCACGACGGCTTTCACGGGCTTGCTCCCTTCACGCGCTCACGTACTTCGGCTGCAATGGCTGCAATCCGTCCGTCGCTTGCGATCCGTTCCAAACCGGCCGAGTTCTTGCGGCGCCAGTTCGGGTATTCGAAGAAGGTCCCGGGCAGGTTCACCTGTTCGAATTCCAACAGCGCGTCGTCGAGCGCGACCAGCACGAGCCGCGACGGCGTGCGCGCGAGATAGCGGTACACGGCGCGGACGAGCGGCTCGAAACGTTCGGCAGCGTGCGAGCGCTGATCGATCGCCCGGTGCAGCAGCTCGGCGCTCTCGCCGTCCAGCTCCCCTTGGCCGCGCAACGCCTCGAGCAGCCGCGAGGCGTCGATGCGGCGCTCGGCGCGGTGGCCCTCCACCCATTGACTGCCGACCAGCCCCGTGCGCTCCCAGCCCTCGATGTCGCGACCGGTCGCCCAGCCGGCGAGCGTCGGCAGGTCGTGGGTCGTGGCCGTCGCGAGGCCGAGCGCAGGGTAGCGCTCCGGCCCCTTGAACGCGCCGTCGCTTTCGCGCTCGAAGAGCAGCACCCGGTACGACAGGATCGCTTCGCGTTCCATCCGCTCGCGAAAGCCGTCGGGAACGTTGCCGAGGTCCTCGCCGACGATCAGACAGCGCGCTCGCTTGCTCTCCGCCGCCGCGATCGCAAGCAATTCCTCGAACGGATAGTCGACGTAGCGGCCTTCGGCCGGCGATTTACCGCGCGGGATGCGGAACAGTCGCAGCAGGGCCATGACGTGGTCCAGCCGCAGTGCTCCGGCGTGCGCCATGTTGCGCGCCAGCAATTCCGCGAACGCCGCGCCGCCGTCGCGAACGAGTGCGGCCGGATCGGGCGCCGGCAGGCCCCAGTTCTGGCCGAGCGGTCCCAGCGGGTCGGGTGGCGCGCCGACCGTTTCGTCGAGCACGTAGGCGCTGGGGTCCGACCAGACGTCGGCGCTGTTGACGTCGACGCCGACCGCGACGTCGAGGTACAGACCGATCTCGAGCGCGCGGGCTTCGGCGGCCACGGCTGCGAGCTGTTCGTCCGCCAGCCACTGCAGAAATTTGAAGTAGTCGACCCGCCGGCGGTGGCGCGTCGCCCAGCTGCGGACCGGCTGCGAGGCCGCGTCGCGGTAGTCGGGCGGCCACCCGAGCCAGCCGTGACCGAGCTTCGCATGCACGAAGTGCTCGCCCAGGGCCTCGTAAACGGCGAAACGCTCGAGGCGTTCGCCGCCGCGCTCGACGAAGGCCGCAAAGCTCCCGGCACGCTCTCCCGGTTGCGAGCGCGCGATCGCGTAGAGCTGCTCGAGCGCGCCCCATTTCGCCCGCGCGACGCCCGAGTAGTTGACGTACGGTGCATCGCGAAGGGCTGCGAGCCGCCGTGCGAACGGTTCCGAACGGACCCGCTCGCGCAACTTTTCGGCGCGCGGATCGTCGCAAGCGAATTCGGGCACGGCCTCGACGTCGATGTAGATCGGATTGCGAAAGTAGCGACTGGTCGGAGAATAGGGACTGGCCGAGTCGGGACTCGTGTAGTGCAGCGCGTGCAGCGGGTTGACGCCGACGATGCCGGCGCCGGCAGTGGCGGCGATGCGCACCAGTTCGCGCAGATCGCTGAAATCGCCGACGCCCCAATTTCGTCGCGAGCGCAGCGCGTACAGGTTTGCGGCAAAACCCCAGGAGCGGCCGCCCTCGAGCGCGGGCGGCAAGTAGGCCTGCGAGGCCCCAGTCACGGCCCGGCGAGCGCGCGGGCGTGGAACAGGACCAGCGACCGTGGCTGCAGGCGGTGCGTCGCACCGACCGGCAGCGGCGCGAAGACGTTGGTCTTGGGGTCACCGGCGGTATCGATCAGCAACTCCCAGCCGCTGGTGCGGGGTGGCAGAACGATCGGCAGTTCCCCATCGTGGGCGTTCAAGAAAAGCAAGAACAGGCGGTCCTCGACCGCGCGTTCTTCGGCCCCGAACAGCAGGCCGACGACCCGCCGGCTCGAGTCGTGCCAGTCCGCTTCCGACATTTCCGCACCGTCCGGCCGCAGCCAGGTGACGTCTTTGCGAGATCCATCGGGCAGGAGCGTACCCCGAAAAAACCGGGCCCGGCGAAAGGCCTTGTAGCTTCGGCGTAAGTGCACGACCGCGGAGGTGAAATCGTGCAGCGCCCCATCGGCGGGCGAGGACCAATCGAGCCAGGTCAACGGCGAATCCTGGCAGTAGGCGTTGTTGTTGCCCAGCTGCGTCTTGCCGAGTTCGTCGCCCGCCAGCAGCATCGGCACGCCCTGCGAGAGCAGCGTCGTCGCGATCAGGTTACGCTGCTGGCGCGCGCGCAGCGCGCGCACGGCGGGGTCGTCCGACGGCCCCTCGACGCCGCAGTTCCAGCTGTTGTTGTGGTCGCTGCCGTCGCGGTTGTCTTCGCCGTTGGCTTCGTTGTGTTTGGTGTTGTAACTGACCAGATCGGCGAGCGTGAAGCCGTCGTGCGCGGTCACGAAGTTCACCGAGGCGCGAACGTGCCGGCCGCCGTGGTTGAAGAGTTCGCTCGAACCGGTTAGGCGTGATGCTAGCTCCGGAACCAAACCGTCGGCCCCTTGCCAGAAGCGGCGCACGGCGTCGCGAAACTTGTCGTTCCATTCCGACCAGCCGGGCGGAAACTGCCCAACTTGATAACCGCCGAGGCCGACGTCCCACGGTTCCGCGATCAGTTTGACCTTTGCGAGCGTGGCGTCTTGACGCACGGCGCGCAGGAAGCCCGCGTTCGGATCGAAGCCGTGGGCGGTGCGCGCGAGCACCGTCGCCAAGTCGAAGCGAAAGCCGTCGACGTGCATCTCCTCGACCCAGTAGCGCAGCGAGTCCATCACGAGTTGCAGGACCCGCGGGTGTTCGAGGTCGAGAGAGTTGCCCGTGCCCGTGACGTCGTCGTAGAAGCGCCGGTCGCCGGCCAGACGGTAATACGACGCATTGTCGACCCCGCGGAACGAGAGCGTCGGTCCTTCTTGGTTTCCTTCGGCGGTGTGATTGTAGACGACGTCGAGCAGCACTTCGATGCCGGCTTCGTGAAACTGCTTGACCATCGTTTTGAACTCGTTCACCGAGTCGCGGCTGAGGTACGGGGGTTGCGGTGCGAAGTAGCCGATCGAGTTGTAGCCCCAGTAGTTGCGCAGACGTCGCTCGACCAGCATCCGATCGTCGACGAACGCGTGGATCGGCAGCAGCTCGATCGCCGTTACGCCGAGGCGCCTGACGTAGTCGACGACCGGCGGGGACGAGAGTGCGAGGAACGTTCCCCGCATCGGCGGCGGGATACCCGGGAATTGCATCGTGAAGCCGCGCACGTGCAGCTCGTAGACGATCGTGTCCGACCAGGGCGTGCGCGGCGGGCGGTCGTCGCCCCAGGTGAATGCGGTGTCGACGACGACCGACTTCGGCATCCCCGAGGCGTTGTCACGCCGGTCGAACGAGAGATCGCCGCGATGCGAGCCGACGCGATAGCCGTAGTGGGCGTCGGTCCAGCGGATCGCTCCCGAGAGCGCTTTCGCGTAGGGATCGATCAAGAGCTTGTGCGGGTTGAAGCGATGACCGTTGTGCGGATCGTACGGCCCGTAGACGCGATAGCCGTACTTCAGCTCGGGTAGCGCGTCGCGGACGTAGCCGTGCCAGACCCCGTCGGTGTGGGACGGAAGTTCGAGCCGGTGCAGCTCGCGCCGTCCGCGCGCATCGAACAGGCATAGTTCGACCTTCTCCGCGTGCTCGGAAAAGAGCGCGAAGTTCACCCCGGTTCCGTCCCACGTCGCGCCGAGCGGGTAGGGAGCGCCCGGCTCGATCGCGGGGCCGCGTGCACCGATCATGCGACCGTGTGCGCTCCGACTTCGTGGGTGCCGCGCCCGGCGGTCGATCCGCTCGGCGTCGCCTCGTAGTGCCACTCGAGCGGCGACTTTCCGGCGCTCCGATATTCGCTCAGCTGCTGGATCAGCTTGGCCACGAGGCCCGTCCAGCCCGTTTGATGGGATGCACCGATGCCTGCACCGTTGTCGCCGTGGAAGTATTCGTAGAACAGCAGCAAGTTGCGGAAGTTCGGGTCGCGCTGCAGTTTCTCGACGCCGCCGTTGACCGGGCGCCTGCCGTCCGCATCGGGCAAGAAGATGCTGACGAGCCGTTCGGAGAGATCGGTTGCGACCTCCCAAAGATTCGCGAGGTTCCCCGAGCCGCTCGGATATTCGACCCGGTACGCGTCGCCGTAGAAGAAGTGAAAGTTCTGCAGCGCTTCGATCAGCAGAAAATTCAACGGGAACCAGACGGGCCCGCGCCAGTTGGAGTTTCCACCGAATAGTCCGCTCCTCGATTCGGCGGGTGCGTAGTCGACGCGAAACTCGTTGCCGCCGACCTCGATCTTGAACGGGTTGTCCTGATGGTACTTGGAGAGCGAGCGGATGCCGTGCGGGCTGAGGAATTCCGCGGGGTCCAGCATCTTGGAAAGGATCCGGGCCAAGCGCTGCTCGTCGAGCAAGGCCAACAGACGGCGCGAGTGCAGCCCGTCGGATTCCAAGCTGGCGACGCTGCCTGCCAGCTCCGGCCGGTGTTCGATGAACCACTCGAAACGCCGCTTGAAATCCGGCACGCGCTCGAGCAACTGGGGTGCGAGGGTTTCGACCGCCAGCAGCGGCAACAGGCCGACCATCGAGCGCACCCGCATCGGCATCGTGCCGTCGCCGATCACGAGTTCGTCGTAGTAGAAGCCGTCGTGCTCGTCCCAGAGCCCGGTATCGCCTTCCTTGTTGTTGATCGCGTACGAGATGTAGAGGAAGTGTTCGAAGAACTTCGAGGCGATGTCTTCGTACGAGGGATCGTGCTGGGCTAGCTCCAGTGCAATCGCCATCATGTCGAGCGCGTAGACCGCCATCCAGCTGGTCGCGTCGGATTGCACGATGTGGCCGCCGGTCGGCAGCGGCGCGCTGCGGTCGAAGACCCCGATGTTATCGAGGCCGAGAAAACCGCCCATGAAGACGTTCTCGCTCTGCGGGTCCTCGCGATTGACCCACCAGGTGAAGTTCATCAACAGCTTTTGGAAGACGCGTTCGAGGAACAAGTAGTCGGCGGTACCGTA
>Ga0302314_10006032_pt1 | contig 22022 bp, 20 predicted proteins | sample III_Palsa_N2_3_FD_200533 | JGI IMG/M metagenome (GOLD analysis project Ga0302314, IMG submission 200533) | Peat permafrost microbial communities from Stordalen Mire near Abisko, Sweden - III_Palsa_N2_3 | ecosystem: Environmental > Terrestrial > Soil > Palsa > Peat permafrost | place: Sweden...
TGGCACGGTCACCGTGAGCGTGGCGGGCAGGCGCGTGGCCATCAGGTGCGCGATCGTCTCGTTGGTCGCCCAGCTGCGGCCCCAGTCGAAGGTGACGATGCCCTTGAGGAAGATCCCCAGCTGCATCCACCACGGCTCGTTGAGCCCCAGCTGCGCGCGGATCTCGGCGATCTCGCGCGGCGTGGCGTTGAGGCTCGCGAGCGTCTGCGCCGGGTCGACTCCGAACCTGCGGAACAGGAAGAAGATGAGCAGCACCACGCCCAGGAGCGTGGGCACCATTTGCCAGAGACGACGGAGCAGGTAGGCGAACATCGAGTCGGGAGCTGCCGGCGGCCGGGGAGGCTGAACGCGGAAGTCGCGAGTCTAGTCCACGGCACGAGTGAAACGGCGCTCGAGGGACGCGGGTTGTAGACTTGCCGGCGCTCGGGAATCGCGCGCCGATGCCCCCGCATCGTCAACTTCACCACAGGGCACCGTGTCGTCCGTGCGTTCGTCGATCCGCCGTTGCTGGCCACTCGCCCTCGTGGCCGCAGGCCTGGCCACCGCATCCGCCTTCGCGCAGGTGACGGCGGCCGCGCCGCCGAAGGTGCTGCGCTATTCGATGGAACGCGCCGAGACCGGCTTCGATCCGGCGCAGGTGCCCGACGCCTACTCGCGCGAGATCATCGACAACATCATCGAGGCGCCGCTGCGCTACGACCTGCTGGCGCGTCCCGCGAAGCTGCGCGTGGCCACGGCGGCGGCGCTGCCGGAGATGTCGCCCGACTTCCGCGAGCTCACGCTGAAGATCCGCCCCGGCATCTTCTTCGCCGACGACCCGGCCTTCCACGGCCGCGCCCGCGAGCTCACCGCCGCCGACTACGCCTACACGCTCAAGCGCCACTTCGACCCGCACCTGCACAGCGTCGCCTACGCCGACCTGCTGGACGACGACATCCTCGGCCTGCAGGCGCTGCGCGAGCGCGCGCAGAACCGCGACGCGCCGTTCGACTACGACGCGCCGGTCGAAGGCCTGAAGGTGGTCGACCGCTACACGCTGCGCATCCGCTTCGGCCATCCGAGCCCGCGCTTTCCGCTCAAGCTCGCCGAGACCATCTACTCCGGCGCGATCGCGCGCGAGGTGGCCGAGATGTACGGCGACGCCATCGCCGAACACCCGGTGGGCACCGGCCCGTACCGGCTGGTGCAGTGGCGCCGCTCGTCGTTCATGGCGCTCGAACGCAACCCGCGCTTCCGCGACGAGTTCTACGACGAGCAGCCCGCCGCCGACGATGCCGACGGCCAGGCCATCGCGGCGCGCCTGCACGGCCGGCGCGAGCCGATGATCGACCGCGTGGAGGTGTCCATCATCGAGGAGCCGCAGCCCTCGTGGCTGGCCTTCGTCGGCGGCGCGTTCGACATGACGCTGGTGCCCTACGAGTTCGCCTCCACCGCCGCGCCCGGCGGCAAGCTCGCGGCCAACCTCGCGCGCCGCGGCATCCAGATGCGCCAGGTGCCGCAGCCCGACGTCACCTACACCTACTTCAACATGGACGACCCGGTGGTCGGCGGCTACACGCCCGAACGCGTGGCGCTGCGGCGCGCGATCGCGCTCGGCTACGACAACGCCGAGGAGATCCGCCGCCTGCGCGCGCCGCTGGCCATCCCGGCGCAGGGCCTGGTGACGCCGCTGGTGGCCGGCTACGACCCGGCCTACCGCAGCGGCATGGGCGACTACGACCCGGTGCGCGCCCGCGCGCTGCTCGATCTCTACGGCTACGTCGATATCGACGGCGACGGCTACCGCGAACGCCCCAACGGCGGCGCGCTGGTGCTGCACATGGCCACCGACGCCGTCCACGGCTCGCGCCTGCTGAACTCGCTGTGGCAGGAGAAGATGGCCGCGATCGGCATCCGCATCGTGTTCGAGAACCGCCAGTGGCCCGAGCAGATGAAGCAGGCGCGCGCCGGCAAGCTGCAGATGTGGACGGTCGGCGCGTCCTCCGACGAGCCCGACCCCGAAGACCTGCTCGCGCTGGCCTACGGCCCCGCCAAGGGCGACGGCAACTGGTCGCGCTTCGACCTGCCCGACTACAACGCCGCCTTCCAGCGCGTGCGCGAACTGCCCGACGGCCCCGAGCGCGCTGCCGCGATCGCGCAGGCGCAGAAGCTGCTGCTGGCGTGGATGCCGATCAAGGCGCACTGGCACCGAGTGCGCCTCGTGCTGTCGCAGCCGTGGCTGGACGGCTATCCGGCCAATCCGTTCGTCAGCGGGTATTGGCGGTTTCTGGATATCGATGAGGCGAAGCGGCCGGCGACGGAGTGACGTTGCGCGCGGGCGGGTGGAACACAACGCGGCAGACGACGATCCGCCCTCGGGAGGACATCATGAAGATCGGACGCTGCACGTCCTGGGCGGCATGGCTTCTCGTCACCACGCTGGTCGCGGGTTGTGCGACGCCGGCAGGCTCCTCGCGGGCGGCGGCACCGAGCGCGGCAGGAAGCGATGTCGCCATCGGAAAGCTGTCGATGAGCGCGGACGAGTTCCAGGACTTCCAGAGCCAGCCGGCGGTTGAACGGCGCCGCCGTCTCGACGCAATCCTGGCCACGCATCCCGATGACTTCGCCGCGCGCTACCTTCGTCTGCAGGCGGAAGATCAGCTGGCGGATTGCTCGGCGGTGGTCGCGGACAGCGAGGTCATCCTGGCCAATCCCGCGCTGGATCGCCGACTCCGGCCTGCGGTGCTGGATCAACGCGCCGAGGCGTTGATCCAGTTGCGGCGCTTCCCCGAAGCCATCGCCGCTGCGACCGAGGCGCTGGACATCGACGGCTCCGATTCCCCGGCGTTGTTCGCGCGCGGCTGGACGCGATTCCACCAGGACCAGGCGCAGACGGACGACGCTCTCGCGGATCTCGACCGTGCGCTGCAACTCCGGCCGGACGAAGGTATCGGGCATTACCGGCGCGCGGTCGTTCTTCAGGTGCGGGGCGCATTGGATCGCGCCGCCGAGGATTTCGCGCGTGCCGTGCAACTCGCGCCCGACGACGTGCCCACCCGCCTGGCCTATGGCGACATGTTGATGCAGACGAAGGATTTCGAGGGCGCGCTGGCGCAGTTCGATGTTGCCGTGCGCTTGAAGCCGGGCGATCCCGCGGCCTGGGTCGGACGTGCGCAGGCACACCTCTCGCTCGCGCTCTTCGACGACGTGATTGCGGACGCCCGTCATGCCATGGAACTTGGCGCCACGGACGACGATCTGGCCAATGCGCACTCGTATTTGGGGTCGGCGCTCTGGGGAAAGTCGGATTTCGCCGGTGCCGCTCGCGAATTCCAGCTCGTCCTGGCAGTCGGCGACGACCCCTGGATCGCAAGGAGGCTGGCATTGATGCAGTGGTATTCCGGCCAGTTGCCGCAAGCGATCCAGTCTTTTCGCGGACAGGTTACGCAGCCCGACGCCAGTCCGTACACGCCGCTCTGGCTCTTCATCGTGCGAGTGCATGCGAACCCGGCCGAGGAAACCGAGGCGAGTGACGAACTCGCGACGCTCGCGCCGTCGCACAAGCCGCATGTGTGGGTGGATACGCTGGTCGACCTCATGCTCGGAAGAACCACCATCGAAGCGGCGCTGGTCGAAGCGGACGCGGCGGACACGTACCAGTTGCGAGCGGGGCGCCGATGCGAGGCCGACTACTACGCCGCGGAGCGACTGCTGCTGCACGGGCAGCGCGAACCGGCGAACGGTCTGCTCGAGGAGGCGTATTGGGTCTGCCCCTCGACCTACACGGAGGCCACGGCGGTCGGATGGGAGCGCAGCCTGCTCGAAGCGAGGCCGCAGTCGCGCTGACCGTCAACGCACGCTCTCTAGAATGCGTCGATGCCCCCTGACGCCGCAACGTCCACCCTGTCGGCGCCCAGCTCGCCGCTGGCCGCCGCCCACCGCTGGATCGCCATCCTCGTGCTCGGCTTCGCCTCCGGCCTGCCGCTGGCGCTCACCGGGCTGGCGATGCAGGCCTGGCTCACGATGGACGGGCTGGACTTCGCGGCGATCGGCTTCCTCACGTTGATCGGCATCCCGTACACGTTCAAGTTCCTGTGGGCGCCGCTGATGGATCGCGTCGACCTGCCGCTGCTCGGACGCCGCCGCGGCTGGGTCGTCTTCACGCAGGTGCTGCTGGCGGTCTGCCTGTTCGCGCTGTCCGGCATCTCGCCGCACTACGCGCTGCCGCTGTTCGCCGCGCTGGGCGTGGGCACGGCGTTCGTCAGCGCGTCGCAGGACATCGTCGTCGACGCCTACCGCGTCGACCTGCTGCCGGCGCGCGAGCGCGGCATCGGATCGTCGCTGTTCGTGATGGGCTACCGGATCGCGATGATCCTCTCCGGTGGCGTGGCGCTGATCTGGACCGACAAGGTCGACGGCATCGGCATGACCTGGCCGGCCGTCTACCGGCTGATGGCCGCGATCATGGCGGGCCTGGCGGTGTTCTCCGCCCTCGCGCTGCCGCGCCTCGCGCAACCGCCCGCGCGCGTGCGCGACGCGTCGCGCGGGCCGATCCGGCAGGACCTGGCCGGCTTCCTCGCGGTGCTGGTCGCGGTGGCCGTGGGCGTCGTGCTGACGCAGCGTTTCGGCACGGCGATCGCGGGCTGGCTGCTGTCGCCCTGGTTCGGCGACGCCGTCGCCAAGGGCTCGCTGCAGGCCAAGTGGATCGACCTGCTCGCGCTGCTGCTGGGCCTGGCGGTGACCTTCCCGCTCGCCGGCTTCGCGGCGCGGCGCGCGCGCTTCCAGACGCTGCTGTCCGGCCTGGCCTCGTACTTCAGCCAGCCGCGCGCGTGGAGCTTCCTGGGCTTCATCGTGTTCTACAAGCTCACCGACGCGTTCCAGCTGTCGCTGCTGACGCCGTTCCTGCTCAAGGGCATGGCGTTCGGGCCGGCGGAAGTGGGCGTCGTCAACAAGTTGATCGGCCTGCTGCTGACGGTGTTCGGCGCACTGCTCGGCGGGCTCGTGATGCTGCGCCTGCGGCTGGTGTGGTCGCTGCTGGTGTTCGGGCTGCTGCAGATGTCCAGCAGCCTCGCGTTCTGGTGGCTGGCGGTGCATGGCAAGGGGCAGTTGCCGGGGCTGATGATTCCCGCGTTCGACTTCGGCTTCGTCAAGCTGGTGCACCCGACGCTGGTCGACGGCGGCCTGCTGATGGCGGTGGCCAGCGAGAACCTGGCCAGCGGCATGGGCACCGCGGCCTTCCTCGCGTTCCTCATGAGCCTGACCAACCAGCGCTTCAGCGCCACGCAGTTCGCGCTGCTGTCGGCGTTCCAGTCGGTGGGCCGCGTGTGGATCGGGCCGCTGGCGGGCGTGCTGGCCGAGGCCATCGGCTGGCCGGCGTTCTTCCTGGTCGCCATCGCGATGGGCGTGCCGTCGCTGGTCTGGCTGAAGGCGTTGTGGAGGCCGATCGATGCGCTGGATGTCCGCTAGCGCGGAACTCCCTTGAATCGCGCGGGATCGCAGTCATCTGCAGTCTCCGATTGCCCGACCCGATCTTGAACTTGCTCCACTCCGACCTCCCCGCCGACCCGGCGCGCCGTCGCGTGCTGAAGGCGGCCGCCGCCGGCGCCGTCCTGGCGCTGCCCGGCGCCGCCGCGCTGGCCCAGGCGCGCGAAGGCGTGCAGGTGGGCCCGCGCTCGAATTTCGAGTCGCTGGTGCCGGCCGCCGAGATCGAGGCCGAAGCCGCGCGCGGCTATCACGACATGCTGGCGCAGGCGCGCGCCGCGCATCGCCTCGCGCCGCCCGAGCACGTGCAGCTGCGGCGGCTGGTGATGATCTCGCAGCGGCTGCGCCCGTTCGCCGGCATGTGGAACGAGCGCGCGATCGGCTGGCAATGGGAGGTCAACCTGATCAACTCGGCGCAGGTCAACGCGTTCTGCATGCCGGGCGGCAAGATCGCGTTCTACTGGGGCATCCTGTCCAGGCTGCAGCTGTCGGACGACGAGGTCGCGATGGTGATGGGCCACGAGATGACCCACGCGCTGCGCGAACACGGCCGCGCGCAGATCGGCAAGCAGGTGGCGACGCAAGGCACGATCGCGCTGCTGGCGGGGCTGTTCGGATGGAGCAACACCAGCCGCCAGGTGGCCGGCATGGGCGGGCGGCTGCTGTCGCTGAAGTACAGCCGCGACGACGAGACCGAGGCCGACCTGATCGGCCTGGAGCTCGCGGCCCGCGCCGGCTACATGCCGCAGGCGGCGATCTCGCTGTGGCAGAAGATGGAGGCGGCCAGCCGCGGCGCGCCGCCGGCGTTCCTGTCGGACCATCCGTCGAATCCGGACCGCCTGCGGGTGATCGCGGCCAACATCCCGCGCGTGCAGGGCCTGTACGCGCGTGCGCCCAAGCCCGATGTGCGCTTCGGGCCGCCGCTGGCCGGTTGAGGCCGGCTGAATTTCCGGCAAAGACGGGCTGTCGCGAGGCTGTGCACGCCGTCGCCCGCGTCGCCCCGGCGCTGCGCCTTCGCGGTGCATCAGCCTTGTTTCAAGCCGTTTCCCCGCTCGACATTAGGGGGACGTGCCGGGGGGAGGTATGTGCGTTGCCCCAGTCGGGCGTGACCTGGGTGCTCTGGCGCTCGCGGGTCCGATAAATCCTGTCGCATGGGGCGGCGGACCAAACTTTTCGGAGTACCAGCAATGACTTCCCAACACGACCAAACGGGCCGTTCCGGCCAACAAAACCAGGCTGGCGCGCAAGGCCAGCAAGGTGGCCAACCGAGCGGCGGCCGCGGTTTCGCCGGCATGGATCGCGAGCGCCAGCGCGAGATCGCCAGCCAGGGCGGCCGCGCGGCGCATGCCAGCGGCAACGCGCACCAGTTCACGTCGGAAGAGGCGCGCGCCGCCGGTTCCAAGCGTCACGCGAACAACGCGTCGCGCAACGCCGCGGCCAACGCCAACGCGCCCAAGGGCGATTCGTCCCTGAGCTGATCTTCCGGCCATCGGTCCGCGTCGGGGCGGGCCGATCGACCTGGTTTGCTGCAAACGCTACCGCAAAGCGTGGGCTTCGCTCACGCTTTGCCGTTTCCGAAGGGCGCTTCTTGCGACGCGGCGCCGTGAGGAATCGTAAAGTAGGCGCCCCGTCGCGGGGCATTCGATTGACGGGACGCGGTAACCGCCGATGCTTATGATCGCGCGATGCACATCGCCCTGATCGCGCACGACGCCAAGAAAGACCTGATGGTCACGCTCGCCCGTGACTTCGCCCCGTTCCTGTCCCGTTGCCACGTGATGGCCACCGGCACCACCGGCTCGCGCCTGATCGCCGAGGCCGGCCTCGAGGTGGAGCGCTTGCTCAGCGGCCCGCTGGGCGGCGACCTGCAGATCGGCGCCCGCCTCGCCGAGGGCCAGGTCGACGCGGTGATCTTCCTGCGCGACCCGATGACGCCACAGCCGCACGAGCCGGACATCAACGCCCTGGTGCGCGCCTGCGACGTCCACGACGTGGTCTGCGCCACCAACGAGTCGAGCGCCCGCCACGTGATGAAGGCGCTGGCCGCCGAGCTCGACGCGCAGCAGGGCCGCTGACCGGGCGCCGCCCGCGGCACGCGGACCGGCGGATGCGCCACAATCGTCCGCACGAACAACCTCGGTCGGCCGCGGCGGCCTGGCGGAACGCCATTTCGCCCGCTCGCTCGCCCACGCGGCGCCGTCGCGAAAGGAATCGATGCGCACGATCCAGTCCGTCCTGTGGAGCGCCCGCCTGGGTGTCGCGCTGGCCACGCTTGTCGTGGCGGCCTGCGGCGGCGGCAGCGACAGCGGCGGCGCCAGCACGAGCCAGTACCTCGACCCGAACCAGTATTCGGCGGCGGCCGGCGCCTCGCTGTCCTCGCCCAACGAGAAGACCGCCGTCACGCACGGCTCGCTGACGCTGGCCGGCGCCGCGATCGCCTACACCGCCACCGCGGGGCACCTGTCGGCGCTCGATTCGAGCGCGTCGCCGGAGGCCTCGATCTTCTACGTCGCCTACACCGCCGACGGCGCCGCGGCGGCCACGCGGCCCGTCACGTTCTTCTTCAACGGCGGCCCGGGCTCGGCCAGCGCGTGGCTGCACCTGGGCTCGTTCGCGCCCAAGCGCCTGGTCACGGGCGAGCCGGCCACCACGCTGACGGTGCCGTTCGCGTACGTCGACAACACCGAGAGCCTGATCGACACGACCGACCTCGTGTTCGTCGATGCGGTGGGCACCGGCTTGTCGGAGGCGATCTCGCCGCACACCAACCAGACCTACTGGGGCGTCGACGTCGACGCCGCCGTGCTGCGCGACTTCATCCAGCGCTGGCTCACGGTCAATGGCCGCACGGCGTCGCCGCTGTTCCTGTACGGCGAGTCCTACGGCACCACGCGCGTGCCGGTGCTGACGCGCCTGCTCGAGACGGCCGGCCAGCCCGTGAACGGCGTCGTGGAGCAGTCGACCATCGTCGACTACAACAGCAACTGCTCGGTCGAGGGCGGCAAGCCCACGATCAATTGCGCCGGCTTCCTGCCGACCTACGCGGCGGTCGGCGACTACTGGCACGTCGCGACGGGCGGCACGTCCGATCTCGACGCCGACATCGCCACCGTGCGCGCCTATGCCGATTCCACCTACGAGCCCGACGCCGCCACCTGGCTCGCGAACGGCACGCTGCCGCCGGCCAACCACATCGCGGCGCTGGTCGCCTTCACCGGCCTGCCCACGGCGACCTGGGACACGCAGTTCGACATGGACTACGACACCTTCCGCCACAACCTGATCGCCGACACCACGCTGGGCGTGTACGACGGCCGCATGTCGGCGCTCGTGGGCTCGGCGCTGGACGCGCAGGACGACCCGTCCGACACCTTCCTCGAGCCCGGCTTCCAGGCCGGGATGAACGCGGTGCTGCCGGCGCTCGGCTTCACGAATCCGTCGACCTACGTGATGACCAGCGACGCGATCGACACCTGGAACTTCTCGCACGGCGGCCGGTCGCTGCCCGACGTCGTGCCCGACCTCAGCGCCGCGATCAGCCTCGATCCGTCGCTGAAGATCCTGTTCCTCGGCGGCGAGCACGACCTGATCACGCCGTTCCACCAGACCGAGCTCGACGTCGCGCGGCTGGGCAGCGGCGCGCCGCTCGCGCTGCAGTTCTATCCGGGCGGCCACATGACCTACCTCGACGACGGCACGCGCCCGTTGATGAAGGCCAGGCTGGCCGCGTTCTACGCCTCGGCGACGGGAGCCCAATGATGCGCAACGTCCTCGCCCTCTCGATGCTGCTGGCCGTCGCTTCGGTTCAAGCGGCGCCGCACCTCGATCCCGGCGCGCCGCCCGTGTCCGCGCAACAGGCCGCGCAGGCCGAGAACCGCGTGCGCCCGGCCTCGGTCGGCGCGGTGCTCGATGCCGACGCCGAACGGCACCTGCGCGACAGCTTCGACGCGGCCGACACTGCGCACCGCGGCACGTTGTCGCGCGCGGAAGCGCAAGCCGGCGGCTTCGGCTGGATCGCCAACCACTTCGACGCGATCGACACGCAGCACGCGGGCCGCGTGAGCTTCGACGATGTGAAGCGCTACCTCAAGTCGCGCGGCACCAGCGGCACCGCGACGCAGTAGCTTCAGCCCAGCGCCGCGGTTTGGCGGCCGGCGATCGCTGTCGCCTTCGCGGCCCCGACGGCCGCTTCCGCAGTGCGCGCCGCGATCCACGGCAGCACCTCGTGCGCGCGCATCGGCTTGGCGAACAGGTAGCCCTGCAGCTCGTCGCAGTCCAGGCCGACGAGCACGTCGCGCTGGCCGGCCGTCTCGACGCCCTCGGCCACCACGCCCAGCCCGAGGTCGTGCGCCAGGTGGACGACGGCGCTGACGATGGCGCGCGCGTCGCTGCTGGTCTCGAGATCCATCACGAAGCTGCGATCGATCTTGAGCTGGCGCGCGGGCAGCCGGCGCAGGTAGCTGAGGCTCGAATAGCCGGTGCCGAAGTCGTCGATCGACAGCAGCACGCCGATGTGCGCGAGGCCGCTGAACGCGGCTTGCGTCGCCTTGACGTCGCCCATCGCCACCGATTCGGTGATCTCGCACAGCAGCTGGTCGGCATCGATGTGGTGGCGCAGCAGCGCCTGTTCGATGCGCTCGACCAGGTCGCTCTCGCGCAACTGGTGCACCGACAGGTTGATCGCGACGTTCATGCGCTGGCCCTCGGCGGCCCAGGCCTCGACCTGGCGGCAGGCCTCGTCGATCACCCAGTTGCCCAGCTTGCCGATCAGCCCGAAGCGCTCCGCCAGCGGGATGAAGACGGCCGGGCTGACGAAGCCGTGCTCCGGATGCATCCAGCGCAGCAAGGCCTCCACCCCGTGCGTCTCGCCGTTGCGGCCGTCGACCTTGGGCTGGTAGTGCAGCGCGAGCTGGTTGTTCTCGATCGCGAAGCGCAGGTCGTTCTGCAGGCCCAGCATCTCCGGGCGCGGGCCTTCGAGGCGCTCCTCGAAATGCGCCCACGTGTTGCCGCCGGCGCGCTTGGCCTCGCCCATCGCGGCATCGGCGTGCGCCACGAGGCGCTCGCGCGGGCCGTGTTCGGGATAGGTCGCGATGCCCACCGAGCACGAGATCTGGATGGCGCGCACGGACGTCGGGATCGGCTGGCCGATCGCCTCGACGATGCGGCGCGCCGCGATCACCGGGTCGACCAGCGCGGTCTCGCATTCCATCAGCATCACGAACTCGTCGCCGCCCAGGCGCGCGACGGTGTCGCCCGCGCGCACGCTGGCGCGCAGCCGCGCGGCGACTTCCTTGAGCACGATGTCGCCCACCGCGTGGCCCAGCGCGTCGTTGACCGGCTTGAAGCCGTCGAGGTCGATGAACAGCACGACCACCTTGGCGCCGTCGCGTCCGTCGGCCACCGCGGCGGCGAGGCGCTTGAGGGCCTTGGACAGCAGCTTGTCGAACAGCAGCCGGTTGGGCAGGCTGGTGAGCGGGTCGCGCAGCGCGCGCTGGCGCAGCCGCTCGTTGGCGTTGCGCAGCCGCGCGTTGAGGCCGGACGTGCGCGCCCGCATCCGGGTCTCGAACTGGCCGACGAGCAGCGTCGCGCCGACCACGCCGACGCAGCAGGCGACCAGCAGCGCGCCGAGGTTGTGTCCGGACAGTCCGGCCGCGCTGAGGCAGGTCGACTCGCCCGCGAAGCCGGCGGCCGCCATGCCGGCGTAGTGCATCGCGCAGATCAGGCCGCCCATCACGGCCGCGCTGGCCAGCTGGAAGCCCTTGCCGCGGCGCGTGTCGCGCACCAGGAAGAACGCCTCGAGCGCCGTGGCCGACGCGCACACCGCGATGACGCCGGTGGCGATCACGATCTGCCAGTTCCAGGCGATGCGCGGCGCCATGTCGAGCGCGGCGACGCCGAGGAAATGCATCGCGGCGAAGCCGGCGCCGACGACCAGCGCGGCCGTCCACAGCCGCGGCCAGGCGAGCTTGTCGCGGCTGGCGGCGAACAGTGCCGTGGCCGACGCGGCGACCGCCGCGAGCCACGACAGCACGGTCGACCCGACGCCGAAGCCGACGGGAATCGGCAATGTCAGCGCGAGCAGCGCGGTGAAGTTGGCGGCCCACAGGCCGCTGCCCATCGCGAGCGACCCGGCGATCCACCAGCGGGTGGCCAGGCGCTTGTCGGTGCCGCGCAGCCGCCGGCTCGCGTCGAGCGCGGCATGGCACGCGAACCCGGCAATGAGCAGGGAGCAGGCAACCAGTTGCGCGTCGTGGGAGGTGGGCAGGTTGGGCAAGGCGGGCGTCTCCGGGATCGCGGCGCGAACCGGCGCCAGGGGATCCCAGGGAACGTCTTCGGCAGTTGCCGCCCGGACCTGATGGCTGTTACGCGCTCATGAGCGGACGTACGCGTAGCCGGCATGCTGGCGCCGGATGAGCTCTACCACGCCCGACGGCACCACGGTGACGCCGGCGGTGCAGGCGAGGGTCGTGGCGGCGAGCAAGGTGCGAAGAAAGGGACGCATGGCAACTCCGGTTGGGGGATGGGCGGACATACCCTGAGTTTGCCGAATCGACCGGAGTTGGCGTCGCGGCACCCCCTCACTTCGCTGTACCATCCCGATCCAGTGAAAGGGCACACCCGTGCGAGAGCCGGGGTCGCAAAGCCACAGACCCTCCGCCAGGCAGGAGGGCAGCGGGGCTGCCAGCGGGCGCGTCGCATGACGCCCGCAAGCCAGGGAGAGCGCAAACCGCCGCAGTGCGGGCTTCTCCCGAGGTCGCGATCCCGAACCGAACCCGTGGCCCGACCAAGGGGAGAGGGCGTTGGCGGCACTGCAAGACATCTGGTTCCGACGGCTCGCGCCCGCATGGGCGCGCGCGAAGCGCCGCCGTGGCGCGGTGGCCGGCGCAGCGTGGCGATGACGCTCGTCGACCGCTGGAAGCGCAAGCTCGGCATGGGCGCGACCCCGGCCGCCCAGCCGGATCCGCGCCGCTCGTACCGCGACGACCTCACCGACCTGTCCAGCCGCACGCTGATGCACGACACGCTGGCGGCGGCGCTGCGGTCGTCGGCCAAGGGCGCGGTCGTGACGCTGGACCTCGACAACTTCAAGTACTTCAACGATCGCCACGGGCATCGCGTGGGCGACGAGCTGCTGCGGGTGGTCGCGGCGCGGCTGCGCGAGACGCTGGCGATGGCCAGCTGCCTGGCGCGCGCCGGCGGCGACGAGTTCATCGCCTTCCTGCCGGACCTCACGCTGGCCGAGGCCCTGCGCAGGGCGCAGGACTGCGTCGCCGCGATGCGCGAGCCGGTGGCGCTGGCCAGCGGCAGCGAGATCGTCACGCTGTCGGCCGGCGTCGCGACGCTGGCCGGGCAGACCGTCGACGAGGTCTGGCGCGCCTGCGACGCCGCGCTGCACGCGGCCAAGGCGCGCGGCCGCGACCGCGTGGTGGCGTTCGACGATGACACGCGCCGCATCGCGGCGTCGCGGCGCGACCTCACGTCCACCGTGATGGCGCTGCAGGAACGCAACCGCGCGCAGCGCGAGGAGGCCCGCACCGATGCGCTCACCGGCCTGCGCAACCGGCTCGCGCTCGACGAGCTGCTGCGCGGCGCGGCCGGCGACGGCGACCGCCGCGTGCACCGCGCCGCCATCGCATTCATCGACATCGACCACTTCGGCAACTACAACCACGTGCACGGCGACGCCGCCGGCGACGACGCGCTGCGCGCCGTGGCCCGCGCGATCCAGGGCGGCGCCCGCGAGGCCGACTTCGTGTTCCGCAAGGGCGGCGAGGAGTTCGTCGTCGTGCTCACCGAGGCCGGCGGCGACGCCGCCGCCGTCGCCGCCGAACGCATCCGCGCCGCGGTCGAGGATCTCGCGCTGTCGCACGCGGCCTCGTCGGTGGCCGGCGTCGTCACCGTGACGATCGGCGTCGCCAGCGGCCCGTCCGGCACCGCGCTGCGCCAGCTGCTCAGCGCGGCGGCCGAGAAGGCGATGGCGTGCAAGGTGAGCGGGCAGCGCAATCGCGTGCACGCGGTGCGCTTGAGGGATTTCGGCGCGCCGAGTTGACCCGGCGCACGGCGTCTCACCCGCGATAGATGTACGGATCCAGCACGCTCACCGCCGTGATCGAGTCGATCGGCAGGTTGTTGTTGCGCGCGGTCTCGCGGATCGCTTCCGGGTTGGGTGCGTCGTAGATGCAGAACGTCTTCTTCAGGTCCTCCGTCACGACGAATGGTCCCACGTGACGCCGCTCCTGGCGTTGGTGCCGACGACGGTCATGCAGACGTCGGCGCCCTGCGCGTCGACGGGAATGTGCAGGCCTTCCGGGAAAGTGCGTTCGACGAGGAAGCGGGGCATGGCGGACTCCTGGGTGGGTATGCGGCCGGCGTTCGACCGTGGAATCGAGACTGCGCCGATGCCCCGGGGCGCAACAACGGCGGCGCTGCCCAGATTGCGCGCCGCGGCTACCTATTCTGTGGGGGTGATGCCGACGCGCGCGGCGGCGGCGACGGCTTCGGCACGCGTGTTCACCCCAGCTTGGCGAACGCCGCGGCGCAGCGTCGTCTGGCCGATGCTGGCCTCGCCGCTGACCAGCAGCACGTGCCCGGCGCCGAGCCGCGCGACCGCGAGCTGGTGCTCGAAGGCCAGCAGCGAGGCGTCGCGCTCGACGAGTTCCATCGCGTCACGGCGGCGGCAGGCGGTCCAGCGCCGCCATCACCGCATCGAGATCGTCCGCCGCCACGTCCAGCCCGAAGCCGTCGGCCAGCACGTCGGCGAACTCGGCGCGTGTCTGCAGCTCCTGGTCGACCGGCGCCGCGGCCTGCGGCCGGAAGATCGACAGCCGGCGGTTGAACAGCCGCAGGCGGCCGCCCTCGATCGCGCGGCCCATCAGCAGGTTGTGGCCCAGCATCGACTTCGGGTGCGTGGCGACGAACCAGTTGCCGCTCTCGCAGTCGATCGCATGCGGCACGCTGGGTAGCAGCTGGTAGCAGTCGGCCCAGTCGCCGGCGGCCAGCGTCTGCAGCAGCAGCTCGTCGCCGACCTCGACGAAGCGGTAGACGCCGCCGTGCGCGGCCTGCTCTTCGCGGCTGGCCAGCACGAGCGGGGCGAGCGGCGCAATGGTGCTGCAGCCGACGTCCACCATGTGGGCGATGCCGTCGAGCATGACGCGCGTCGCGAGATGCGTGCGGGCCGTGACGACGCCGGCCGGCACGCCCGAGCGGATGCGCGCCTCCATCGGCCGCGCCTCGAAGCCGATCGCCTGCATCACGCCGCGGAACAGCGTGTTCTGCTCGAAGCAGTAGCCGCCGCGGCGCTGCCGGATCATCTTGTCCCGCAGGCCGGGCAGGTCCAACCTGGGCACGCGCCGCGCGAGCACCTCGATGTTCTCGAACGGGATCGCTGCGGCGTGCGCGAGAATCAGGTCGGCCAGGCAATCGCGCGTCGGCGCGAGCGCGCCCGCGAAGCCGATGCGGCGGCGGTAGGCGTCGAGATCGAGCTCGCCGACGTCCAGCGGCGCGACGTCGCTCATGCCGTCTCGATCAGCCAGCCATGCGGCGGCAGGCTGCGCTCGTTGCCGCCGAGGCGGAACTTCTGCTCCGACGCGGTGACGTTGACGGCGACGGTCACGCTGTCGGCGGGCAGCGTGCGCGTGAACGCGAACACCTGGTCGTTGCCGACGTCCGGCAACGCCAGCGCGCCGCCGTACTGGCCGTTGGCCAGCGCCGGATGCGCGTGCTTGAGCGCCAGCAGCCTCGCGTAGAACGGCGCCAGCTCGTACGTCTTCCACGCGATCGGGTCCTTCTCGAAGAACGCCAGCCGCCTGGTGAGCCGCGCCTCCTGGCCGTTGTAGATCAGCGGCATGCCGGGCAGCGTGAACGTGAGCACCGCCAGCGGCAGGTAGTTGGCGCCGTACAGCTCGGCGTCGGTGCCGTTCCACGAGTTGAAGTCGTGGTTGGTGGTGAAGCGCATGCGGTAGGCCGACGGCGGATAGCCGTGCGGCTCCTGCGCGGCCCAGTCGCGCAGTTCGGGCGCGCCCGCCTTGCCTTGGCCGACCTCGTGGAAGAGTCGGGCCAGGTCCCAGCCGTAGGTCATGTCGAACGCGCTGCGGTGCAGGTCGCGCGCGTCAGACTCGGCGAGCATGAACATCGGCTTGACCGCATCGAGCTCGCGCCGCGCGCGTTCCCAGAACGGCGTCGGCACCGAACTCGCGACGTCGCAACGGAAGCCGTCGAGGTCGGTCTCGCGCACCCAGAACTGCATCGCCGCGATCATCGCGTCGCGCAGCGCGGGCTGGTCGTAGTTCAGCCCGGCGACGTCCGACCAGTGCTCCTCGCCGGGCCTACCCGCGTTGAACGTCACCGGGAAGACGTCGCCGTGCGCGTCGAGCTTGTACCAGTCCTTGTGCCCGTGCGTCCACGGATGGTCGAACGCCGTGTGGTTGGCCACCCAGTCGAGGATCACCTTCATGCCGAACGCGTGCGCGGCCTGCACGAACGCGTGCACGTCGGCCAGCGTGCCGAACTCCGGGTTGACGGCGGTGTAGTCGCGGATCGAGTAGTAGCTGCCGAGCGTGCCCTTGCGATTGAGCTGGCCGATCGGCTGCAGCGGCATCAGCCAGAGGATGTCGACGCCCAGCGTCTTCAGCCGCTGCAGCTCGCCCATCGCGGCCTTCAACGTGCCGTCGGCCGTGAACTGGCGGATGTTGACTTCGTAGATCGCGGCGTTGCGCGACCAGGGCACGTGCGGCATGGCGGACGCGGGCGCATCGGCGGCTTCGGAAGTGCGCATGGCGAGGCTCGAAGTGCTGGCGATGAGCGAGAGGAACTGGCGACGAAGCAGGGACATCGGGTCTCCCGGGGAGAGCCAGTTTAGTCGCGTGCCGCGACCATGTCGTCGCGATCCATGACGGTCACGACCAGCCGCACCAGCGCGTCCTCGATGGCCTGGCGCTGCGCGCCGTCGAAGCGGCCGGGCGCGGCCAGCAGTGCGCGCACGACGCCGCCGACCGAGTGCGTCAACACGAACGCGTCGGCCGGCGCGAGGGCGCGCACGCGCTCGTCGAAGCCGACGATGCCGCCCTCGCTCATCATCCTCACGATGGCCTCGCGCATGCCGGGCAGCGGCGTCGCGCCGTGCGTCGTCAGCAGGTGATCGACCAGGAGCCTGTGCACGCCGGTGCGGCCGCCGTAGGCGTCGAGCACGGCGCGCACCAGCGCGCGCACGCGGCCGCCGGCCTCGGCGGGCGCGGGACCGGTCAGCGCGGCAAGCAAACTGTCCGACAGTGCCTGCACCTCGCGCTCGGCGAGCGCGTCCAGAAGCTCGGACTTGTCGTTGAAGTACTGGTAGACGGTGCCGATGCTGACGCCCGCGACCTCGGCGACGCGGTTGGTGGTGAGCCCGGCCAGGCCTTGCTTGTCGAGGATGCGGGTGGCGGCCTCCAACATGAGCCCGACCTTTTCCAGCGCGCGTTCCTGTTGCGGCCTTCTGCGTGCAACTTGTTGATTCTTAAGGGATTTATGGGGCATGGATGGAATGCCGGAACGTGAGTACCAGAACATGAGCTTTACTCATATGATTTCACCACTGACTCGTTATTGCAAGAGAAAGCCATGCAGCAAGCCACCTCCGCCACCATCGCCAAGCCCGCCCAACGCCTCGCCACGAAGTACCGCTTCGACGACGAGGACATGGACCTGTTCTTCGTCGCCGCGCTCGGCTGGGGACCCGCGGGCGGGCTCGACGTCGGCCAGGCGTTCCACGTCGCCGCCCAGATCACCGACGGCGACGGCGACAGCTGGGTGCGTGCGTTCGCCGCGCAGGGCGAGCTGCTCGACGCGCAGGCCGACGACTGGCTCGCGCGCGGCGCGCGCCGCAATGCCGGCGAGGCGCGCCTGAAGGCGTTCGCGGCCTATCGCTCGTCGTGGCAGTTCGCCGCGCCGCGTGCGCCGGCGTTCGCCGCCAACTACGCGAAGCACCAGCGCGCCTTCGCCAAGGCGATGGACGAACTTCGGCTGCCGGCGACCTTCTTCCAGGTGCCGTGGGAAGGCGCGTCGTTGCCCGGCGTGTTCTTCCGGAACGCCGACCGCGATGCGCCGGTGGTGCTGGTGATCGGCGGCGCCGACACCTGCTTCGAGGACCTGTTCCTGACCGCCGGCCGCAACCTGTTCGAGCGCGGCTACTCGGTGGCGATCGCCGACCTGCCCGGCCAGGGCAACACCGCGGCGCAGGGCCTGCACTGGCCGGTCGAGGCGGAGAAGCCGATCGCCGCCGTCACCGACCTGCTGGTCGACCGCTTCGGCGCGCAGCCGGGCCGCCTCGCGCTGTTGGGCCTGAGCCTGGGCGGCTATTTCGTGACGCGCGCGGCCGGCCACGACCCGCGCTTCGCCACCGTGATCGCCAGCACGCCGTTCCCCGATCCCGCGCAGATGTTCGCGTTGTCGGTCAAGGCCGGCCTGGCCGCGGCCGCGCGTCCGGATGCCAAGCCGCCCACCGCCGCCACGCTGCGCGGCCGCGAGACGATGTTCTGGAAGGTCGGCGCGCGCAACCTCGACGAGCTGGTGGCGCGCACGTCCGGCATGCGGGCCGACGCGTCGCGCGTGATCGTGCCGTTCCTGTCCATCCTGGGCAGCGGCGACTCGCCGGTGTTCGCGTCGCAGGCGCATGCATGGCACGATGGCATCCGGTCGGCGAACAGGCGCCTCGTGCTGCTGGACGCCGCCAGCGGCGCCGACGGCCACGTCCAGGTGGCCAACCGCCAGCGCCTCGCGCAGGAATGCACGGCCTGGCTGGACGACATCTTCGCCGGGAGCCGTTGATCATGGCCTTGCTGCTCGCCTTCTCGCCGTTCCTCGCCTTCCTGGCCGGCGAACACCTGCTGGGCATCGTGCCCGCGCTGTGCGCCGGCTGCGCGGTGGCCGTCGCGCTCGTCGTGCGCGAGCGTCTGCGCGGCGCGCGCGAGGTGCGCGTGCTCGAAGCGGGCACCGCGGTGCTGTTCGGCGCGCTGGCACTGGCCGCCGCCTTCATGACCGGCGTGGCGTGGTCGGTCGGACTCGTGCGGCTGGTGGTCGATTGCGGCCTGATGCTGCTGGTGCTGGGCGGCGTCGCGGTCGGGCGGCCTTTCACGTTGGCGTTCGCGCGCGCGAAGGTGACGTCCGAGCAGGCCGCGACGCCCGACTTTCTGCGCATCTGCAAGCTGATCGCCGCGGCGTGGGCGGCCGCGTTCGGCGTGCTGGCGATCGCCGATCTCGTGCTGATCCTGGAGCCGGCCTGGCCGCTGGCGATCCCGATCGCGATCAGCGCGGCGGGCCTGTTCGCGGCGGCGAAGTTCACGCAGTGGCTGCCGGCACAGGCCGCGGCCCGGCGCGCGCGGTCGTAGGCCGAATCCTTGCGCGCGGCCTTCGGCCACAGGTACATTGCCCACAGCCGCCGGACCGCCCGGCGGCCATCGCCGTGGTGGATTCCTGCGCCGCGGACACGCCGTCCGACCCGAACAGGAGGCCGCGCCGCCATGACGCCGTCCATCGTCATCCGACACCTGCCGCCCTGGGTCGTCAACGGCGTCACCGTGACGCTGGGCCTCGCGCTCGTGCAGTGCTCGATCGGCCTCGCGGCCGGCGCGCAGGCCGCGCAGGTCGCGATCGGCACGGCGGTGTGCGCGAGTCTCGCCGACGTGGTGACGAGCACGGATCGCGTCCGCCGTCGCGTGCTGGTGGCGGCGCTCGCGAGCACGTCGACGGCGACGTTGTTCCTGGCGCTGCGTCCGTTCGGCCTGCTGCTGATCCCGGCCGTGACGCTGATCGTGTTCGGCTCGATGCTGTTGCTGTCCTGGGGCCCGAAGGCCGGAACGGTAGCGTTCGCCGCCGCGGTGTCGCTGGTGTTCGCGATGTCCACGCCCGCCTCGCAGGCGCTGGCGTGGGACCGCTTCGCATGGGGCCTCGCCGGATCGGCCGGCTACTGGCTCTGGGCGGTTGTGACGGCGCGGCTGCTGCAGCCGACCTGGCGCAACTTCGCGCTCGCGGCGGCCGTGGAAGGACTGGCCGGCCTGCTCGCCGCCATCGCGCGGCAGATCGGCCATCCCGTGCAGATGGCGTGGCAGTCCGGCATCCTCGACGAGGAGGCCGCACTGTCGGAGCGCCTGCAGAACGCCCGCGACCTCGTCTTCGGAAGCGACGCCGGCCCGCAGGCATCCCGCGAGACCGCGCTGCTGCTGTACCTGATCGACCTGCGCGACCTGGCGATGGCCAGCAACGTGGAAGCGGGCACCTCGCCTGCATCGGACATCGAACTGCATCGCGCCGCGCTGCTCGCCGGCGTCATCGAGCAGATGTCCGCCGCGCTGCGGACGATCGCCGGCCAGCTGCGCGCCGGACGCGCCGCCGTCGCGGACCCGCAAGCCGACGCGTCGCTCCGCAGCCTCGTCGCCGAACTCGAGGCGACGGGCGCACCGGACGCGGCCGGCGCCGGCGGCCTCCTGCAAAGCAAGCTCGAATTGCTGCGCTCGATCCAGGCGCTGCTCGCGCCGACAAGCGACGCGCGCCTGGCGTGCCAGCGCAGCGACCTGCGCCGCTACGTCACGCCGGACGAATGGCGGCTCGCCGCGGTGACCTCCAACCTGCGCCCCGGCTCGCCGGTGTTCCGCCACGCGCTGCGCACCGCGCTGACGGCCGGCGTGGCCTACGCGTTCGCGCGCATGCTCTCGTGGATGCCGCATCCGCAATGGATCGTGCTGACGATCATCGCCGTGATGCAGGGCAGCCTCGCGCAGACCCTGCTGCGGCGCAACGCGCGCATGCTGGGCACGCTGGCCGGATGCGTCACGGTCACGCTGCTGACGCTGGACTCGTCCGCCGTGTTCCTCGCGGCCTGCTTCCTGGTCGCGTCCGGCGTCGCGCATGCTTTCTTCGGCGTGCGCTATTCGGTCACCGCGGGCGCGGCCGCCGTCATGGCCGTCCTGCAGGCGCACCTGGCCGCGCCGACCGGCGACTTCAGCGCGCTCGGGCGCCTGGCCGACACCGTGGCCGGCGCGTTGCTGGGCTGGGCCGCGACGTACCTCCTGCCGACGTGGGAACGCAAGGCCTTGCCGACGGTGCTGGCGCGCGCGATGGCTGCGCTGCGTGCCTATGCCGCCGAGGCGACGACGCTGCGCGACGACGTCGAAGGGCTGCCGCGGTTCGCGCGCCAGCAGGCCTACGACGCGATCCGCTCGCTGGCGGCGATCCGCTCGCGCAGCTTGTCCGAACCCGAGGACGTCCGCGTGCCGGTGCCGCAGCTGACATCCTGGCTCTCCGCGGCCTACGCGGAGATGGCCCACCTGTCCAACATCCGGCTCGCACTGACGCTGCACGCCCGCGAATGCGACCGTTCGGCGCTCGCCGCGGCGATGAGGGAGGTCGGCCAGGGCGTCGCCACCGCGCTCGCCGCCACCTCGATCGCGCCGCCGGCGCCGCCGTCGCTGGCGCCGGCGACGGACGCGGCCCTCTCGGCCATCCCGCACCTGCCGTCGCGCATCCACCGCGCCTTGGGCGACGCCGCGCGCCTGGCCGGCCACGCGGCGCAGATCGAGGCGCTGATCCGGCCTCCCGCGCAAGATCCCTCCGCGCCGAAGCGCGAGACGCCGACCTACAACGTGAAGTCGTAGTCGATCGTCAACGGCGCATGGTCGCTGAAGCGCGACTCGACGTGGATCTGCTCCCGGCGTGCCAGCGCGGCGACGCCCGGCGTGGCGAGGTGGTAGTCGAGACGCCAGCCCACGTTCTTCGCCCACGCCTGGCCGCGGTTGCTCCACCACGTGTACTGCTCTTCCTTGTCGTTGAGCGTGCGGAAGACGTCCACCAGGCCGCCGTCGGTCAGCAGCCTGGTCATCCACTCGCGCTCTTCCGGCAGGAAGCCCGAGTTCTTCTGGTTGCCCTTCCAGTTCTTCAGGTCGATGTTCTTGTGCGCGATGTTGATGTCGCCGACGAGGATGAACTCGCGCTGGCCTTTCAGCGCCATCAGGTGCGGGTAGATCAGGTCGAGGAAGCGGAACTTCGCGGCCTGGCGTTCCTCGCCCGACGAGCCGCTCGGGAAGTAGCAGCTGATGATGCTCAGCTTGTCGAACGGGTGCTGCAGGCCGGGGGACGGCTTGTCGAAGCGGAACTCGACGTAGCGGCCTTCCTCGTCGAACTGGGCGTCGCCGAAGCCGGTGACGACCTCGGTCGGCGCGACGCGGCTGTACAGGCCGACGCCCGAGTAGCCCTTCTTGACGGCGTAGTGGAAACGGCCGGCCATCCCGTCGAGGGTGTCGAAGGTCTCGTGCACGTGTTCGTGCTGTGCCTTGACCTCCTGCACGCCCATACAATCGGCCTTCATCGTCTCCGCCCACGCGAGGAACCCCTTGTTGTGGGCTGAACGGATCCCGTTCAGGTTCAATGTCACCAGGCGAAATCCCAAGGCTTACTCCAATGACTGCTGCTGCGCCCACCAACGACCTGCTCGCGCAGGAATTCGTCCAGTTCTCGGTGGAGGCCGGTGTTCTTCGGTTCGGTGATTTCACGACGAAGGCAGGGCGCAAGTCGCCTTACTTCTTCAACACCGGGTT
>Ga0302314_10006034_pt1 | contig 22021 bp, 25 predicted proteins | sample III_Palsa_N2_3_FD_200533 | JGI IMG/M metagenome (GOLD analysis project Ga0302314, IMG submission 200533) | Peat permafrost microbial communities from Stordalen Mire near Abisko, Sweden - III_Palsa_N2_3 | ecosystem: Environmental > Terrestrial > Soil > Palsa > Peat permafrost | place: Sweden...
TGCTGCAGGACGCTCCGGACCTGGACGTCCTGCCGGTCCCCGTCGGCGGCGCGGGACTGATCTCGGGCGTGGCGACGGCGGCCAAACATCTGAAACCCGAGATCAGCATCCTCGGCGTCGAGCCGGCGAGCTTTCCCTCGCTTACCGCCCGGATGCGGGGAATGGGCGTGCCCAACATCGGCCAGACCATCGCCGAGGGCATCGCCGTACGCCAGGTGGGCGACCTCGGCTACGCCATCGCCCGGCCGCTCATCGACGACGTGCTGCTGATCGAGGAGCCGTTCTTCGAACGGGCCGTGGCGCTCTACTGCAACGTGGAAAAGACCGTGGCGGAGGGTGCGGGCGCGGCCTCGCTGGCGGCGGTGCTGGCCTATCCCGAACGGTTCCGGGGCAAGAAGGTCGGGCTGATCCTCACCGGCGGCAACATCGACACCCGCCTCCTGGCCTCGGTGCTGACCCGCGAGCTGGTGCGCGAGCAACGGCTGGTGTCGCTCCGGTTCATCGGCGACGACCGGCCGGGTCTGCTGGGTCACGTATCCGCGGTGATCGGCGCCTCGGGGGCAAACATCGTCGAGGTGACCCACAACCGTCTGTCGCTGGACGTTCCCGCCAAGGGCGCTGAATTCGATATTATGATCGAGACCCGCGACCAGAAGCATACTCAGGAACTGATCGAGGTCCTGCGCGAGCGGGGCTATCCGCCGCGCACGCTGTAATTCTCCAGGAGCTGTCATGAACCGTCTGCTTTTCGCCGTGGTGTTGTCGCTGTCTCTGGCCGCCTGCGGCCACAAGGGCCCGAGGGCCCAGACGCCGTCCGCCGACGCTGGATTCCTCGCGTCCAACGCCAAGGCCGCCGGCGTCATCACCCTGCCGTCGGGGCTGCAGTATAAGATCGTCCATTCCGGTCCGGCCGACGGCCCACGCCCCGGCCTCGCAGACGAGGTGAAGGTCAACTACGAAGGCAAGCTGGTGAGCGGCAAGGTGTTCGACTCCTCCTTCCAGCGCGGCGAGCCGGCGGACCTGCCGCTGCAAGGCCTGATCCCCGGCTGGATCGAGGCGCTGCAGCTGATGCGGCCGGGCGATGAGTGGATGCTCTATGTCCCGCCGAATCTCGGCTACGGTGCCGACTCCCCCGACCCGATCCCGCCCAACAGCGTGCTGATCTTCCGCATCCAGCTGCTGGGCGTGTTGCAGCATCCGAGCGGGCCGGCGCAGGGGTAGGTTGAGCGAAGTTGGTCCAACTTGTTGGACCAACTTCCCGCCTCATGCTAGGGTTCGCCCATGACCATCCAGGTGAACATCGCTGAAGCCAAGGCCAAGCTGTCAGAGTTGGTCGCCCGCGCCGAAAAGGGCGAAGAGGTGGTGATCGCCCGTCACGGCAAGCCGATCGTGACCTTGACGGTCAAGCCGTCGCCGGCTGTTACGGCGACCGGCAAACGGCAATTGGGGGTTTGGGAGCATCTGAACCTAAAGATCGATCCGAATCTGTTTCTGCGTCCGGACCCTGAATTGGAAGCGGCGGCGGACGGACCGATCTTTCCCGAGAAATGAAGCTCCTTATCGACACCCATGCCTTCATCTGGGTAACCACAAATACAGCTCTCTTGTCGGTCCGAGCGGCGTCATTGCTCGCCGATCTGACAAACGAAATCTATGTCAGCTCGGTTTCGGCCTACGAGATCGAGAACAAGCGGTCCCGTGATCTTGAATTGCAAAGGATGCCATTCGACCTGAACGTCAGTGTGGCGCAGATGGGATTCCAGTGGCTGCCCGTGACATGGGAACACGCCCGCGAAGCAGGCCGTTTGCCTTTGCATCATCGCGATCCCTGGGATCGGATCTTGATTGCTCAAGCCCTCGTCGAGGACGCCCGATTGGTGAGCATAGACCGACAATTTGCCGCCTACACCGTCCCGATCGAGTGGTGATCCCTACCGCGTCGGGACCGGGGTCTCGCCGCGATAGTCATAAAACCCGCGGCCCACCTTGCGGCCCAGCCAGCCGGCTTCGACGTACTTCACCAGCAGCGGGCAGGGACGGTACTTGGAATCGGCCAGGCCCTCGTACAGCACGTTCATGATCGACAGCACCGTGTCCAGGCCGATGAAGTCGCCCAGCTCTAAGGGGCCCATGGGGTGGTTGGCGCCCAGCCGCATGGCGGTGTCGATGGCGTCCACCGTGCCGACACCTTCGTAGAGGGTGTAGATCGCCTCGTTGATCATCGGCACCAGCACCCGGTTGACGATGAAGGCCGGGAAGTCCTCGGCGTTGGCGGTGGTCTTGCCCAGGGATTTGGCGAAATTCACCGCCGTCTCGTAGGTGGCCACGTCGGTGGCGATGCCCCGGATGATCTCCACCAGCTTCATCAGCGGGGCCGGGTTCATGAAGTGCAGGCCGATGAACCGCTCCGGCCGGTCTGTGTTCGACGCCAGCCGGGTGATCGAGATCGAGGAGGTGTTGGAGGCGAGCAGGGTCGCGGCGCCCAGGTGCGGCTCGATCGACTTGAAGATTTGCTTCTTCAGGACTTCGTTTTCGGTGGCCGCCTCGATCACCAGGTCTGTCTGCGCCACCTCGGGAAGGGATTCAGCCGGGGTGATGTGGGCGAGGGCGGACTTCATCGCCTCGTCGTTGATGATGCCTCTGGAGACCTGCCGGGCCAGATTGTGCTCGATCTTCGCCACGCCGGCGTCGATCCGCTCGCGGGTCAAATCATTCAGCATCACCTGATAGCCCGCCAGCGCGCACACATGCGCAATGCCTGTTCCCATCTGGCCGGCGCCGACGACGCCGACCGTCTTGATATCCACCATTCTATACCGCCCTGGCAGCCCTTTAGCGCTGTTTCGCGCCCCCCGAGCCGCCATTAGTATCACGCCACAACGCAGTTGCGAGAAAACTTTGCTGCGATGCAACGGGTGGGCCCTAGTGATGCGCCCCGTGCGACGCGCTCGGGCGCCGGACCCGGAAGAAGCTGAGGATCGTCACCAGGCCGGAGGCGAGGCTGAGGGCTGGAATCGCCCTGGCGCCCATCTGCAGTAGGATGCCGCCCAAGGGGCCGATCTTCGCGCCGATCATCCCCCCGCTCCACAGGAAGAAGGCCCCGATGGTATGCTGGATCACGCTGTCGAAGCGGTCGTAGACCCAGCTGTCGCGAATGTCGGCGTGGGTCACAAGGGCGTAGAACTGGAACGCCAGGATCGGGGCGAAGAACAGCAAGAGCCAGGCGACATCCCACAGGATTGCGCTGCTGAAGGCGCTCATTCGCTTGGTGACGAGAAACACCACCGCCGCGATCTGCCAGATGACGAGGACAAAGATCAGATAGGTGAAATTGATCGACAGAACGACATTCGCCACCTCCGCCAGGGGCAGCTTGTAGAGGGCGCTGGAGATCAGGCACGCCACCAGGGACACCAGAAAGAACGACATCCACTGGCCCAGGTACCAGCGAAATGGCGCTTTGCTGGCAAAGGCGAAGAGGTCTTGCAGGTTCGTATCCATGCGGCGTTCTCCACGCACTGGAAGCCGCTGACGCGGCGCGATCCCGACCCTCGTTGGTTAACACGGCGGCGCTTGACCGACAATCGCGGGTCGCCTTCGCCAGGAGAGCGTTCGGCGACAGTCGCGGATAGCGGCCGCACCGGCCTCTGGGGCGAGGATCATTGCCCCGTTACAGGCGGCGCTCAATAGTGCCCATCGGTAGGAGAAGGACGAACAGGGTGACACGTATCGGCGCATGGTCTGCGGCAGCGGCGTTCGCACGGTCGGTCCTCATGCCAGTTCTGATCGTGGGCGCCCTTGGCCTGAACGCCGCGCCGGCGCCCGCCGCACCCCTCGCGCCCGCCCCCGCGCGGCGCACGGTGGTGGTCTCGCCCGACGGGGTGAAGATCATCGCCTACGAATGGGGAAACCCGGCCGGTCCGCCGATCCTGTTCATCCACGGCTCGTTCCAGTCGTCGCTTTCCTGGATGGACCAGACGGCCGACCCGCGCCTGACCTCGAAATACCGCCTGGTCGCCTTCGACCTGCGCGGCCACGGCGGCTCTGACAAGCCGGACGATGTGGTCGCCTACCGCGACGGCGCGCGCTGGGCCGGTGACGTGGCGGCGGTGATCGACATGCTGCATCTGCAAAAGCCGGTCGTCGTGGCATGGTCTTATGGCGCGCGGGTGCTGGCCGACTATCTGCAGGCGCACGGCGACAGGCAGCTGGGCGGAATCGTATTGGTCGGAGCCCGCTCCACGACCGGCGGTTCCGCGCCGGACGCGGAGGCGGGACGCGTTGCCCAGCGCGCGCTGAGCAGCGACCCCATGACCTTCTTCGCGGCCACCCGCGATTTCGTCCTGCTCTGCGCGCAAAAGCCGATCCCGGCCGCGCAGGTCGATCTACTCACCTTGGCCAGCGTCCAGACCCCTGCTTACGTGCGCCAAGCCATGTCTGGCCGGCCGCTGGTCGATCAGGCGGTTTTCAAGGCGATCGACGTTCCGGTGCTGATCGTGGAGGGGCAGGCCGATCGCGTGGTCAATCCCGCCGCCGCCGCGGATAACCACGCCCTGATCCAGAACTCGAGCCTGTCCCTCTACCAGGGTGTCGGCCATTCGCCGTTCCTGGAGGATCCGAAGCGGTTCGACGCGGAACTGGACGCGTTTGTGGGCGGGCTTTGGCCGACAGCCCGCCGGTGATCGCCGCCCGATCAATGGCGCGTCACGCACCGTCCCTTGCGCGCATCGCCGGTCGTCGATAGCCCAAACGCCGACTTGTGCGTTGTAGCGTCACAGCGGGGACCTATTCTTCTTGACGACCCAGGATCAAGGCGCGCTTCGGGACATCTTTCCCGGCGACAGTGAGATGAGCAGATTGATGCGCGCCCATGACTGGGCGTCGACTCCGCTCGGGCCGCCGCAGGCCTGGCCGGCGGGGCTCAAGGTCCCCTTGCGGATGATGCTCACCTCCCGGTTCGAGATGTGGCTCGGATGGGGCGAGCACTTGGCCTTTTTCTACAACGACGCCTATCTGCCCACCCTTGGGGTCAAGCATCAGAATGCCTTGGGCCGTCCCGTGCGCGTGGTCTGGCCGGAGATTTTTGACGATCTCAAGGACCGGTTCGAGGCGGTCATGCGCGACGGGCAGGCGACCTGGGACAAGGCCCTGCTGCTGCTTCTGGAGCGCAGCGGCTATCCGGAGGAGACCTACCATACCTTCTCCTACAGTCCGCTCATGGGCGACGACGGTAAGGTCGGGGGCCTGATGTGCGTGGTCTCCGAAGAGACCGAGCGGGTGGTCAGCGAGCGGCGGTTGGAGACCCTGGGAGCGCTTGCCGCCGCCCTGGTGCCGGTGCGCACCCGCGCCGAGGTGCAGGAGGGCGTCCGTGCGGCCCTGGGCGCAAACCGGCGTGACTTTCCCTTTGTCGCCTTGCGCCTGTTCGACGCCGAAGAGGCGCGCGGCGAGACCTTGGCGGCCGTGACCGGCGATGATCTCGCCGACATAGACTGGCCGCTGGGGCCAATCCTGGCGGGCGAGGCTTTGGTGCGCACGCCCCTGGCCGGCCTGATCGACGCCCCGCCCATGGGCGACTGGGAGACGCCGCCCAGCGAGGCGATCATCGTGCCGGTGACCAAGCCAGGGCATTTGGCGCCCAGCGGCGCTCTGGTGCTGGGGCGCAGCCCTCTTCGACCCCATGATCCGGATATGGCCGGCTTCGCCCAACTCCTGGCCGGCCAGATCGCCAGCGCCCTGGCGACTGTAGACATCCGAGGAACCGAACTCGCCGAGACCGAACGGCTGCGCGCCCTGTTCGAACAGTCGCCGAGCTTCATCGCGGTGCTCCGCGGGCCGCAGCACCGCGTCGAGCTCACCAACGCCGCCTATCTGCAGCTCATCGCCCACCGCGACGTGCTCGGCCTGCCGATCCGCGAGGCGGTGCCCGAGGTCGAAGGCCAGGGCTTCTTCGAACTGCTCGATCGTGTCTATACGACTGGCGAGCCGTTTGTGGGTCAGGGGGCGCCGATCACCATCCAGCGAACGCCCGGCGCGGCGCCCGAGCCCCGATTTCTGGATTTCATCTACCAGCCGATCCGCAATGCCGATGGCGCCGTCACGGGCATCTTCGTGGAAGGGATCGACGTCACTTCGACGTACGAGGCGCTCATCGCCCTCAGCGAGAGCGAGGCGCAGTTTCGCACATTGGCGGAGGCGATGCCCAACCATGTCTGGACCTCGACGCCGGATGGGTTGTTCGACTGGTTCAACAGCCAGCTCTACGCCTTCTCCGGCGCATCGCCGGGCGATCTGGACGGCGATGGCTGGGGCGCCCTCGTGCATCCCGAGGACCTTCCCTTCGCGACCGAGCGTTGGGCTGCGGCCCTATCGAGCGGCGAGGTCTACGAGGCCGAATTTCGGTTGCGGCGCGCGGACGGCGTCTGGCGCTGGCACATCGCCCGCGCCGTGGCTCTGCGCGCCGAGGACGGCAGGATCGCTCGCTGGATCGGGACCAATACCGACATTGATGATCAGAAGGCCGCGACGGACGCCCTGGCCAATCTTAACGCCACTCTGGAACAGCAGGTCGGCGAGCGCACCGCCGAGTTGATGGTGGCCGAGGAGGCGCTGCGGCAGAGCCAGAAGATGGAGGCCGTCGGCCAGCTGACCGGCGGCATCGCCCACGACTTCAACAATCTGCTGGCCGCTATCAGCGGCAGCCTCGAGCTCTTAGCGGTCCGGTTGGCCGACGGCCGCATGGAGTCGCTGCCGCGCTATATCGATAGCGCCCAGACCGCCGCCAAGCGCGCCGCGGCGCTGACCCAGCGGCTGCTGGCCTTCTCGCGTCGCCAGACCCTGGACGCCAGGGCGATCAACCTCAATCGCCTGATCGCGGACATGGAGGAGCTGATCCGCCGCACGGTCGGGCCCTCCATCGTCATGGAGGTGGTGGGCTCGGGCGGCCTGTGGCAAACGCTGGTCGATCCCAACCAGCTTGAGAACGCGTTGCTGAACCTGTGCATCAACGCCCGCGACGCCATGCCGGACGGCGGGCGACTGACCATCGAGACCGCCAACAAATGGCTCGATGACCGCAGCGCAAAGGAGAGGGACCTGGCGCCCGGCCAATATGTCTCGCTCTGCGTCACCGACACAGGAACCGGGATGACCCCCGAGGTGATCGCCCGCGCCTTCGATCCTTTCTTCACCACCAAGCCGCTCGGCCAGGGCACGGGCCTGGGCCTGTCGATGATCTACGGCTTCGTGCGCCAGTCAGGCGGGCAGGTGCGAATCTACTCGGAGGTCGGCGAGGGGACGACCATGTGCCTCTACCTGCCACGCCATTTCGGCGAGGCCGAGGAGGCCGATCACGGTGATCAGGCCGCTCATGGTGGAGCGACGGGCGGCGGGGCCGTTCTGGTGATCGACGACGAGCCGACCATCCGCATGCTCATCGTCGAGGTGCTGGAAGAGGCCGGTTATGTGGCGATCGAGGCCAACGACGGGCCTGGCGGGCTGAAGGTGCTCCAGTCCAGCACGCCCGTCGACCTGCTGATCACAGATGTCGGTCTTCCCGGCGGCATGAATGGTCGCCAGGTCGCCGACGCCGGCCGCGTGTTGCGGCCCGAGCTGAAGGTGCTGTTCATCACCGGCTATGCGGAAAACGCGGTGGTCGGCAACGGCCACCTGGACCCCGGCATGCAGGTGATCACCAAGCCCTTCGACATCCGCGCCCTCGGCGAAAAGGTGCGCGAGATGATCGAAGGTTAGTGCGCCTGGTTACCCCAGAGCCGCCATCAGGTCCGGCACGGCGGTCTTGTAGTCCGACACCAGGCCATAGTCGGCGACCTGGAAGATCGGCGCGTCGGGATCCTTGTTGATCGCCACGATCACCTTGGAGTCCTTCATGCCGGCCAGGTGCTGGATGGCGCCGGAGATGCCGATGGCGATGTAGAGCTGCGGCGCCACCACCTTGCCGGTCTGGCCGACTTGGTAGTCGTTGGGGGCGTAACCCGCGTCCACCGCCGCGCGACTCGCGCCCACCGCGGCGCCCAGCTTGTCGGCCAAGGGCTCGATCACCCGCTGGAACTCTTCCGCCGAACCCATGGCGCGGCCGCCGGAGACGACGATCTTGGCGCCGGCCAGTTCGGGCCGGTCGGACTTGACGATCTCGTCGGAGACGAAGTGGGTCTTGGGCGCGCCGTCGCCCGCCGCGACTTTCTCGATGGCCGCCGAGCCGCCTTCGCCCGCCGCCTTGAACGCCGTCGGACGCACGGTGATCAGCTTCTCGGCGTCGGAGGACTGGACGGTCTCCAGCGCGTTGCCGGCGTAGATCGGGCGCACGAAGGTGTCGGGGCCGACCACTTCAACGATTTCCGAGATTTGCGCCACGTCCAGCTTGGCGGCGATGCGCGGGGCGTAGTTCTTGCCCGAGGCGGTCGCCGGAATCAGGATGGCGTCATAGTTCCCGGCCAGGCCCAGCACCAGCGAGGTGACCGCCTCGGCGATCTGCTTGCCCAGTTCGGGGCTTTCGGCCACCAGCACCTTGCGCACCCCGTCGATCTTGGCGGCGTGGGCGGCGACCGCGTCCACCCCCTGGCCAGCGACCAGGATGTCGACGTCCTTCGACAGCGCCAGGGCGGCTGTGACGGTCTTGTTCGTGGTGTCCTTCAGCGACGCATTGTCGTGATCGGCGATGACGAGAACGGCCATTAGAGCACCCCCGCTTCAGTCTTGAGTTTGGAAACCAGTTCGGCCGCGGTCTCGACCTTCACGCCCGCAGTCCGCTTGGGCGGCTCGGTCACTTTCAGCACCTTTAGATGGCCGCTGATGTCGACGCCGTAGTCGGCGACGGCCTTGACGGTCAACTCCTTCTTCTTGGCCTTCATGATGTTGGGCAGCGAGGCATAGCGCGGCTCGTTCAGGCGCAGGTCCGCGGTCACCACGGCCGGCAGGTCCAGCTCCAGGGTCTGCAGGCCGCCGTCGACTTCGCGGGTCACTTTCGCCTTGCCGTCGGCGATCTCGATCTTGGAGGCGAAGGTGGCTTGCGGCCAATCCAGCAGCGCCGCCAGCATCTGGCCCACCGCGTTGTTGTCGCCGTCGATGGCCTGCTTGCCCATCAGCACCAGGTCCGGCTTTTCTTCCTCCACCGCCGCCTTGAGCAGCTTGGCGACTTCCAGCGGTTCGACGTCCACGTCGGTCTGGATCAGGATCGCCCGGTCCGCGCCGATGGCCAGGGCGGTGCGCAGGGTTTCCGACGCCTGGGCCGGGCCGATGGAGACGGCGACGATCTCGGTCGCGATCCCCTTCTCCTTCATCCGCACGGCTTCCTCGACCGCGATCTCGCAGAAGGGGTTCATCGCCATCTTGACATTGGCGAGGTCCACACCCGTCTGATCGGATTTGACGCGGACCTTTACGTTGGAGTCGATCACCCGTTTGACCGGGACCAGCACCTTCATCGGAATAGCGACCTCTGGATTGAAATGAGCGCAACGGGCGCGCGATGTGGCGCCCCTATAGCGAAAAGCGCGGCAAACTGACAACGCCGTCCCCGACTGTCAACGCGAGTGGCGGCGATTGTGGCTTGAGCTCGGTGTTCGCGTGGCGAAACACGTGTCCTTGCGGTCGCCGGACGCCTGTCGCATAGAGCCCAAATGTATCAAAGCTTCAGAACCCTGCGGCTGATCTTTCTGGTGATCTTCGCCGTCATCTGCGCGGGCCTGTGGGGCTACCAGATGCTTTACGTCTGGCCGAAAAGGGCCTGCGAAGCCAAGGGCGACTGGTGGGACTGGCAGGATCGCGCCTGCGGCATCCCCATGCCCCTGACGGCCTTGACCCACCGGCCGTTTCATACCGTGTCAAAGCCGGCCGTTCACTGAGCGGCCAGATTCCGCGGGGGCCTGTCCAAATCGAGATTGAACGCGATTGATTGCGGCGTGTATCATTGATGCAGGGCCGTGGTGGGCGCCGACCCTTCGAACTTTCAGGGAGAGACAACTTTATGAAACAGCTCATCATTCTCGCGGCCTCGGCCGCGCTGCTCGCCGGAACCTCAACGCTTGCGGTCGCCGCGCCCCACCCCGAGTGGCACAAGGGCGCCAAGATCGGTCAGGCCGACTGGGGCCGCGGTCAGCCGGTGGACTATCACGCCCATCATCTGCGCGCTCCGCCGCACGGTTATGAGTGGCGCGAAGTCGACGGCAACTATGTGCTGGCCGCCGCCGCCACCGGCCTGATTCTGTCGACGATCATCGCCAGCCAGTAAGCGGATCAGTCGCCCCGCGTGGCGCCCGGCGACCAGAGCCGGTCGCCGGCGCCCTTGGCGTTGGCCCGGCGGGAGGCGACGAACAGAAGGTCTGACAGGCGGTTCAAGTACTTCAGCGCCGCCGGATTGACCGTGACATCGTCCTGCGCCGCCAAAGCGACGGCCCTGCGCTCGGCCCGCCGACAGACCGTGCGCGCCAGGTGCAAGGCCGCGGCCGCGGGCGATCCGCCCGGCAGGACGAAGGACGTGAGGGCGCCGAGTTCGGTGTTGAGCTGGTCGATCTCCCGCTCCAGCCGCGCCACCTGACCGTCCAGCACGCGCAGGGATCCGGCCGCGTCTCCCGGCGTGGCGAGATCCGCCCCCAGGTCGAACAGCTCGTTCTGGGCCCTCGCCAACATGGAATCGAGAATCGAATCGTCCGCGGTGTGTAGCCGGGCAAGGCCCAGGCAGGCGTTGGTCTCGTCCACCGCGCCATAGGCCTCGACCCGGGGGTCGAACTTGTCGACGCTCTCGCCGCTGGCCAGCCGCGTGCGCCCCTTGTCGCCGGTGCGCGTGTAGATTCGCGTCAGCCTGACCATCTAACGGCGCATGAAATAGACGGCGGCGACCAACACGATAATCGCGATGAATTGCAGCAGAACGCGCAAGCGCATCAGCTTGTTGGAATAGGACCGGCCGAAATCGCCGCCTCGGAACAGGGCGTAAATGCCGAAGCCGAGCGTAATCAGAACCGCCCCAAGGGCGAGCGGGATCAGGAATATAAAAGGGCCGTGCATGACCGCCGACCCTACAGCGGGCGAACGCCAAACGCCACTCGACGAAATTTTTCTAAAATTTCAGATGAAATTGGTTGAACGCGTTCACTAAACACGGTAGTGCGCCGCTTCTCCTCATAGCGGCGTTTTCCACCGATCCGATGCGACATTCCGTCGCTAAATGTGAGATTTTAAGAAAACATCTGGGAATCAGGATGTTTTTGCTTGCGCAAGGGTTACTCGAGTTGGGAGTCCTATTGAACGCGTTCAACCGAAGCTGGCGCGCGCTATGTCGCCCGCCGTGCGCCTGACGGCCTCTGGAATGAAAAAGACGATGAAACATAGTCCCATCCGCGCGGTCGCCATGGCCCCTCAGCCGATAACCCGCCGCGCGCTGGCCAAGCAGCTCACCCGCACCAAGCTGCTGCAAGCCGCGCGCGAGATGTTCGCCGAACGCGGCTACGAGGCCGCCACGGTTCGTGACATCGCCGCGGCCGCCGGCCTCTCCACCGGCGCGGTGTTCGCCAGCTTCGCCGACAAGGCGGATCTGTTCAGCGAGGTGATCGTCGCGGAATACGAGTTCATATATTCCAGCATGGCCGCCGCCACCGACGAGGCGGCGCCGGCGCGCGAGACCTTGCTCAACCTGCTGACCATGGCCTACGAGGCCTACTTGGCTCAGATTCGCCTGGTGCAGGCGGCGCTCGGCTTCTGCTGGATGCGCGACCTGCTCTCCGAGAAGCGCCACATGGAAGCGGTGGATCTGGTGCGCAACCATCTCGCCGGGGTGTTGCAGCGGGGCGTCGAGTCAGGCGAGCTTTCACGCTCGCTGGACGCCAAGCTGACCAGCGAGATGCTGTGGGAGACCTACCTGTCTAACTATCGCGGTGTAATCTTCGAAGGCTGGGGCCGGGACGCGCTGCGCGCCCGCATGGCTAGCCAGCTGGATGTGCTGATCAGCGAGCGCAAACTTGCGGCGTAATGCCAGTTCTGGCGGCCCCGCACAGGGCCGCCGCCTTATGTGTTTGTGACGTTCCGGGGGGAGGCGTTTGGGGGTACGGGAAGAAGGTAAGCAGGCGACGCGGCAGCGGGTTCTGGCCGCCGCGCGGGATTTGTTCGAGGAAATCGGTTTCGAGGACGCCACCATCCGTATGATCGCCCGCCGGGCGGGCGTGTCGGTGGGCAGCGTCTTCACCACCTTCGCCGGCAAGAGCGAAATACTCAGCTATGTGATGAACGACCGGCTTGAGGGCATGTACGCCGAACTCGACCGGGTCGTGCCGCACCTGCGCGGTCACGCGGTCGACCGGCTGCGGTCGATCATGGCGGTTCACTACAGCATCGAGATGCGCCGCCAGCGCCTGTTCGTGGCCTATGTCAGCGCCTCCTTCAGCTGGAACGCTGAGCAGACAGTGATCCCCCTCGGCCAGAATGTGCGCTTCAAGACCATGCTGGCCGACGCCCTGATCGAGGGCATGGCGCGGGGCGAAGTGCGCGAGGGCGTAAACGTCGACATGTTCGTCGAGGTGCTGCTGGCGGCCTACATCTGGAACTACCGGCTGGTCTCCCACGAGGGCGCGGATGTGGCCCGCCTGATCGACCTGATGGACCGCCAGATCGGCATCCTGTTCGAGGGCGTGGCGACGCGGTAGCCTCCTATCCCCTCCGCTTTGGACCTCTCGGTTTGGGCGGGCGACCCACCGGCGTCTTGGCCGGTGGTCGAGCGGGCCGTTTCGAGGCGGACGCCGCGCCGCGCTCCGCCGCCTTCACCTTCGACAGCGCTTTCGGTCTCGGCGGTCCGGCGCGTTTCTTCGGCCGCGCCCAGCCGGGCTGATACTCCACCTTTGGCCGCTCGACCTTGGGAACCGCCTTCTTGACCGGCGCGGGCTTCGGCGCCTCCTCGCCCTGGGGCGCCGTTCCCGCCGCCAGCAGCGGACCCAGCCGGTCCCGCACGATCCGGGGCGCGACCTCCTCGGCCTCGCCCGGCCTCAGCCTGCCCAGCTCGAACGGGCCATAGTTCAGCCGGATCAGGCGGTTGACCTCCAGGCCCAGGTGGTCGAGCACCTTGCGCACCTCGCGGTTCTTGCCCTCGGCCAGGGTCACCATGATCCACTGGTTGGCGCCGCCGGAGGCGTTCTCCTCCAGCCGCGCGTCGATGGGGCCATAGGCGATCCCGTCGACGACAATCCCGTCCCTGAGCTTATCCAACGCGCCTTGAGTCACGCCGCGCCCGCGCGCCCTGGCCCGATAGCGCCGCACCAGGGCATTGGCGGGCAGTTCCAAAGCCCGCGCCAGCTCGCCGTCGTTGGTGAGCAGCAAAAGGCCCTCGGAGCTTAGGTCCAGCCGTCCCACCGAGATCACCCGGGGCAGGCCCGGCGGCAGGTTTTCGAACACGGTGGGGCGGCCCTTGGGGTCCTTGTGGGTGGTCACCAGCCCGACCGGCTTGTGATAGCGCCAGACCCTGGCCGCTTCCGCCGCCGCGATGGTGCGGCCATCGACGCTCAACGCATCGCCCGGTCCAACCTTCACCGCCGGTGTGGTCAGCACCTCGCCGTTCAGCTTGACCCGGCCCTCGGCGATCAAGCGTTCCACGTCGCGCCGTGAGGCGACGCCGGCTCGCGCCAGCACCTTGGCGACGCGTTCGGTTTCGCCGGCTGCGCTGTCGGCGCTCTCGCTTGAGTCTTGACCGGCGTCGGGCGCCGGGATTGGTTGGTCTGCATGTCCCATGACGAAGCGACAATGCGCATCGCGCTGGAATGCGCGCAAGCCGCCGCCGACGCCGGCGAGGCGCCGATCGGCGCCGTCGTCATCGATCCGGCCACCGGGCAGGTGATCGCCAAGGCCGGCAACGCGCCGATCGGCCGGCGCGATCCCACCGCCCACGCCGAGATTCTCGCTCTGCGCGCCGCCGCCGAATCCTTAAGCAACTACCGGCTCACCGGCCTGACCCTGGTGGTGACCCTGGAGCCCTGCGCCATGTGCGCCGGCGCCATCAGCCACGCCCGCATTGGCCGGCTGGTGTTCGGGGCGACGGATGAGAAAGGCGGTGCGGTGGTGAGCGGCCCGCGCTTCTTCGAACAACCCACCTGCCACTGGCGGCCGGCGGTGGCGGGTGGGGTGTTGGCGGAGGAGGCGAGCGCGATGCTGAAGGGGTTCTTCAAGGCCCGTCGGGGTTAAGGCGGCCCGAAGAAGACTTCACCACGGAGCACACGAAGAGCACAGAGGATGTGCGAAGCGCGTTCGTCGGAGCGAGACGGCCGGTGAGGTTAGCGCGGGCGAAGCCCGCCTCTGTGCCCTTCGTGTGCTCCGTGGTTGAATCCTTCCGTCGGTCCCTTGCCACCCCCACAACAAAACCGGATGATCAACCGGTATCACCCGCGCCAATGACGGGGCCGACGTAAGGAGGAGACGATGGGTTTGCTGGAGGGGAAGGTGGCGATCGTCACCGGGGCCGGCGGGGGATTGGGCCGGGCCTACGCCAAGCTGTTCGCCAAGGAAGGCGCATCCGTCGTTGTCAACGACTTCGGCGGCTCGCGCGACGGCACGGCGGCCGGCGCCTCGCCCATGGCGCAGAAGGTGGTCGACGAGATCATCGCCGATGTCGGCAAGGCTGTCGCCAACGGGGCCGACGTCTCGACCCTGGAAGGCGGCCAGTCGATCTTCAAATCGGCCATCGACAGCTTCGGCAAGGTCGACATCCTGGTCAACAACGCCGGCATCCTGCGCGACAAGACCTTCTCCAACACCTCAGAGGCCGATTGGGACATGGTGGTGAAGGTGCACCTGAAGGGGACCTACTGCGTCACCCTGCCGGTGTGGGATTTCATGAAGGCCAACGGCGGCGGCGTCATCGTCATGACCTCCTCCACCTCGGGCCTCTATGGCAACTTCGGCCAGTCCAACTACGGCGCGGCCAAGGCCGGCATCTATGGTTTCATGCGGGTGCTGTCGATCGAGGGGCGCAAGTACAACATCCGCCTGTGGGGCCTGGCGCCCGGCGCCTTCACCCGCATGACCGAGGACCTGCCCGGCCGCAAAGACCAGGAGCCGGACCCCGCCTCCTTGCCGGAAAACATCGCCCCCGGCGTGCTCTACATGGTTTCCGACCTGTCCGGCGACCAGACCGGCAAGGTGCTGGGCGTCTCCTCGCGCGGCGTGCGCGAGATCAAGATGCTGCAGACCAAGGGCTATAATGGCGGGGTGGGGCACACCGCGCAGGACATCGCGGCCCATGCGGCGGAGGTGTTCTTCGCCGAGTCGGTGCAAAGGGAGATCGCGTAGGGGGATCCACCGCCTGCCGGACCGCAACGATTCAGCGCCGAGCGTGTTGTGCTTGTGCGCAGCATTTAAAGCGTAGCCCCGCCGGCGCGGGATGTTCGCCGGATAAAGGCAATTCCAACATGAAAAAGATCATCATCGCCCTGGCCGCGGCCAGTGCTCTCGCCGTTGCGGCCCCCGTCATGGCCGGCCCGGTTTCCGGCGCCCTCATCGGCGCGGGCACGGGCGCGGTTGTCGCGGGTCCCCCCGGCGCGGTTGTCGGCGGCGTTGTCGGCGCGGTCGTCGGCGGCCCGAACTTCTACCATCACCACCGCGTCCATCACGACGGCAGCCGCCGCTACTACAACGAAGGCGGCGAGCGTCGCTACTACTGACGTCCGGCGCGCCCTTTCCGGCGCATCGAACACGCTAACGCGGCCCCTCGGCGACGCCCGGCATCTCCTGCTTGGCGAACGCCGAGACCGGCCGTGGGTCTAGGCGCCAATCCTTTTGTAAAACATGGTCGTGTCGCAAGACCGGCCGTCGGGAAATAGGGCGTAGTCGGGGATCACCCCCACCATCGTCCAGCTCGCCCGTGCATAGAGCCGCTCGGCGTCGCCGCCGGTAACGGTGTCCAGCACCAGCAGCGTTTTGGCCATCTCAGCCGCCGCCTGTTCGGCGGCCCGCAGCAACGCTTCCGCCAGACCTCGCCGCCGCGCCCGGCGATGCACTAGCATCTTGGCGACGTCGGCCCGGTGCGGCTGGTTGTCGGGCCAGGCCGGGATCACCTCGACCACGCCGACCACCCCCACACCGTCCTCGGCCGCCAGCACCGCCCGGCCATCGGCGCGGGCCTCGCTCGCTACGCCGCGCCAGAAGGCCTCGGCCTGGTCACGCGTCAGATCAGCCATGAAACTCACCGAGGCGCCGCCCTGGACGCAGTCGAGCAGCACGCTGGCCAGCGCCGGCGCGGCGGCCTCCACGGCGTCGGGGTCTAACGCGCGGATCGTGAAGCCCTCGGGCGCAGCATAGACAGTTGGCATCGGTTCGGCCCCATTGTCTAAGATAAGAGAATTAGTCTCTTTTAATGGATACGACCGGCTCTCCGTCAAGCCGAACCGATCCTGTCTTGCCCGTTTAACCCCGTCATGCGAGAACGCGTTCAAACGACTGTTTGAACAAAGGAAACGCCACCATGGATTTCGACATTTCCGCCCATCAGACCCAGTGGCTGAACCGGGTCGTCGCCTTCATGAACGAGCACATCTACCCGGCGATCCCGGCCTATGAGGCCGAGATGAACGTGGTCGGCAAGGAGCGCTGGAAGGTGGTACAGGTGGTAGAGGAGTTGAAGAAGAAGGCGCGGGCCGAGGGCCTGTGGAACTTCTTCATGCCGCCGGAGTCCGGCCATCCGCCGGTGGACGACACCTTTAAGTTCGAGGGCTACCAGCTCTCCAACCTTGAATACTCGATGATCGCCGAGCAGATGGGCAAGGTCGGCTTCGCCTCCGAAGTGTTCAACTGCTCCGCGCCCGACACCGGCAACATGGAAGTGCTGATGCGCTTCGGCACCCTGGCGCAGAAGGAAAAGTGGCTGCGGCCGCTGATGAATGGCGAGATCCGCTCCGCCTTCCTGATGACCGAGCCGGCCGTGGCCTCCTCTGACGCCACCAACATCGAGACCCGCATCGAGCGCGACGGCGACGACTATGTCATCAACGGTCGCAAATGGTGGTCGTCCGGCGTCGGCGATCCGCGCTGCAAGGTGGCCATCGTCATGGGCAAGACCAACCCGGACAAGGAGCGCCACGCCCAGCAGTCGCAGGTGCTGGTGCCGCTGGATTCCCCTGGCGTCGAAGTGGTGCGCATGCTGCCGGTGTTCGGCTATGACGACGCCCCGCACGGCCACGCCGAGGTGATCCTGAAGAATGTGCGCGTGCCGATCGAGGACGCTCTGCTGCTCGGCGAAGGCCGCGGCTTCGAGATCGCCCAGGCCCGCCTTGGCCCAGGGCGCATTCACCACTGCATGCGCACCATCGGCACGGCGGAAGTCGCGCTGGAGAAGATGTGCAAGCGCCTGCTCAGCCGCAAAGCCTTCGGCAAATACATCTCCGATCATTCGGTCTGGGAAGAGCGGGTGGCCCACGCCCGCATCGACATCGAGATGCACCGCCTGCTGTGCCTGAAGGCCGCCGACATGATGGATAAGGCCGGCAACAAGTCCGCCCGGCTGGAGATCGCCATGATCAAGGTCGCCGCGCCGACCATGGCCCTGAAGATCATCGACGACGCCATTCAGGCCCACGGCGGCGCCGGCGTGACCAGCGACTTCGGGCTCGCTCGCGCCTACGCCAGCCAGCGCACCCTGCGCTTGGCCGACGGCCCCGACGAAGTCCACTGCCGCACCATCGCCCGCATGGAATTCGGCAAGTACGGCGACCTGGTCTACCAGCAGAAAGCCGAACGCGAACGCTCGATGGAAGTGGCGGGGATCCGGTAGCTCGGAGTCCTAAGAAGACTAAACGCTAAGCACGCGAAGGGCGCGAAGGCGGGCGCAAGCCCGCGCCGATCGGCGATGACGGCTCGATTTCCGATCATAGCGCTCCGCGCTTCTTCGCGTCCTTCGCGCCTTAGCGGTGAAATAGTCTTTCAGTGGCGCCCACCGGCGCGTCAGCTAAGACCCTCAGCGTGAACGCCCCAACTCGGCCCTTCCCCACCAAGGGGAAGGGTTCCGATTTCATTATGGCATCAACTGTGCCAATATCTCCCCCGCGCTCATTCGAAGCGCGGGGAGATGACCATGTCCATGAGACCCTGGCTAAGTGGCGCCCTGGCGGCGGTCGCGATGTTTGCAGGGTTGGTCGGAGCGGCCCGCGCGGCCGACGCGCCCGCCACGCCTCCCGACGCCCTCACCGTCACCTTCTGTGGCACTGGCGGGCCACTGCCGATCCGCGACCGGGCCAAGCCGTGTGTGGCGATCCAGGCGGGCGGCCTGCTCTACATTGTCGACATCGGGCCGGAGTCGAACAAGAACCTGATGCTTTGGCGCATGCCCACGGCGACGATCGGCGCGGTGTTCATCACCCATCTGCACTCCGACCACATCGGCGACCTCGGCGAATTCAACATGCAAAGCTGGGTCGCCGGCCGCCCCGCGCCGTTGATCGTCATCGGGCCCTCGGGCACGGACCAACTCGTGGCCGGGTTCAACCAGGCCTACACCGCCGACCACGGCTTTCGCCGCGCCCACCATGAGCATGACGGCGTCAAGCTGCCCATCGACATCGGCCTGATGACCGCGCAGATGGTCGCCCTGCCGTCCGCGCCCGACGCCGAGGGCGTGATCCGCAAGGTGGTGTGGGAGAAGAATGGCCTGACCGTCACCGCCATTTCGGTGAACCACTTCCCGGTCACCCCGGCCTTCGGCTACCGCTTCGACTACAAGGGCCGCTCTGTGGTGGTCAGCGGCGACACCCGCAAATGGCCGCCGCTGGCCATCGCGGCCAAGGGCGCCGACGTGCTGATCCACGAAGCGCAGAACAGCGACATGAACCACACCCTGACCGCCTTCCTGCGCGGCTCCGGCCAGGCGCGCACCGCCTCGATCATGAACGACACCCTGAGCTACCACACCACCCCGGTGGAGGCGGCGGAGATCGCCAAGGCCGCTGGCGTCAAGGCGCTGGTCCTCACCCATCTGACCCAGGCTGGCCTGCCCTTTTTCACCCCGGAGGCCTTCACAAAGGGCATGAACGAAACCGGCTTCACCCATTGGCGCCTGGCCGATGACGGCATGACCATTGCCCTGCCGGTAGGCTCGGACGCGATCACGTACGGCCAACGGTGACCGTTGGAGCAAGTCTGTTTCACCACCAAGCACGCCAAGCACACCAAGAGCACCAAGGGGCCGGCGCTTTCGAAGTTCACCGCTAAGGGCGCGAAGGCGGGCTTGGCCCGCGTTAAAGCCTCAAGGCGACAGCGCCAATTTACCGCGCTTCGCGCCCCTTAGCGTCCATCGCCCCTTAACGGTGAACTCTTCCTTGGTGCTCTTGGTGTGCTTGGTGGTAAAACAATTGGCGCCGCGTGACCCCGCCGCCGACGAGCGAACTCACCCTGGCGCGTGGCAAACCGCCTCGATGTTGCGGCCCTCCGGGTCCAGCACGAAGGCCCCGTAGTAGCTGGGATGGTAGTGGGGCCTTACCCCCGGCGCGCCGTTGTCGGCGCCGCCGGCGGCCACAGCGGCGGCATGGAAGGCGTCGACCTCGGCGCGGCTCTGGGCGGTGAAGGCGAAGTGCAACTGCCCCGTCGAGACGTCGCCGTCGCCGATCCAGAAGAACGGCCGGGTGTCGCCATAGCCGATGAAGGGCGCAGATCCGGTGTCCGCCGCCGAAACCTCGAACAGGCGCTTGACGCCCAACGGCGCCAACGCCTGGTCATAGAAGGCCGCGCACCGCGCAAAATCGGCGACGCCGAAGGTGATGTGGTCCAGCATTGAAGCCCGCCTTGACAGGAGTGGTCAGGCGGACGAGTGAACCGCCGACGCGGGGGCGCGGCAAGAGGTTGTGATGCGAAGTGTTCGTGGACCCGGGGGCGTGGGACTTGTGCTCGCACTGCTCGTCTGCGCGTTCGCTCGACCCGCGCTGGCGGCTTGGCCCAACGCGGTCCCGGCCCAGCCCCTGGTCCAGGCGCCGAGGGTCTGCGCCCTGGGCATCGCCAACCTGATCCTCAACCGCCGCTGCAAGGTCGAGGACTTCGTCAAGCTGGGACACTACCAGGGCCACGACTGGTACTACGCCTTCTACGGCGTCCGCTGGGCCGACCGCCACGGCACCATCGAGCGCGCCTATCCGATCTTCTTCTACCTGCAGAAGCCGGCGACCCTGCGCCTGGGCCTGTGGATCAACGACGAGCCGGGGCTCGCTGGTAAATGGGCGATGACGCCGCCGCTGCGGCCCGTCGTGATCAAGCGGCCCGACGGCGTCTATATGGGCGTAACCCTCCATGCGGTTCGAGGTCAGGACGTGCAGCGGCTGTTTCGCCTAAAGCCGGACAATCGCTGGGCCACCATCACCGTGCTCTACCGCTCAGTCGAAGACCACGCGGTGCTGGACGCGATCATCCCCAAGCGCTGCATGCCGGTGGACGACGGCGCCTACGACTGGACGAGTTTCCGCTTCAACATGATCTTGAAGGAAAGATCCGGCGGCGATCCGTGCGGCGTGGTCTCGACTGCCCTTACCATCAGGAAGGACCGCGCCTATCTGGTCGATGCGGTGCTGGCGTCGCCGCTGCAACTGGCCCCCGTCGCGGCGCCCGACAAGCCGAATTCGGCCGCGCCTTCCTTGACTTCAAAAGCCGGCGCGCCTATTTCCCCGTCGCGTTAGCACTCAGGGCTGGCGACTGCTAACAGTCGCGCTGGCTCGGGTGTGCTTTCCATTCTTATTCAAACCCTTGTCCCTTAGGGAGAGACAATATGGCGTTTCGTCCGCTTGGCGATCGCGTTCTCATCAAACGCGTCGAAGAAGAAGCTAAAACCAAGGGCGGCATCATCATTCCCGATACCGCCAAGGAAAAGCCGCAGGAAGGCGAGGTCATCGCGACCGGCCCCGGCGCCCGCGACGACAGCGGCAAGATCCACGCCCTCGACGTGAAGAAGGGCGACCGCATCCTGTTCGGCAAATGGTCGGGCACGGAAGTGAAGATCGACGGCGATGATCTGCTGATCATGAAAGAGAGCGACATCCTGGGCGTCGTCGAAGCCTAGACCGCCCTACACGCCGAACCCCCCAACAACCACCTTTCCGAAAGAACAGGAAAATGGCTGCTAAAGACGTCTATTTCGCTTCCGACGCCCGCGACCGCATGCTGCGCGGCGTCAACACCCTGGCCAACGCCGTCCGCGTAACCCTGGGCCCCAAGGGCCGCAACGTGGTGATCGAAAAATCCTTCGGCGCCCCCCGCTCCACCAAGGACGGCGTGACGGTGGCCAAGGAGATCGAGCTCAGCGACCGCTTCGAGAACCTCGGCGCCCAGCTGATCCGTGAAGTCGCCTCCAAGACCAACGACAAGGCCGGCGACGGCACTACCACCGCCACCGTGCTGGCCCAGGCCATCGTCGTGGAAGGCCTGAAGTCGGTCGCGGCCGGCATGAACCCGATGGATCTGAAGCGCGGTGTCGACAAGGCCGTCCTGAAGGTCGTCGAGGAAATCAAGAAGACCTCCAAGAAGGTGACCACCAACGACGAGATCGCCCAGGTCGGCGCCATCTCCGCCAATGGCGACACCGAAGTCGGCGCCATGATCGCCAAGGCGATGGAAAAGGTCGGCAACGAGGGCGTCATCACGGTTGAAGAAGCCAAGACCCTGGAGACCGAACTTGAGGTCGTTGAGGGCATGCAGTTCGACCGCGGCTATCTCAGCCCCTACTTCATCACCAACGCCGACAAGATGGAGGCGGTGCTCGAAGATCCGCTGATCCTTTTGTTCGAAAAGAAGCTCTCCTCGCTGCAGGCGCTCCTGCCGGTGCTGGAAGCTGTGGTGCAATCCTCGCGTCCGCTGCTGATCGTCGCCGAAGACATCGAAGGCGAAGCGCTGGCCACCCTGGTGGTCAACAAGCTGCGCGGCGGTCTGCGGGTTGCGGCGGTGAAGGCCCCCGGCTTCGGCGATCGTCGTAAGGCGATGCTGGAAGACATCGCCATCCTGACCGGCGGCCAGCTGATCAGCGAAGACCTGGGCATCAAGCTTGAGAACGTCACCCTCGACA
>Ga0302314_10006035_pt1 | contig 22018 bp, 14 predicted proteins | sample III_Palsa_N2_3_FD_200533 | JGI IMG/M metagenome (GOLD analysis project Ga0302314, IMG submission 200533) | Peat permafrost microbial communities from Stordalen Mire near Abisko, Sweden - III_Palsa_N2_3 | ecosystem: Environmental > Terrestrial > Soil > Palsa > Peat permafrost | place: Sweden...
CGCTCTCAGGTGGCGGCCCACCGGCCCTCCACTTCACAGGCGTCAACGCAACTTTTGGACGTTCTCAATGGGTTGGTGCCATCTTGAACGCGCCGACAGGCAGCGAACTGGAAGGTGACAGGTGTTCGGGGCTGCCGAGGGACGCCGCAAGTCCTGAGGCGGTGTCGTCGACGTCCTCTTCCACCGCGACGGTGCGCTGCAGCTCGCGTCGTAGGTGAACGGCCCGCGTTATGGACGAAATTGCTCTACCTATGCTCGCAACGACTTGACCGTGGGCCTGCTCAATGCCTTTGGCCTAGGCAGCGCAGTCTTCACGCTGCTAGAGTCTGCGCGCTGTCGATCCGACAGCGCTGACCAGGGTCGAGTGTGGGGTGGGTTAGTCATGGACGCACAGCCGAAAATCAAGCCACGGCTAGAGAGGCTGGCTGCCCCGTCGCTACCTCCAGAAGAACGACTCTGCCTCGTAGTAGCCGCGAAGAGCAGTGAGTATGTCGAGAACACCCTTCTCGGGTATCACAAGACGTATCTCCTGGCACTAACGGAGACCAGCGTTTTCGTCCTGGAGATGGGGGACAGGCCTCTGCCTGTCGTCGCCGTCTACCCGCTAGGCGCCGTCCCAATCGGGGCAGTCCAGCAGAAATGGTGGTCGATATGGACGGAATTCAAGCTTCAACTGCCCGGTCAAGCCGAGCCAGTCGCTCTCAAGGCCGAGCGCCCTTCGAGAACTGATCTTGAATACCTAGTCGCACAGGCAGCCACTTGGCCGACTCCAACCTCTCCGGCCATCTGACGAACTGCGATGCTCCGCACGCCAGGAGTTGACGCCGCCAGAGGTCTTCCGCGCAACGTCGTGAGTGCGCCGTGTGACCGGCGGTGTGGATCCCGTTGGCCTGTCCGCGATCTGACACGATGTCATGATGGCACGAAACGCCTGGTAGAAGCAGGTCTTGTTTAAGGATCAGCTTCATACCGAGGGGTTTCGTGTGGCTCCTATCATCACAGAAGACCCGGTCGCCTTCACCTGCGTGCTCGAGGCCCGCCGCGAGACGGCGGGCTTCCTCGCGCGACTGCTGTACCAGCGGCAATGCGCGATCGGCACCCGCTTGGGCACACGGGTTCCCGGCCCGTTCAAACAGGCGGTGCTCGCGCTGCGCTGGTTTCTGGACAACACCCGGGTCCGCCAGTTGGCCGCCGACAACGCAATCGGCTCCTCCACCGCCTACGACTACCTCCACGAGGCGACCGTCGTGCTCGCCGCGTGTGCCCCGTGCGTGCACGACGCGCTGCTCGCGGCGAAGGCCGTGGGCACGACCCGCCTCAACCTCGACGGCACACTAATTCACACCGACCGGATCGCGATGCGCGGCCCGAGCGGCGCTGACCTGTGGTGGAGTGGGAAGCGCAAGTGCCATGGCGGCAACATCCAAGTACTGTCGTACCTCGACGGCTTCCCTTGCCGGGTCTCGGAGGTACGTCCGGGCCGGGAGCACGACACCACCTGCGCGAAGAAGGCGGACGGTCTGCTACCCGCACTCGGGTTCTACGAGACCGAATATCAGATCCCGACCCTGACCGACCTGGGCTAGCTCAACCTCTCGCACGCCCTGCCCCACCCATTCAAGAAGCCCAACGGCGCGGAGCTCACCGAGTCGCAGAGCACATACAACGAGGTCATCCGCAGCGTGCACGGCGTGGCCGAACGGGCGAACGCCCTGCTCAAGGAAACATTCGCCGCCCTGCAACGCGTCAGCCTCAGCCCCACCCGCATCGGCGCGATCACCAAGGCCGCACTCGTCCTACTCCACCTCGAACACGGCCGCCCCCTACCTTGCGGCTACACGACGTGACGATCACCTTGCGCGGAAGGCTCAATGTCACGGCTGCCGAATATCGCGACGGCTTACCCGTGGATCACCCTGTTGTATACGACAGGGTTCTCAGTCAAGCCGCACAGATCCACCGACTTGATTACGTGGATTCCAGTTCTGAATCGCATATGGCTGCCAGCATGCCAATGCTCTCGCTCATCAGCGAGCTCATAGCCGTCTGGGAAGGTGCTACCCGACCGTAAGACCGGCACAGGCTCTCGATGACAACGACACGGCGACGGACGAAGGCCCGCAGGAGCGGAACAGGAAGCTGCCAACGCTGCCGCACAACGCTGGGAGCAGGGCGGGCGGGTAACGCACCCGCCGCCCCTGCACGGACACCGGACACGGTGCCGAGGAGGCCCTCAACGCAACCTCCGAAAACCGGCAGAGCCCGGGACGATGCCGTATCGTCCCAGCCCGACCAATATCTTCTGTCAGCAGGCCCGCCAGACCGGCTCGCGCCGCTCGGCGAAGGCGCGCGGCCCCTCGACGGCGTCTTCGCTGCGCATCCGCTGCTCCTCCCAGACATATCGGGTCGCAAAGGCCTGCTCAAGAGGCATGTCCATAGACTTCATGGCGGCTTCCTTGATCGCCCGGACCGCGAGCGGCGCGCTCCGGGCTATCGCCTGCGCCCAGGAGTCCGTGCACGCGTCCAGCTCGTCCGCCGGCACGACCTCGTTGACCAGCCCCCAGCCCAGGGCTTGCGCCGCCGAGAACCTTCGGCCGGTCAGGAGCAGGCCTAGGGCGGGCTTGAGCGGGATTTGGCGGGGTAGGCGGAACGCGCCGCCGGCGCCGGGGACCAGGCCTAGGGTGGCCTCGGGTAGGGCGAAGACGGCACGGTCGGAGGCCACGGCCAGGTCGCAGGCTAGTACAAGTTCGAAGCCGCCGCCTAGGGCGTAGCCGTCGATTCGGGCGATTACCGGCTTGCTGAAGGTGAAGCGCTCGGTCAGTCTTGGCCAACCCGGTTGGCCTCGGCTGCCGAAGGTCGTCGGCGGCGCGCCGTCGGCGTCTAGCTCGGCGCGCTCGCGTAGGTCCTGACCGACCGAGAATGCACGGTCTCCCGCGCCGGTCAGGACTACTACGCGCACGTCCGGGTCCGCGTCGAGCGCGTCCCAGATTTCTGCTAGCTCCGCGTGCATACGCAGGTCCATCGCGTTGAGTACGGCGGGGCGGTTGAGCGTGACGCGGGCCACGTGGTCGGCCCGCTCGCACAGTACGCGCGGAGCTTCCTTGGTCATGCCGCGGCGCTCCCGCTCCCGCTCCTCGCGGCGAAACGGCCCACCTTGGTGATGACGTCGTGACTGTAGATGCGTCGCGCCTGTTGCAGCGCGAACTCGGCCATGTAGCGGCGGAAGTCGTCCACCGGCTCCTCGGCCAGGTTCAGCATCCGGCGGTTGGCGAGCACGGCCGGGGCCGCGAGCTGCCCCAGGCCGCGCTCCACCGCCTCGTCCATCTCCTCGGGTTCGACGACCTCGTCGACGAGCAGCCGGGCGTCGGGGTCCGCGACGCGCAGCCGCCTTCCTCTGAGTATCAGGGCCCTTGATCCTCGGCCCCCTAGGTGGTGGCCTAGACGAAGATTCGAGGCGCCGGGGATGATGCCCTCCTGCGCGGCCGGCAGGCTCAGGTAGGCGTCCGAGGCGGCGATGACGTGGTCGAAGACGAGTAGCAGCTGCATGCCGCCGCCGATCGCGAAGCCGTCGACCGCGGCCACCCAGGGCTTTTCTACGGTGTGCGAGTACCAGGGCGGGTCGTCGACTAGTAGGCCTCGGTACAGCTTGTGGATGTAGCCGAGCTCCCGGCGCAAGAGGAAGTCGACTAGGGGGATCCCGCCTGCGTGCAGGGCCTTGAGGTTTATGCCTGCACTGAAGACGCGGCGGCCTCGGTAGCGGGGGTGGGTCATCTGGCCGCCGCGTAGTAGACCTACGTGGACCTCGGGGTCGAGCAGCGCCAGGTCGACGGCCGTCTCCATGTCGTCGACTTGGCGGACGTCCTCGGCGTTGAGGCGGTCGTCTCGGCACATGGTGAGGCGGGCTGTTCCGTCTCGGCGTTCGACGACCACGGCCTCTAGCTCGATGCGGCCGGTCGCGGTGAACTCGGGCAGCAGCCCTAGGGCGCGCGTCGTCGGGCGGAGCATCGCGTCTACGAGGTGCGGGCCCGACCGCTCCGCGCTCAGCACCCGGTGGAAGAAGATGCCCTGGTCGATCTCGTGGCCCTCCTTCTCCGCCTGCGGCAGGGCGCGCTCGCCCGCGAGCATCTCGGCGGTCGGCACCAGGCCGGGGAAGCGGGCCGCGGCGCTTTCGGCGAGCTCTTCGATCCGCAGGTGGCGCGAACGCCCTTCGGTCAGCTCTTCGTAGACCGCGTCGACGTGGGTGTCCAGGAAGGCGCATCGCAGGGTACGCAGATCGTCGCGCAGTCCGTCGGCCAACTCGCGTTCGGCTCGATCGCGGCGCGCGGGGTCCGGGAGCGCGGCCAGGCGCTCGTCGGTCTGCTCGGCGTGCCGGGTGAGCGCGCGCCGGGCCTCGGGCAGGCTGCTGGAGCGGACCTCGTCCGGGCGGGGCCGGTCGCGTTGCGCGGGCAGCACCGTCATGACGCGGCTCCGGCCTTACGCAGCGCTCGGTCGCAGGCCGCGAGATGGGCGCCGAGGGCCTCGTCGTACGGGGTGCAGCCGGCGTCGAGCAGCAACTGCCTGCGGACGGCCAGCTCCGGGCCCGAGAATTCCGCGGTCTTCGCGGCCACCCTGGCCAGCGCCTCGGGGACGTCGTCGGTGACCTCGTCGATCAGCGCCAGCGAGAGTGCGAGGCGCGCGTCGATCGGGTCGCCGAACAGCGCGGCCCTTCGCACCGAGGACGCGTTCGAACCCTGATTGACCAGGCGGAACAGGGCCATCCCGGGCCAGGTGGAGCCGGCCTCGGTCGACACCACGAGGCGCGCCGAGGCGGTCGCCAGCCGGTAGTCGGCCACCAGCAGCGCGTCCAGCGCGGGACCGCCGCAGTCGCCGTCCACGACCGCGACCGTGACCAGCGGCAGCCGCTCGAGCCGGCGCAGCGCCCGCTCCCACCGGTTGACCAGCGCCACTCCGGCGGCCTGGCCGGTCCACGAGCGGCCGGGGACGCCCGAGACGCGCAGGACGACGCGCTCCGGCGGCTCCGGCGACTCGGCCAGGTCGCACACCTGGGAGATCCGCGCGATCAGTTCGGCGGAGAGCGGCTCCGTACCGTCGACGCTCAGCGTCGCCTCGTCCACCTCGTAGTCGGCGAGCGTGCCCATAACCGTGCCTCCTGCTTTCCACGTAGTCTGATTCGAAGCCGTACCGGCAGCGGTCACCATTGGATCAGCGCCGTCTCGATCGTCGACCCCGGGCCCATGGTCATCAGGACGCCGTAGTCGCCGGTGCGCACGACCCGCTCGGTCAGCAGCCGGTCGTAGGAGAACAGGAAGGACCCGCTGGAGAGGTTGCCGTAGTCGCGCAGCACCTCGACGGTGTGCCGGACCTCGTGGCGGGTCAGGCCGAGGTTGACCCGGACCGCGTCGATGACCTTCTTGCCGCCGGAGTGCACGAGCCAGTGCCCGATGTCGCTGCGCCGCAGTCCGGCGCCGCCGAGCAGCCGGTCCACGACCCGCTCGGCGTTCGCGCCGACCACGTAGGGGATCTCGGGGTCGAGGTAGAAGCTGAACTTGTTCTGCGCGTCGTCCCAGTCGTAACGCATCGCGTCGATGGCGTCGGTGATGAGGTGGCTGGCGAACCCCAGCACCCGGGGTCCTTCGGGCACCGGAAGCCGCGGCGCACCGGGAACCGGCACATCCTGCGGAGCGATCAGGGCGATAGCGGCGGCGCCGTCGCCGAACAGGCTGTTGACCACCGCGGTGCGCATCGTGGAGTCGAAGACGTACGCGGCCGAGCAGGCCTCCGCGCACACCATGACGGCCAGCCTGCCCGGGTTCGCCTTTGCCCAGGCGGCCGTGCCGTTGAGGGCGTTGAGCCCGGCGTTGCAGCCCATGCCGACGACGTCCACCCGGTGGCAGCCGGGATCGATGCCGAGCTGCTTGATGATCAGGGCACTGAGCCCGGGCGTGAGGAAGCCGGTGGTGGTGACGCAGCACAGGTAGTCGAGTCGGTCGAGGCCGGCGCCGATGTTCTCCAGGCAGTTCAGCAGCGCGCGCGAACCCATGTCGACGGCGAGCCGCTTGTGCTTGGCGAGCAGTTCGCCCTGGATCTCCTGGACCCGGCCGCCCCGCTCGTCCACCGGCGGGAGCGTCAGATGCCTGCGTTCGATCGCGCTGTTGAGGAACACCGAGCGGATCCTCGGGTCGGAGATCCCGAAGATCTCCAGCAGCTCGCGCTGCGTGTACGAGTCCGGGGTCACCGCGGTGCCGACGCCGGCGATCCGCGGGTCGGCGGGTCTCGCGGGACGCGCGGCCTCGAGGGTCCGCAGACCGATCGGGACGGGACGCTGGACGAGTGTTTCGACGGTCACCGGAAAGTCCACCCCCACATACGGGTCTTGCTTCGGGTCAGCGGTATGGCATGCAGCAGCACCGTCGTCTCCTTTCAGGAACGGCGTTGTGAGCGGGTTTCGGCCACGTCGGTGGCCCTGTCGGCGGCTTTGGATTCGGACTCTGATTCGATGAAGGCCGCCAGGGCCTTGACGCCGTCGACGATCTCGGCATCGGACAGGTAGCTGATTGAGAGGCGGATCCCCCTGGTCCCGCCGCCGGTCGGATAGAAGTAAGACATCGGCGTCCAGATGACGCCGAAGCCCTCGGCCGAGCGGATGAGCGCGGCGTTGTCAGCCACGAAGGGGACCTCGAGGTGCAGGAAGAAGCCGCCGGACGGTTCGTTCCAGCGGACGCCGAGTTCCTCGCGCATACTCGGCGGCAGGCACTCGTCCAACTGGCGGAGGGTCGAGCGCATCGCCTCGCCGTAGTGCCGCGAGGTCTCCCGGTTGAGCTCGGCGGCCCGGCCGCCGGCGGACAGCAGCATTCCCGCGACCACGGCCTGGCTCAGCGGCGAGGTGTTCACCGTGATCATGCTCTTGATCTTGACGAGCTCGTCCGCGAGCAGCCCTGCCGGTGCGCCGTCCGCGCCGAGGACGGTCTGGTCGGCGACGACGAAGCCGACCCGGGCGCCGGGGAAGAGGGTCTTGGAGAACGATCCGAGATGCACGACCCCGCGACGCCGGTCGAGCGCCTTGAGCGTGGGCAACTGCTCGCCGGGGCTGACCAGGCGGTAGGGGCTGTCCTCGAGGATCAGGATATTGAGCCGGGCGGCGAGCTCCAGCAGCTCGCGCCGGGTCTGCAGGGACATCGTGGTGCCCAGCGGATTGGAGTGGTCGGGCACGACGTAGAACGCCCGGGGGTTGCGGCCTCGCCGCCGTTCGGCGAGGACCGCCGCCTCGAGATCCGCGCAGTGCAGGCCGTCCGGGCGCTCGGCGACCTCGGCGAGTTCGAGGTCGAGCAGCCGGGCGGCGCCGGTGATGCCGACGTAGCAGGGGCTGGCGACCAGCAGCACGTCCTGCGGCCCGGCGATCAGCGCGCGCAGGGCGAGGACCATGGCCTCCTGGCAGCCGACGGTGACCACGATCGACTCCGGGGCGACGTCGATACCCTCGTCCCGGCGCAGCGACTCGGCGACCAGTTCCCTGATACGCCCGCCGGTCGGCCCGTACTGGAAGACCGCGTCGCGGATCCGCCCGGGGCTGTGGCCGGTCTCGGCCAGATGGTCGAGATAGCGGCGCAGGTAGCCGAAGATCTGCTCGGTCTCGAAGAAGCCGTCGTAAGGGCGGCCTGGGGCGAACGAGATCGCGTCCGGATAGCGCTGGGTGACCTCGTTCAGGAAGTTCATCGTGTCAAGGACCGGATCCGAGACGCTGGCGTGCAGGTCGGTGCGGTGCAGGACGGCCTCGTCGGCCGGTCCGCCCGGTGCGGGCATGGGGGGACTCCTTCTCGACGGCTGGGTGTTTCACGCTTCAGTGGGCGGCGAGGAATGCAAGGATCGCGTCGTTGACCTCCTCCGGGCGCTCCAGGTAGCCGAGGTGGCCGCAGTCGGCGATCTCGACGTAGTCGCAGTCCGGTATCGCCGCGGCCGTCTCCGCGCACAGCTTCGGCGGGGTGATCAGGTCGTCGGCGAAGGCGATGACGCGGCAGGGCACTGAGATACCGCGCAATGCCGCGCGCCGGTCCTCGAGGCTGTCGGCCCAGGCCTGCCCGTCGGCGCCGGATCCGGCGTCGCCCGAGAGCTCGAAGATGTCGAGCCAGGTGCCGGCTGCGGCGTCGTCGTTCAGGGTGGCCGGCGAGAGCATCTGGATCGCCGAGGTCGCGGCCCGATAGGTCGCGGGGAGCTTCGCCCCGGACTCGGCGAGCGCCCGGCCGGCCAGCGTGTGGGCGCGGCCCATCGCGTCCGCCCTGGCCCGGGTGCCCAGCAGCACGGCGCAGCGGACGAGGTCGGGTCGGCCGAGCGCGATCTCCTGGGCGACGCCCGCGCCGAGCGAGGTGCCGACCAGGGCGCACGGGCCGATGTCGAGCGCCTCGATCAGCCCGATCGTGTCGGCGACGAGGTCCTCGATGCGGTATCGGCCGGCGGGGACGTCGGTCGGCGCGATACCGCGGTTGTCGAAGGTGATGGTCTCGTAGCCGGCCCGGTTCAGCGCCGGCGTCTGGTGCATGGTCCACAGTCGGCCGCCGGCCGTCGAACCCATGATCAGGAGCACCGGGCCTCCGCGACCGGAGCGCTGGTAGGACAACCGGATGCCGTTGGCGGCGACAAAGGCCATGGCGCCTCCTTGAGGCATTAATGAGATAACAGAGGGCTGCCAAACCTCGAAATACTCGAAGGCCCGGCATGTCCACTATCCGCGCCCGAGGCCCTCTGAATCAATGTTCGCAAATGAGAACATGGACAGGGGTCACCGGATATACATATCCGGCGACCCCTGGGGTCGTCCACGTGCCCAACTGCGGCGATGCCGCGGTAGAACGCTCAGCACTCCTCGTCGGCGCGGGCTAGGTGGGCCCGGATGATTCGCTCGCGGAGCAGGCCGGCATGAAGCGCCAACTCGTCCAGGAACGTGAGTGCGGCTCGAATGTCGGCGGGCGGCGAGATCTGGTGAATTCCGCGGCCTTCCGAATCGCTGATAGTCAGCTGCGGCACGAGGCTGCCCTCGGCCGAGCTCTCGATCCGGTAGTCGTCGCTGACATCGAGATGGATCCAGACAGCCATCGCGTCTCCTCCCAGGGACAGGCAGCGCGCAGCGGCCGGCCTGCGATCACTCCCGGACCGTGTTGCGCGGTCCGCGGACCGTGATCAGCACCACGCCGACCACGAACACAGCCGCCGCGCAGAGCACGGCGCCGCGGTCGTGCGGCGGCCTCGCGGCCCAGATCAGCGGGCTCTGCCAGCTGGCGGAGAGCGCGTACTCGGTGATCGCCGCGTAGGCGACGGGGCCGACCCAGGCCATCGCGCCGCCGAGGATCGTCGCGGTGATCAGCCCGATGCCGGTCATCCCGGCCGTGTTCCGAGCCAGCGCCGCGCCGCCGTCGGGCAGGTGCACGCCGATCATTCCGGCGGCCATCAGGCCCATCGCCGCCGCGGTGAGCGCGAGGACCGTGCCGAGGCGCAGGCCGGGCAGCAGCCGGCCGTTGGCGAGTTCGACCTCGCCGAAGGGGCTGCGGGTGCTCACCGCGATCACGACCACGGCGCCAGCCTCCAGCAGCACGGGCACCTGCTGCACCAGGGCGCCGTCCCCGGAGTACCAGTTCAGGCGGGCGCCGATATTGAGCACCACGGCCAGCGCGGCCATGATCGCCAGGGCCGCCGGTACCTGACGGCTGACCAGATGCAGCCAGGTCAGCCGGGCCCCTAGACCGTGCCTTTGGGCCTGGTCCCGCAGTGCGGATCGCTCATTGAGTGTTGACGAAGACATGGGATCCCCCGGCTCTCACGGCAGATCGGCCGTGGTGAGTTGACCCGCACGCAGTGCGGACAGATGGCTGGATAGCCAGGCGTAGCGCTCGGACTGCGGCAGCGCGGCGAACCGCGTCGCGGCCACGGCGACCGGCGAACCGGGCGTCGGACCCATCACCTGGACCTCGGGATTGAAAACGCGCGGCGCGCCGGGCGGCAGTTGGGACTGTGCCGTCGGATCGGTCAGCGTCACGCCGGACGCCGTGAGCAGGCCGTCGACGACAGCCTGCCGGGCCTGGGTGCCGTCGCCGCCGACGAGGCTGTCGAGGACCGTCTGCGCGGTGTGCGGCAGGACGACCGTCTTGACCAGGCTCGCGTTCTTCCACAGATCCGACACCGAACTGCAGGTGCTCGACTTCGGGCCGGTGACGAAGCACGTCGATCCGTCGGCTCCGATGTTCAGGCCGAGGTCGAGGACCGCCGGGCTCCCTTGGAGCGAGGAGACGGTGTAGACGGCGTCGCCGTGGTAGGGGAACACGACCTGCTCGGCCTTGGTCGGCGCACCGGGCAGGCCGGCCACCTCGGTCAGCAGGGGTTGCAGGGCCGTGTCGAGATCCGGCAGATAGCTCCGGTATACGGGGCTGACGCAGACCTGGACCGGCGAGCCCTGACATACCCGCGCCGTGCTGACCGGGCCGTCGTCGGAGGCCGAGTGCACCGCCGAGATGACCACGCCGTTCGCCGTGACCTGGGCGGTGCCGGCGAGCTTGACGCCGTATCCGGTGACCGCGAGTCCGACGACCGTGACGAGCGCGGCGAAGCCCGTGGCCATGGCGCCGCCGCCGCGTTCGCGCAGTCCCATCGCGCCGAGGGCGAAGACGGTCAGGCCGGCCAGGAACAGGATCTGGGTGATCGACAGGTCGGGCAGGAAGGGCGAGAAGACCCCCGCCTGCGGTCCGGCCGAGCCCATCAGGTTCGTCGGCGCGAGCAGTCCGTAGGTGGCGTTGTGCGTGATCGGGTACTGCGTCAGCACCAGGATCAGCAGGACGGCGATGGCGACCAGCGGCACCGCGAAGCGGCTCGGGAAGACCACGCCGGCGGTGAAGCCGAGGGCGCTGAACGCCAGCACCCCGAGCGCCCCGACGAGCACCGGCCACCACGGCAGCGGTCCGGTCGGGCTCTGCGCCGCCGTCGCGCCGAGCAGCAGGCCCAGGCACAGGACGTACGCTCCGAGCGCCCAGATCGCGAGCGCGGCCCAGGAGGAGAGCCGGGCCGCCCAGCGCGGCAGCGGCGTGGTGGCGACCTGTTCGGCGGTGCTGCGCCGGCCGTCGCGGGAGCCGGTCCAGGCCGCGGCTCCGGCGACGAACGGCGCGAAGTCGACCAGGGGCCGGCCCTGCTGGACGTACAGCAGCCGGGTGGGCCAGATCGCCGGCAGCTCCATGCTGCTGCGATAGGTGTCGAACCAGAACATGGCGATCACCAGCGGCACCAGCAGCAGCATCGCGTTGCGGCGCAGTTCGAGCCGGAGTAGGCGGCCGACCGTGAGTCGGACCACCCCCGCCGTGGCCCGCGGGCGGTCCAGGACGGCCGTCATGCCCGCACCCCCGCGAGCACCGCGCTGTAGCCGCGCTCCAGCGGCGCGTCGCCGGCCCGGCCCTCGCCGAGCGAGACCAGCTCGTCCGGCGTGCCGTTGAAGGCGATCGTGCCGTTGTACATCATCGCGACCCGGCTGCACGAGGCGCCGATGTCCTCGACCAGGTGCGTGCTGAGCACGACGGTGGACGTCTCGCCGATCTCGCGCATCAGCTTGCGGAAGTCGACGCGCTGCTCGGGGTCGAGGCCCGCGGTCGGCTCGTCGAGCAGCACGAGTTCCGGGTTGTTGACGATCGCCTGGGCGATGCCGACGCGGCGCAGCATGCCGCCGGACAGCGTGTGCAGCCGGGCCCTGGCCTTGTCGCCGAGACCCACCTTCTCCACCGCCGAGGCGACGGCGGCGGGCACCCGGGCCGGCGGCATCTCCTTGAGCAGCGCGAAGTATTCGACGAACTCCGCGACCGTGAACCGCGGGTAGTAGCCGAGGTTCTGCGGCAGGTAGCCGAGCCGGCGGCGGATCTCGCGCCGGTCGTGGTGGTTGCCCGGGTCGCGGCCGAGCAGCCGCAGCGTGCCCGAGGTGGGCGGGATGACGGTGGCCATCATCCGGAACAGCGAGGTCTTGCCGGCGCCGTTCGGTCCGAGCAGGCCGAAGACGCCCGAGTCGACGGTGAGATCCACTCCCCGCACGGCCTCGGTGCGGCCGAAGCGCCGAACCAGGCCGTTGATTTCCACGTTCATGAGTTTCCCCTCGGTGTTGCGGGTCGGTGCACCACGATCGCGGCGCAGCAGACGGCGACGAGCAGATAGGGCAGCAGCAGGGTGAGTCCGCCGTCCACGGCGGCGGCGAACCGGCCGGTCGCGGACGAGCTGGCCAGGACGGTCAGGGTCCAGGCGACGACGGCCGTGCTGACCCCGATGTTCGCCGAGCGGCTGAGCGTCGCGGCGGCCAGGGCGAGCATCGAGACCGCGGTCATCGGGACGAACCAGCCGAGGGCGATGCCGGCCGCGGCCGGGCAGACCACCGAGGCGGCGAGGGCCAGCACGGCGTTGACGGCGAAGACCGCCAGCGCGCGGGTCAGCAGGACCATCGACTCGTTGATCGCCATGCTGCACGCCAGTTCCCAGGCCGGGTCCATGCCGGGGCCGTAGGAGTAGGCGATGCCCGCTCCGGCCATCGCCGGGGCCAGCAGCGCGACCAGCGGTTCGCCGGTGGCCGCCGTCGCCAGCGCTCCCGCGGCCATCACCCCGATGCTGGCGAGCAGCCAGGGCACCAGCAGCGACGGCGTCGTCAGCAGCGCCCGGGCGAGCCCCGGCGATCGCAGCATCCGGCCGACGAGGCGCTCGACGCGTCCCGGTCGCCGCCGCCAGACCTGCGCGGCCACCCCGACCCAGACCTTGTCCAGGTCGACGTCGAAGCCGACGTCGAACGGGGTCTCATCCGTCCCTTCCATCAGATCCGCTCCTCCGCCGTCCGGTGTTCTCCCAATGCCGCCCGCAGCGCCCTGCGGACGCGGAACGAACGGCTCTTCACGGTTCCCTCTGGCACGCCCAGCAGCACGGCCACCTCGGCCACCGGCCTGTCCTGCTCGTATACGAGCCGGAAGACCTCACGGTCCGGGCCGCCCTCGGGTCCGATCGCGTCGAGCGCGGCGCGCAGGTCTTCCCGCACGATCACGCCCTCCGCCGGGTCCTCGGCGACCGGCTCGGCGAACAGCGCGACCGCGTCGGTCCTGCCGTTCTTCCGCAGCCACATGGCGGCCCTTCTGCGGGCGATCGTCCACAGCCAGCCGGCGGCGGAGTCCTGCGCGCGGTAGTTGGGTGCGCTGCGCCAGACCTCGAGGAACGTCTCCTGCAGCACGTCCTCGACGTCGGAGGCGGGCAGTGCCGTGCGCAGCCGCCCGGCCAGCCATCTGGCATGCCGGCCGAACAGCTCTCGCAGCGCCACGTCGTCTCCGCCGGCCAGGCGGGCGATCAGCTCGTCGTCGTCCATCACTATCTCTATTGCTCGTGGGGGGCTTCGGGTTCACGAGAATCAGGGTTTTTTTCCACTCGTCCGTCTCCGGCGGGAACGGCCAGGTCAACCAGCCATTTCTCGACCTCCGTCCAAGCCAGGCCGAGCATCGCGGGCTCGGCAAGGCCGTGGTGGGTGGACGGCAGCAGCCGTTCGGTGACCGCGCCGGTGACGTACGGCCGCCACTGCACGGCAGGCTCCCCGGCGGTCCGCTCCTCGCCCGCGGCGAGCAGCAGCAGGTCGCCGTCGAAGACGCCGGGCCGGTGCGCCGTCATGATGCGGCCGTTGTTGCGCAGCACCACGGCGAGCAGTTCGAGTTCCTCCTCGGTGACCGCGCCGAGGTCCACGGCCTCGCGCAGGCCGCCCATGAGGTGCTCGAGCTCGCGCTCGGCCAGTTCCTCCTCGGACACCGGCGGCCTCGGTCTCGGTCTCGGGCCGTCGGGGTCGGGTCGGTCGAGGATCGCGGCGCCGACCGGATACGCGTCGAGGATCACCAGGGCGACCTGTTCGCCGCGTTCTCGCAGCTGCACGGCCGCCTCGTGCGCGGTGTGGCCGCCGAAGGACCAGCCGAGCAGCAGGTAGGGCCCGGAGGGTTGGATCTCGGTGATCTGCGCGACGTAGTCGGCCGCCATCTCGCGCACCGAGCCGGCGGGTTCCGCGCCGTCGAATCCGCGCGCCTGGAGCCCGTAGACGGGCCGTCCCTGAGGCACCTGCTGCGCCAGCGGCGAGTAACACCAGCTGAGGCCGCCGGCCGGATGCATGCAGAAGACTGCGGGCTGGTCGCCCTCGGCCCGGATCGGCAGCACCACCTCCAGCGCGCCGCGCACCGAGGACAGGTCGAGTTGCCCCAGCACCCCGGCCGGCGTGCGCGCCGCGAACACCGACCGGATGGAGATCGCGACGCCGCGGCCGCGCAGCCGCTCGGCCAGCGTCATCGCCAGCAGGGAGTGGCCGCCGAGTTCGAAGAAGTCGTCGTCCATGCCGACCGACGGCAGGCCGAGGACGTCCGCGAACACCTCGCACAGCAGTGCCTCCTGCGGCGTGCCGGGGGCGCGGCCCGAGCACGACGATGCGCGCGCGAAGTCGGGGGCAGGCAGGGCCTTGCGATCGAGTTTCCCGTTCGGGTTCAGCGGCAGCGCGTCGAGGACCAGCAGAGCCTGCGGCACCATGTGCTCGGGCAGCCGCTCGGCCGCGAACGCCCGGATCGCGGCGGTGATCTCGGCGGCGCCGGCGCCGGCTGCGGCCGGGGCGGGGTCCGCGGCGAGGACCACGTAGCCCACGAGCCGCTTGCCGCCGGTCCCCTCGTCGCGCGCGACGACCACGGCCTGCGCGACGCCCGGATGCGCGGCCAGGACCGCCTCGATCTCCCCGGGCTCGACCCGGAAGCCGCGGATCTTCACCTGCTCGTCGACCCGGCCGGCGAACACCAGGCGTCCGGTGTCGTCCCAGCGCACCAGGTCTCCGGTGCGGTAGAGCCGGGTTCCGTCGCTGCCGTAGGGGTCGGCCACGAAGCGTTGCGCGGTCAGCCCGGGACGACCGACGTAGCCGCGGGCAAGGCCTGCTCCGCCGAGATACAGCTCGCCGAGGGCGCCCGGCGGGACCGGGGTCAGGAACTGGTCGAGGACATAGGCCTTGGTATTGGGGATCGGCGAGCCGATCGGCGCGGAGTGCCCGGTGCCGCCGCCCTGCTCGGGGTCGTCGTACCAGGCGGTGGAGTAGACGGTCGCCTCGGTCGGACCGTAGATGTTCGCGACCTTCGCGCCCGGGAGCGACTCGCGGATGGCCCGCAGCGTGTGCCCGGTGAGCGCCTCGCCGGCGAGGACCACGGTCTGCGGCGGCGTAGTCGCGGTCTCGGCCGCGGAATCGCCCAGGATCCTCGAGAAGGCCGAGGGCACCCCGCTGACCAGGGTGGCCGCGATCGGGGACCGGTCGTGGTCGGCCAGCGCGAGCAGGTCGGGGACGAGTTCGATGCAGCCGCCGGTGACCAGCGGACCGAAGATCTCGAAGACCGACACGTCGAAGTTGAGCGACGTGGAGGCCAGCAGCCGGGAGAACTCCTCGGTGCTGAACTGGTCGGCCGCCCAGTAGAGCAGGTTGGCGACGGACCTGTGCTCGACGGCCACGCCCTTGGGCCGGCCGGTCGATCCGGACGTGTAGATCACGTACGCCGGGTGCATCGGCCGCAGTTCGCCGAGGAGCTCGGATGCGGACAGCGCCTTGCCGGAGAGTCGCCCGAGCCGCTCCACGGTGTCCACGTCGTCCACGGCGATGGCCGTGTCCACGTATGAGTCCGGCAGCACCTCGCGGCCCTTCAGGGTGCAGACGACGGCTGTGGGCGCGGCGTCATCGAACACGTATCCGATGCGTTGCGCGGGGTGGTTGAGGTCGACCGGGAGGTAGGCGCCGCCGGCCTTGAGCACCGCCATCAGCGTCACGATCAGGTCCATCGATCGCTCCATCGCCACGGCCACCAGCGACTCGGGGCCGACGCCCTGCTCGATCAGCAGCCTGGCCAGCCGGTTGGACCGGATGTCGAGTTCCCGGTAGCGCATCTCGACGCCATCGCAGGAGACTGCCACCGATTCCGGCGTGCTCGCCGCCTGAGCGGTGAACAGGGTGGGCACGGTGGCCGCCGGACCTGCCGCGCCGCGCGGCGGGACGGCCGGCCCGTCGCTCCAGTCGGCCAGCACCTGCCGCAGTTCGGCCTCGCCGAGGACGTCCAGCGTGCCGAGGCACTGGTCCGGGTCGTCTTCGAGCGCTGCGACGAGCTTGGCGGTGACGGTGTGCAGCATCGCGCAGATCCCGTCGGGATCGATCGGCGCGACCGCCTGGACGGTGAAGCTGAAGCGGGTGCCCCCGTCGTTGACCGAGACGAGCAGTGGGTAGTTCGTCCGCTCCTCGCTGGATACCAGGGAGACCTCGCCGAGGTCGTCGCCCGTCTCCCGGCCCAGGTCCGGGGTGTGCCGGTAGTTGAACAGGGAGGTGAACAGCGGCGCCTGCACCGGGAGTCCGGCGGCGCGCTGGGCGAGCGAGAGCGGGGCGTGCTCGTGAACGAGGAGGTCGGCCAGGGAGCGCTGAACGGCGTGGATCGCCTCGCCCACGGTGTAGCCGGAGACATCGAGGCGCAGCGGCAGGGTGTTGATGAACAGGCCGGGCACCCGGTCGGAGCCGGAACCGCCCTGCATGCGCCCGAACAGGACCGTGCCGAAGACGACGTCGGAGCGGCCGGCGATCGCGGCCAGCACGCGCGCCCAGACGAGGTGGAAGAGCGTCGCCGGACTGACCCCGAGCCCGCGTGCCACGGTCCTGAGACGCTCGGAAAGCTCGTCCTGCACCGGCAGCCAGGTCTCGACGGCCTCGGCGCCGTCGCCGTGCACGTCCAGCACGCCGAAGGGCGCGGTGGGTTCGTCGATGTCGCCGAGGAGTGCGGTGAAGAAGCGCTCGTGCTCCTCCCGCGAGACCCCGAGCCGGGCCTGGGCGACGAAGTCGCGGAACGGCAGCGGCTCGGGCAGCGTGTCGCCGCGACCGGCCAAGAACGCGCCGATCTCGGTGAGCATCACCTCGAGCGCGGTGTGGTCCTGGACGAGGTGGTGCACCTGGACCAGCGCGTACCAGCGACCGCCCACCGGCTCACGTACCCGGTAGACGCGGATCAGCGGGGCCTGCGACAGGTCCAGCGGTTCGGCGAGGGCCATCAGAGCCTTGGCTACGTCGTCCCCGGCGGGCCGATCAACGTCGATCACCGGGACTTGGGCCTGGCGGCAAACCACCTGCACCGGCTCTTTGAGGCCCTGCCAGACGATCGCGGTGCGCAGGATGTCGTGGCGGGACACGACGTTTTGCAGGGCGTCGACGAACGCGTCCATCCGTTCGGACGTTTCGAAGGACAGGGTGGTCGGCTGGATATAGACGTCCATCTCACCCGCCTCGGTCATCAGGTGGTGGAAGAAGATCCCTTCCTGAAGGGGAGCCAGCGGATAGACGTCCGCGACGTTGGCCGCGCCACCGGCCGCCTCGACCACGCGCTCGATCTCCGCGTTCGTCAACGAGATCAGCGGCAGCATCTCCGGCGTGATCTCCGTGGCATCCAACGGGATCAGATTCGGCGGCACCACGACCTGTCCGACGCTATCCGCAGCGGCCAGACCCGCCGGTGTGGGAGCAGCGAACAACGCACGCACCGATACGGGGATCCCGCGCGAACGGAGCCGTTCGGCCAGCGACACTGCCAGCAGCGAGTGGCCACCCAGACGGAAGAAGTCGTCGTCCACGCCGACCACCGGCAGCCCGAGCACCTCGGCGAAGACCTGGCAGACGATCTCCTCGCGCAGGTTGCCCGGACCGCGCCCAAGTCCGGCGACGTACTCCGGCGCCGGCAGTGCCTTGCGATCGAGCTTTCCGTTGACCGTCAAGGGAAGCGCGTCCAGCGAGACCACGGCGGCCGGAACCATGTACTCGGGGAGGCGGGCCGCCGCGAAGGCGCGCAGCGACTCGGCAGCGGGCGTCACGTCGCCGTCGGCGGGCACGACGTAGGCGACGAGGCGCTTGTCCCCGGGTGTGTCCTCGCGGGCGATGACCGCCGCGTGCGCGATCCCCGGGTGCGCTAGCAGCACGGCCTCGATCTCGCCGGGCTCGATGCGGAATCCGCGGATCTTCACCTGCTGGTCGGCCCGGCCCGCGAAGACGAGCAGCCCGTCGGCGGACCACTTCGCCGTGTCCCCGGTGCGGTACATCCGCGACCCGGGTTCGAAGGGGCAGGCGACGAAGCGCTCGGCGGTCAGGGCCGGGCGGCCGAGGTAGCCGCGGGCCAGGCCCGCCCCGGCGACATAGATCTCGCCGACGACGCCGGGAGCGATCGGGGCGAGGTGTTCGTCGAGCAGGTAGCCGTGCCAGCCCGGAATCGCGCGTCCGATCAGGCTTCCGGCCGAGCCGTCGCCGACGATGCGCGCGTCGAGCGGCATGTGCGTCACGTGCACCGTGGTCTCGGTGATCCCGTACATGTTGACGAGCACCGGAGCGTCGTCCGCGTGGCGGCCGTACCACTCGCCGGGGCGTTCCAGGTCCAGTGCCTCGCCGCCGAAGACGACGGCGCGCAGGGCGAGCCCTCTACCGATCTCAGGGTTCTCCGCCTCGGCTTGCGCCAGCTGGTAGAAGGCGGACGGAGTCTGGCTCAGCACCGTCACCCGCTCCGCCGTCAGCAGGCTGAGGAAGTCGGACGGCGAGCGGGAGACTCCGAACGGCACCACCACGAGGCGGGAGCCGTGCAGCAGCGCGCCCCAGATCTCCCAGACCGAGAAGTCGAAGGCGATCGAGTGGAACCAGGTCCAGACGTCGCCGGGGCCGAAGGCGAAGCCCGGGAGGGGGTCGGCCGCGCGGAAGAGCGAGACCGCGTTGCGGTTCGGGACGGCCACGCCCTTGGGACGGCCGGTCGAGCCCGAGGTGTAGATGACGTAGGCGGGGTGCTCCGGGAGCAGCCGAGCGGTGCGCTCGCCGTCGGACACCGGGCCGGAGTCGAGCGCCGCCAGCCGCTCCAGGGTGTCCGGAGCGTCGATCACCACTGCGGGCGTCGCGCTTGTCGCGGGCCGTACCGCGACGGTGCCGGTGGTGCAGAGCACGGCGGCCGGATTGGCGTCGGAGAACAGATAATCGACTCGGTCGGCAGGATATGCGGTGTCCACCGGCAGGTAGGCGCCGCCCGCCTTCACCACCCCGAGCAGCGCGACGATGAGGTCTACGGAGCGGTCCATCGCGACGGCAACCAGCGACTCGGGGCCGACGCCGTGTTCGATCAGCAGGCGGGCCAGGCGATTCGACCGCGCGGACAGTTCCGCGTAGCTCGCCCGATCGCCCTCGCAGCAGACTGCGATGCCGTCGGGCGTCCTGGCCGCCTGCGTCTCGAAGGCCTCGGCGAGTGTGTACGTCGCCTGCTCGTCCGGTGCGTCGTCGACTGCTGCGATGCCGCGCCAATCGGTCAGGATCGACGCGCGCTCCTCGGCGCCGAGCACCTCGAGCGTGCTCAGCCGGATCGGGCGTTCGTCGGCCACCTGCTCCAGCACGCGGATGAAGCGTTCGGCGAACATGGCGGCGGCCGGCGCGTCGAAGAGGTCCGCCGCGACCGTGACCGCTCCGCCGAGTCCGGCAGGCGCGCCGTCGTCGAAGCGCTCCTCGACGATCACGTCCAGGTCGAACTTCGAGACGGAGCCGTCGACCGCGAATCCGCCGATCCTGGCCGAGCCGAGATCCAGCTGCGCCTCGGCGTTGTTCTGCAGGGTCAGGACGACTTGGAACAGGGGATGCCGGGACAGCGAACGCTCCGGGCGCAGTTCCTCGACCAGTCGCTCGAACGGCACGTCCTGGTTGGCCAGTGCGCCGAGGCTGGTCTCGCGCACCCGGGCGAGGACCTCGGTGAACTCCGGGTCGCCGGACAGGTGCGTGCGCAGCACCAGGGTGTTGACGAAGAAGCCGACCAGGTCGTCCAGGGCCTCGTCCACCCGGCCCGAGACGGGCGAGCCGATCGGGATGTCGGTGCCCGCGCCGAGCCGGGAGAGCAGCATCGCGAGCGCCGCCTGCAGAACCATGAAGGTCGTCGCGCCGTGTCGCGCGGCGAGGCTGACGAGGCGGGCGTGCAGGTACGGGGGGATGTCGAGATCGACGGAGTGTCCGCGGTGGCCAGCGACCGCAGGCCGGGGGTGGTCGTAGGGCAAGGTGGTCTCCGCCGGGGATCCTTCGAGGGCGCGTCGCCAGTACTCGACCTGCTGAGACAGAACGCTGTCATCGTCCTCGATGTCGCCGAGCAGCTCGCGCTGCCAGAGCGCGTAATCCGCGTACTGGACCGGCAGTGCCGACCAATCGGGAGCGGCGTTCGCACACCTCGCCGCGTACGCCGTCGACACGTCGCGAGCGAGCGGACCCATCGACCAGCCGTCGCCGGCGATGTGATGAACCACCAGCACAAGGACGTATTCGGGCTCGGACTCATCCGCAGAGCCCGAAGAGATCAGGCAGGCATGCACGGGCGGCTCGACGGCGAGGTCGAAGCGGTACGAGGACGCCTCGGCAATCGCGGCACGCAGTTCGTCACCGTCCGCCGGACCGGCCTGGATCAGCTTCCAGTTCAGTTCGTCCATCGTCAGGACACGCTGATACGGCTCGCCGCCCTCGACCGGGTAAATCGTCCGCAGCACCTCATGCCTGGTCAGCACGTCCCGAAGCGCCGCGTCCAGCGCCTCCACATCCACGCCGCCGGTCAGCCGCAACGCGGTCGGGATGTTGTACGTCGCGCTCGGCCCCTCGAGCTGGGCCAGGAACCAGAGTCGCTGCTGGGCGAACGACAACGGCACCCGCTCCGGTCGCGGACGCGCCGACAACCGGGCTCGCGCGTCGCCCAGCGCGGACAGGCTCGCGGCGATGCCCGCAGGGGACGGCGCCTGGAACAGAACCCTGAGCGGCATTTCCACCCCGAGCACCGCGCGCAGCCGGTTCATCAGGCGGGTGGCCAGCAAGGAGTGGCCGCCGAGCTCGAAGAAGTCGTCGTCGGGGCCGACCGACGTCGTCCGCCGGCCCAGCACCTCGGCGAACAAGCGGCAGAGAACCTCCTCGCGAACCGAGGACGGCTTGCGTCCCGGGCCGGCCGCGACTTCCGGTGCGGGCGAAGGCAGTGCTCTGCGATCCAGTTTCCCGTTCGGGGTCAGCGGCAGCGCGTCGAGCACCACCACCGCGGACGGGACCATGAACTCGGGCAGCCGCTCACCGGCGAAGGCCCGCAGCGCACCGGGCAGCCTGTCGTCGCCCGCCGTACCGAAGCCGGGAACCACGTAGGCGACGAGGCGGCTATCCCCGGTCGCGTCGGTGTGCGCGAGCACGGCCGCCTGGGCGACGGACGGGTGGTTGAGCAGTACGGACTCGATCTCACCAGGCTCGATCCGGAAGCCGCGGATCTTGACCTGCTCATCCGCACGTCCCGCGAAGACGAGCTCTCCGTCGGGCGTCCACCGGGCCAGGTCGCCCGAACGGTACATCCGGGCGCTCGGGTCGAACGGGCATGCCACGAATCGTTCCGCGGTCAGGCCGGGACGACCGACGTAGCCGCGGGCGAGTCCGGGTCCTGCGATATACAACTCACCGGCCACTCCCACCGCCACCGGCTCGAGGAGCTCATCGAGCACGAACACGCGTGTGTTCGCGATCGGGGTGCCGATCGGCACTACACCGTCGGATCCGTCCACCGGCCCGGCGGTGACCATCACCGTCGCCTCGGTCGGACCGTACGTGTTGATCAGGCGACGATCCGCCGACCAGGCCTTCGCCAGCTCCGCCCCCGTCGGCTCCGCGCCGACGACCACCGTTGCGAGCCCCGTGAATTCCTTCGGGTCCAGCACGCCTAGCAGCGACGGAACCACGCTCGCCACCGACACCTGCTGCACGCGGACGAGCTCCGCCAGGGCATCAGGATCCGACCGCTCCTCGGCCGAGGCAATCACCAGGCGACTGCCGAACCCCAACGCCAAGGCCACATCCAGCACCGACGCGTCGAAACTGAACGACGCGAACTGCAGCACTCCGACACCCGGCCCCACACCGAACTCCGGGCCGAGCGCCGCTATCGCGTTCACCAGCCCGCCATGCGCGACCGCGACACCCTTC
>Ga0302314_10006036_pt1 | contig 22015 bp, 20 predicted proteins | sample III_Palsa_N2_3_FD_200533 | JGI IMG/M metagenome (GOLD analysis project Ga0302314, IMG submission 200533) | Peat permafrost microbial communities from Stordalen Mire near Abisko, Sweden - III_Palsa_N2_3 | ecosystem: Environmental > Terrestrial > Soil > Palsa > Peat permafrost | place: Sweden...
ACGAGCTGCCCGCGTGGCTTCATAAATATAACTGGCATCGTCCGCACGGCGGCATCAAAGATCAGACACCCATCAGCCGACTGCCCCTCGGTCCAGACAACCTGTTGAGACTCCACACCTAGGCACAGGGCCTAGGGCGCGGGGCAATTTTTCGGCGGCCGTCTCATCCGTTCCATCATTACCGCTCGATCCGCGTCGACAGGATGATCGAGGAGGTGGTCCGCTCCACCCCGTCCAGCGCGCCGATGTCGTCGACCAACTGGTCCATCTCCACCGTCGAGGCGGCGACCACGTGGGCGATCATGTCGAACACGCCGCTGACCGAATGCAGCAGCCGTACGCCGGGCAGGGCGCGCAGGGCGGTCTCGACGGCGCGGGCCTCCTTGGGGCGGACGGTGATCATGACCACCGCGCGCACCGCGCCGCGCTCGTGATCCTCGGCCAGGCGGACCGTATAGCCGGTGATCGGCCCGCGCCGCTCCAGCCGCTCGATCCGGCTCTGAACCGTTGTACGGGACAGGTGCAGGCGCCGGCCGAGCTCGGCTGTGGAGAGGCGCGCGTTCTCGCGCAACGCGGCGATCAGCTTCTGGTCGATCTCGTCCATCGTCGATTCGCCGAAATGCTACATCGAATCGCCGAACTCTAGACTCCCTGTCAGCGCTTTGGCGAGTGGATATCGTCCGGCGAAGTTTGAAGATGGGGGGCGAATCACCGGGAGGGGAACCATGCGCGACATCGCCATCATCGGCGCCGGACACATCGGGGCGATGATCGCCGAGATGCTGTCGGGCAGCGGCGACTACGCCGTCGAGATCTTCGACCGTTCCGCCGAACAACTCGCGGCTCTGAAATCGCATCCCGCGGTCAAGACCCGGGTGCTGGACATCGCCGTGGCGGACGGCCTGCGCGAGGCCCTGGTCGGCAAATATGCGGTGCTGAGCGCCGCGCCGTTTCACCTGACCACCAGGGTCGCCGAAGCCGCCAAGGCCGCCGGCGCGCACTACCTGGACCTGACCGAGGACGTGGCCTCGACCAAACGGGTGATGCAGCTGGCTGAGGACGCGACTACCGCCTTCATCCCGCAATGTGGTCTGGCGCCTGGGTTCATCACCATCATCGCCTCGGCCCTGGCCAAGGGGTTCGACGAGCTGGTCGACGTGCGCATGCGCGTCGGCGCCCTGCCGCGCTTCCCGGCCAACGCCCTGAACTACAACCTCACCTGGAGCACCGACGGGGTCATCAACGAATATTGCGAGCCCTGCGAAGCGGTGGTGAACGGCCGGCTGTGCGAGACCACGGCGCTGGAGGAATGCGAGGAGTTCGCCCTGGACGGCGTGACCTACGAGGCCTTCAACACCTCCGGCGGCCTGGGCACCCTGGCCGAGACCCTGGCCGGCAAGGTGCGCAATCTGAACTATCGCACCATCCGCTATCCCGGCCACGCAGCGATCATGAAGGCGCTGCTCAACGACCTCGGCCTGCGTCACCGCCGCGAGATCCTGAAGGACATTCTCGAGAAGGCCCTGCCGACCACCATGCAGGACGTGGTGATCATCTTCGTCACCGTCTCCGGCTGGCGCGCCGGCCATCTGGTGCAGGAGACCTACGTCAACAAGGTCTATGCCGCGCCGGTGGGTGGGGAACTGCGCAGCGCGATCCAGATCACCACGGCGGCGGGCATCTGCACGGTGCTGGACATGCTGGCGTCCGGCGACCTGCCACAGGTCGGCTTCATCAAACAGGAAGAGATCGCCCTGGACCGCTTCCTCGCCAACCGGTTCGGGCGGTATTATGCCCAGGATGGTCAGGCGGTGGCGGCCGCCTGACGGACGGCGTTGGGCTCAATTCCTCCCCCGATGGGGGAGGTGGCGCGGCGCGCAGCAAAGCGGAGCGACGTGACGGAGGGGGCCTGGCCGCTGCTGAGGCGTTGACGGGCGCGCTAGATCACCAACGTCTGCGCGGCGGATTAGGCCCCCTCAGTCCCTTCGGGACAGCTCCCCCAACGGGGAGCGATTTAGTAGTTCGACGATGGAGACCCTTGATGAACGAAATCCTCGCGATCGCCGCCGTCGCCGACGAAGCCGCCGCCGTGCTGCAGCGCCTGGGCGTGACCGCCGACTATGCCGGCGCCGACGCCCTCACCTCCTGCTCGCCCATCTCCGGAGGCGAGATCGGCCGGGTGCGCCAGGTCACGGCCGACGAAGCCCGCGCCGCCATCGAGCGCGCCCATACCGCCTACCTGGGCTGGCGCAAGGTCCCTGCGCCCCGGCGCGGCGAACTGATCCGGCTGTTCGGTGAGGAGCTGCGCGCGGCGAAGGCCGATCTCGGCCGGCTGGTGACGCTGGAGGCCGGCAAGGTCACGGCAGAGGGCCTGGGCGAGGTCCAGGAGATGATCGACATCTGCGACTACGCCGTCGGCCTGTCGCGGCAGCTGTTCGGCCTGACCATCGCCACCGAACGGCCGGAGCACCGGATGGCGGAGACCTGGCGCTCCATCGGGGTGGTGGGGATCATCACCGCCTTCAACTTCCCCGTCGCGGTCTGGGCCTGGAACGCGGCCCTGGCCGTGGTCTGCGGCGACAGCGTGGTCTGGAAACCGTCCGAGAAGACCCCGCTGACGGCGCTTGCCGTGCAGAGCCTGTTCGAGCGCGCGTGCGCCCGGTTCGGCGAGGCGCCCGCTCACCTGTCCGAGCTGATCATCGGCGGCCGCGAGGTCGGCGAGGTGCTGGTGGACCACCCCAAGGTCCCGCTGGTCTCCGCCACCGGCTCGACCGCCATGGGCCGCGCCGTCGGGCCCCGCGTGGCGGCCCGCTTTGGGCGTTCGCTGCTGGAGCTGGGCGGCAACAACGCCGCCATCGTCGCGCCGTCGGCGGATATCGACCTGACCCTGCGCGGTGTCGCCTTCGCCGCCATGGGCACCGCCGGCCAGCGCTGCACCACCCTTCGCCGCCTGATCGTGCACGAGAGCCTCTACGACGCCTTCGTCGGCAAGCTCCGCAGCGTCTACGCCAGCGTCGCCATCGGCGATCCGCGCATGAGCGGCGTGCTGGTGGGTCCGCTGATCGACCAGGGCGCCTATGACGGAATGCAGAAGGCCCTGGCGGAGGCCCGCGCCGCCGGCGCCACGGTCCACGGTGGCGAGCGGGTGCAGATCGCCGGCTCCGAGGGCTGGTTCGTGCGCCCGGCCCTGGTGGAGATCGCCAGTCAGGCCGAGGTGGTGAAGCGCGAGACGTTCGCGCCGATCCTCTATGTCATGCGCTATCGCGATCTGGACGAGGCCATCGCCTTGCAGAACGACGTGGCCCAGGGACTGTCGTCGTCGATCTTCACCCTGGATCTGCGCGAAGCCGAGCGGTTCCAGTCCGAGGAAGGCTCCGACTGCGGCATCGTCAACGTCAACATCGGCCCCTCGGGCGCCGAAATCGGCGGGGCGTTCGGCGGTGAGAAGGAAACCGGCGGCGGCCGCGAGTCCGGCTCCGATTCCTGGCGCGCCTATATGAAGCGCGCCACCCAGACCCTGAACTACGGCAAGACCCTGCCATTGGCTCAGGGGGTCAGTTTCGATATTTAGGTCTGCAATCTTGCCGCCACGCTTAGGCCACAAGCCGGAGGTCCTCTGAATCCATGCGAAAGCGGTTTGTCAGCATCATCCTCGGCGCCGGCCTTGTGGCGGCAGGCGGCGCCGTCGCGGCGGTCGCCCCGCCAACGCAGGTCGCCGGCGTCACCATATCGAGTGGCCCACAGCCCAAGGTCTATCTGAGCTACCCGGCGGAGGGCTCGGAGGTTCCCGCCGGCGTGCTGGTGCTCAAGGTGGTGTTCGACCAGGACATGGCCGCCGACGGCTGGTCCTACGCCAAGACCGCCGACGCGGCCTTCCCCGACTGCCTCGGCAGGCCGCGCATGCTGGCGGACAAGCGGTCCTTTGTCCTGTTGTGCACCATCGCCCCGCACCAGACCTACGCCCTGCAGATCAATGCCGCGAGCGGCTTCAAGAACGCCGACGGCCGCACGGCGGTGAGCGACGTGCTGCATTTCACCACCGGCGATCCCGGCGTCTTCTACATGCAGGACGCCTTGACCAATGCGGGCGTGGCGTCCACCGACGCCCCCATCATGCGCTGGCCGGACCCGGATGTGGGCAAGACCACCTTGGCGGGGCAGCCGAGCAATTAGGCCCCCGACTTAGACCAGGTGCAGTGCGTCCCTGACCGCGGCATAGGTCACCTTGCCGGCCCGCACATTCAGGCCCGCGGCAAAGCCCGGGTCCTCGGCCAGCGCCTGATCGACGCCCTTGTTGGCCAGGGTGATCAGATAGGGCGCGGTTGCGGCGCCGAGCGCATAGGTCGAGGTCAGGGGCGCCGCGCCCGGCATGTTGGCGACGCAGTAGTGGATCACCCCATCCACCACGAAGGTCGGGTCGGCGTGGGTGGTGGGCCGGCTGGTCTCGAAACAGCCGCCCTGGTCGATGGCCACGTCCACCAGCACCGCGCCGGTCTTCATCTTCTCCAGGTCCTTGCGGCTGACCAGCTTGGGCGCCGCGGCGCCGGGGATCAGCACGCAACCGATCACCAGGTCCGCCTCGATCACCGCGGCGCGAACCGCGTCGGGGGTTGAGAAGGCGGTCTTCAGCCGGCCGTCGAACTGGTCGTCCAGCTCTTCCAGCCGAGGCGCGGAAATGTCGAACAGGGTGACGTCCGCGCGGTGGCCGACGGCCATCTCCGCGGCGTGCTTGCCGGCGACGCCGCCGCCCAGGATCACCACCTTGGCCGGCAGCACGCCCGGCGCACCGCCCAGCAGCATGCCGCGTCCGCCCGCGGGGCGCAGCAAGGCGACCGCACCTACGTCGACCGCCATGCGGCCGGCGACCTGGCTCATCGGCGCCAGCAGCGGCAGGCCGCCGCGCGGCCCGACAATGGTCTCGTAGGCGATGCAGGTGGCCCCGGATTCCATCAGCCCGTTGGCCTGGGCCGGATCGGCGGCCAGGTGCAGGTAGGTGAACAGGGTGTGGCGGGGTTTCAGGCGGGCGATCTCGATCGCCTGCGGCTCCTTGACCTTGACGATCAGGTCGGCGGCTTCGAACACGTCATCGGCCGTGGGCAAGACCTCGGCGCCGGCCTCGCGATAGGCGTCGTCGCTCAACAGAACGCCGGCGCCCGCGCCGGCTTCCACGAACACCTGGTGCCCGTCATGCACGAGCCGATGGACGACGCCGGGGGTGACCGAAACGCGGAACTCGAGGGTTTTGATCTCTTTGGGGACGCCGATTCGCATTGGGGAGCTCCTGCCGGTCGAAGACCCCCAATCCTTAACGCGGATCGGGGAACGCCGCTCCGCAATCTACGCCGCCGAGCCGGGTGGATTCGGGCGAATCTTGCATCAGGATTTGAATAATGGTGGAAACGCCCATGGCGATGGATTCCCACGACTTGATACTGCTCCGCGAGCTGCAGCGGAACGGTCGGGCGACCAATGTCGAGCTGGCGGAAAAGGCTCGTCTCTCGGAGTCGAGCTGCCAACGCCGCGTGCGCCAGCTCGAGGCCGCCGGCGCCATCGAACGCTACGCCGCCATCGTCAACCAGCAGGCGGTCGGCCTGCCGCTCAACATCTTCGTGACCATTACCCTGGAGTCGCAGTCCGAGGCCGCGTTGAAGGCCTTCGAGCGCGAGATCGCCGCCATCCCGGAGGTCATGGAGTGCTATCTGATGACCGGCTCGGCGGACTATCTGGTCCGTGTGGTCGCCCGCGACGTGGACGATCTGGAGCGGATCCACTCGACCCGGCTGACCCGCCTGGCCGGCGTCTCGCGGGTGACCTCGTCGATCTCCATGCGCCAAGTCGTGCGCCGCGCAGACCTGCCGGTCAAATGACCGGGACCGCACCCCTGACGTGAGGCCGAATGGATATCGAGTTCCACTACTACATGACCTACCTGATCGCGGCCCGGGCGGGGTTTGAGCCGGAGCAGGCCGAAATCATCGCCCACGCCGCGCAGAGCGTGGACGACAACCACATCCGCTATCGGGTCAAGGCGCCGGCGGGCGACTATCTGAACTATGTCAGCCAGACCATGGACATCCTGAAACCCACACGGCAGCTGGCGAAAATCTACCCCATCTTTCACTTCATTCCAGGCGATCCCGACGCGCCCTGCGCCGCGCGAAAAGACGGGCGCAAGGATGCCTGGGTGACGACGCCCAACAGCCCGGTGGCGCAGAAGATGCTGAAGTCGGCGCTGGCGTCGGGCGACCTCTATCGCATCGGCGTGTCGGCGCACGGCTTCGTCGATACCTGGGCGCATCAGAACTTCCTGGGTCGCCGGGACGCCTACAACGACCTGCCGGGCGCGTCCTGGGTTAAGACCCTGCTCAACGTCGGGCATGGTTCAGCCGGGCATCTGCCGGATCAGCCCGCCCTGGTGTGGACCGACCCGCGCCTGGTGGAGGATCGGGTGGACAACCGCCGCCGGTTCCTGGAGGCGGCCGAGCAGCTGTTCATCCGCCTGGCGCTGCACGTCGATCCGGGCCGGGACCGGGCCTCGCTGGCCGCCGACTGCGCCGCTCTGGCGCGGGATCTGGACGCGGATATCGGACCGGAAGACCCGCGTTGCGATCCGGCCCTTCGCGAGACGCGGATCGCGCGATACCTGGCCCGTGCGGCGACCGCGCCCTATGGAGGCATAACGCTAGAACATTACGACGAGTACGCCTGGTTCAACGCCGCCATCGCCGAGGAGGCGGCCGGCCTGCGCCAGAAGCTCGACCGTTTTTTGGGGCTGGCCGACGACTATATCGACCAGACCACCGCCATCCCCTGCACCTGGCGCGACCCGATCGGCTACAACCAAACCCACTGGTATCGGCTGGTCGAAGCGGTGAAGGCGCACCAGGTCGCCTGCTGGGACATCCTGGTCGCCGAAAAGCTCCCAGGCCTGAGCGCCGACGACCTGCCCGGGAAGCTGGCAGGCTGAACGCCAAAACCCCGATTGGCGAGCCGCGTAGAGTAAGATGAAACCTTTTGCCGCTAAGGAAATCCGAAGCTCGGAGGGTCGGGTCTTTGCGTATTGGGTTGAGGGCGGCGTCCGTTCTCGCAGCAAGCATTTTCTGCATCGTGATGTCCGCTCCGGGGGCGATCGCCCAGGACGTCGGTCCGGTGCAACTCGCCAACGCCATCGCCCAGCGGGCAGAGAAGACCAGCTTCGCCGACCTTGAACGTTGGGGTCAGGCGGCCGCCAAGCGGAGCGACCGCGAGGGTCTGCGCCGCCTGCAATACGTTTCCCTGGTGCTGATGAACCAGTCGGAATTCAGCAAGTTCAACTACTGGAACGGCCTGCTCGCCCAAAAAGCCAGAGCGCTGGGCGACCACCGCTACATGGTGATGGCGCACCTCAACACGCTCAAGTCCATGCACGACCAGGGCGACGATTCCTCGACGCCGGAGATCGCGCGCATCGCGGCGACCGAGACCGACTGGTTCGCCCGTATCCATGCGATCGTCTTCAACGCCAATGTGCTCATCGACCAGAACGAGAGCGGCGCGGCGCTGAAGCTCCTCTCCGAGGCGCAGGATCTGATCCCGGAGGCCGATCCCGCGGCGGCCGACGCCCAGTCGGACATCTGGGAGACCATCGGTATCGCGCTGATGAAGCTGAAGGACCTGAGCGGCAGCGCCAAGGCCTTCCAGCGCGCCGAGTTTGAATTCGCCGACCAGAGTTTTCCACACCCCGATTTTGACGATGTCTACAACATGGCCCACATGGCCGTGGACATCGGCGACGGCGACATGGCCCGTCGCTTGGCGGGCATCCACCACCAACTGACCCTCCGGTCCGATCTGCCACACCTGGATTCCTGGGATGACAATCTCTGCGGCATGGTGGCCCAGAGCTTTGGGTCGCCAAAAGAGGTGCTTGGCTGCTTGAGCGGCTTGGACGCCAAACTCACCGGCGCCCAATTTCTGGCGCCGCGGATGCTGCCCATGCGAGCCATCGCCGAGGCACGTTTGGGCGACCTTGACCTTGCCCGGGCTGACCTGGCGCGCATGAAGGCGTTGATGGCGAGCGGCGGTTTCGAGAAGGCGGCCTTCGCCCGTGAGCCGGAGGCCGAGGCCGAACTTCTGGCCGCCGAGGGCAAATCGGCGGAAGCCTTCGAGATGCGGCGCGCCTACGATCGCCAGCACGGGCAGGACGAGGCGCACATGGTCAACGCCGGCGTGCGCCAGCTGACCGGCGAACTGCAGACCCAGCTGGAAACCGCGCGCAAGAGCGTGGTGCTGCAGCAAGCCGTAGTTCGCTCGCAGCGTTGGTTGGAGCTGGTCGCCAGCCTGCTGATCGTCGGCGCCGTCGCCGTGCTGGTCTGGCAGCGCCGCCAGGCGGGCCGGCTGCGCATCGCCCAGCACCGCGCCGAACTGGCCAGCCAGTCCAAGAGCGAATTCCTGTCCAACATGAGCCACGAAATCCGCACGCCCCTGAACGGCGTGGTGGGCGTCGCCGATCTGCTCGCCAGCGCCGGCCTGCCCGAGCGCGAGCGGCGGATGGCCGAGCTGATCCGTGACTCCGGCCGTACCCTGGAACGGCTGCTGTCGGATGTGCTGGACCTGGCCAAGGTCGAGGCCGGCCAGCTGATGATCGAGGAAGCGCCGTTCCAGGCCGGGGACCTGGTCCGCGCTGTCGCCGAGCTGCATAGGCCCAAGGCCGAGGCCAAGGGCCTTGCGCTCAACACCAGGATCGCGCCGGAGCTGGAAAGCTGGTTCCTCGGCGACTCCGTCCGGGTCCGCCAGATTCTCACCAACCTGACCAGCAATGCGGTCAAGTTTACCGAAACGGGCTCCGTCAGCATCATCGCGGACTCGCCTGCGGCAGGCCTGATCCGCCTGTCGGTAAGCGACACCGGGGTCGGGTTCGACGCCGCGGCCAAGAGCCGGCTGTTCGCCCGTTTCCAGCAGGCGGACGGCTCCATCACGCGCCGGTTCGGCGGCACCGGCCTTGGGCTCTCCATCTGTCGCCAGCTGGCGACCCTGATGGGCGGGACGATCGACTGCGAAAGCACGCCCGGCCGCGGGTCGAAATTCTGGTTCGAGGCCTATTTCGCCTCGGCGGCGGACAGCCACGGCCAGCCCGAGGACGAGGCGCTGTCACTGCCGGAAGAGCGCGCGCTGCATATCCTGGTCGCCGACGACCATCCCACCAACCTCATTGTGGTGCGGATGATGCTGGAACAGCTGGGCATAGACATATCGACGGTTGTTGACGGCGCCGAGGCGGTCGAAGCCGCGGCGCACGGCGGCTATGACGTCATCCTGATGGATATGCAGATGCCGGTGATGGACGGGCTGGAAGCCGTCCGTCGCATCCGTCAGCGCGAGGCGAACACGGGCGCCCAGCGCACGCCGATCCTGATGCTGAGCGCCAACGCCGGCGCCGATCACCGCGATGAGAGCCGGCTCGCCGGCGCCGACGGCCATGTGGCCAAGCCGATCACCCTGGCGTCGCTGACCGTCGCCTTGGCCGAAGTGCTTGGTGATGGCGAGGCGGAACAACCGCTGGACCAGGTGGCTTAGCAGCGCCCCTCCGGCGCACCGGCCTAGCCGTCCTCTCGCAGCATCGCGCGCAGTTCGCGGCCCAGCTCATCGACGGTGAATGGCTTGGTCAGCAGGCGCGTGCCGGAATCCAGCATGCCGTTGTGGACGATGGCGTTGCGCGTATAGCCGGTCATGTATAGCACCAGCAGGTCCGGACGAGTCTGGAGCGCAGCCTCCACCAGTCGCCGTCCGTCCATGTTGGGCATCACCACATCAGTGAGCAGCACAGACACACGCGGGTGTTTGGCCAACTGTTGCATCGCCGCCTGGCCGCCGTCGGCTTCCACGACGGCGAAGCCTAGCTCTCGCAGCGCGCTGACCGCGAATTGCCGAACGCCCTCGTCGTCCTCGACCACCAGCACGGTATGGCCAGCCTCCACCGCCGTCTCGGCCGACCGCTTGACGGAGTCTTCAGTCACCCCGCCGCTCAGATCTCGCGGCAGATAGAGCTTCACCGTCGTTCCGACGCCGAGCTCGCTGTAGAGTTTGACGTGGCCCTTTGACTGTTTGAGGAAGCCATGGACCTGGCTGAGGCCCAGTCCGGTGCCTGATCCCACGCTCTTGGTGGTGAAGAAGGGGTCGAAGGCCCGGCTCATCACCGCCTCGGTCATGCCTGCGCCGGTGTCGGTGACGGCGATCATCACATACTGACCCGGCGTGACCTCGATGTTCTCGTCCGCGTAGGTTTGGTCCAGCGAGGCGTTGCTGGTCTCGATGGTCAGCCTGCCGCCGTCGGGCATCGCGTCGCGGCCGTTCACCGCCAGATTGAGCAGCGCGCTTTCAAACTGCGGGCCGTCGACGAGGGCGCGCCAGACGCCGCCGCCCAGCACCGTCTCCACCATGATCCGCTCGCCCAGGATCCGGCGCAGCATCTCCGACATGTCCGAGACCGCCTTGTTCACGTCGGTGGGCTTCGGGTCCAGGGGCTGCAGCCGCGAGTAGGCCAGGAGCCGCCGGGTCAGGGCCGCGGCGCGGTTGGCGCCGGCCAAGGCGCTCTCCACCAGGGTCTTCAGCCGCGGCTGGTCGGGCGACAGCCGCCGCGCCAGGATATCGAGGTTGCCGACGATGATCGCCAGCATGTTGTTGAAGTCGTGCGCGACCCCGCCGGTGAGCTGGCCGAGAGCCTCCATCTTCTGCGCCTGGCGCAGCTGGCCTTCCACCTTTTCGCGGTTGGCGATCTCATTTGACAGCGCCGCATTGCGCTCGGTCAGTTCCCGCTCGTAGCGCCGGGCCGCCATTGTCACCATGAAGGCCAGGGCGCCGGCGATGCCGATCGCGGCGGTGATCGCAAACGCCAGCGCCGTCCGCAACGCGCTGGCGCGTTGCTGGCGCTGGACCAGAAGACGCTGTTCGGCGCGGTCGAAATCGGCGATCTGCTGGCCGATCTGGGCCATGAGGCGCCGACCCAGCTCGGTCTGGATCGCCGCACGAAGCGCCTCGTCCTTGCCGGTGCGCTTGAGGGCGATCATGGACGCCATCTGCGCCAGGCGCTGATCGATCAACGGATAGAGCTGGGCCAAACGGCGCTGCTGGTCGTCATTATCCGCGGTCAGGCGCTTCAACGTGTCGCGCGCCGCCGGCAAGGCATCGATCGCCTGGCGGAACGGCGCCAGATAGGCGTCCTGGCCGCTGAGGAGATAGCCGCGCTCACCGGACTCCGCGCTCTCCAGCGACAGGAACAGCCGCACCTCCGCGCCGCGCACCTGCAGGGAGTGCGCCGCCCATCGTTCCGCGTCGTTGGTGCTGATCGCGCCGACGATGGCGGCGACGCCCGCCAGAACCAGCAACACGAAGCCTGCGACAACCGGCGTGCGGCGAACACCCGAGGGACTGGAGTCTGACTGCAACGCTGACGTCATGAAGGGGCGGACACCGAACAGCCTGACGCTTGTTTAGGCGAGAGGCCGGCGATTTTCCAACAGTCATTTGGCGTTTGCCGCCTGTGGAGCCGGAACGGCGGCGTTCGGCGAGGGTTGAACAACTGTCGGATTTCAGCACGGAGAACGACCATGGACGCCGCAACGCGCGCGCCACAGGCGCTCATCTTCTCAAGCAAGGTCAGCAACACCCCGGTGATCAACGCCGACGGCGAGCGGATCGGTCACATCGAGGACGTGGCCATCGACAAACGCACAGGTCAGGTCGCCTACGCCGTGTTGTCGTTCGGCGGATTCCTTGGCATGGGCGAGAAATACCACCCGCTGCCCTGGCCGCTGCTCGTCTATGACGTCGAGCGCAATGCCTATGTGGTGTCGCTGGACAAGGACCAGCTCAAGGCCGCGCCGGCCTACACCAAGGAAGAGCTCGCCGACATCGGCGACACCGACGAGCAGTATCGCGAGCCGGTCTTCGCCTACTACGCCAACCACGGCATACCGGCCTATTGGTAGGCGGCGTGCCCGGTCCCGCCGAGCCGGCTGATCCTCCGATCGAACCGATGCCGATCCCGGAGCCGGAGATCGACCCGCCCGCAATCCCGAGCGAGGATCCTCCGGCGTCGCCGGTCCCGCCGCCCGGCGAGTGGCGGCCCTACGACTGACCGGTCGCCGAGACCGAAGTCTCGGATCGGTGATATTCAATATCGCATAACTAGGACACGAAACTGACCAATCGTGTTTAGCGCCTCCTTGCGCCAGATTGTTTGTCGGACGGAACCTTCCCTGGTCCGCCCACAGCCATCGCTCAAGGAAATGACGCCATGTCCCGTTCCATCAGCCACCACCTGACCACCGCGCTCGCCGTACTGGGGATGGTCATTCTCTTCTCCCCGCTGGCCATCTCCGCCGTCTTCGCTGTCGCGGGTTCGGCCGCGTGACCATCCTGGACACCGAGGTTGGGCCGGCGAGCCGGAGCCCCTCCGGACCCGGCCGGCCCCTGGCGTCGCGGACAGTTCTTTGGGGCGGGATCATCGGCTGGGGACTGCTCAACCTGGCTGTGCTCAGCCTTGCCCTGGGCCGGTTGCCGTTCGATCGGCCCTCCGTGGCGGCGAGCCCCTTCGCCCTGCAGATGGCCATGCCCACCCTCGGCCTGATCGAACAGATCGCGCTGATGGGGCTGGTCTGGCTGATGACGCGCGGCCGCAAGCCGCTGGACATGGCCGCCCGGGCCCCGGACCGATCAAAGGCCCTGCGCGAGACCCTGTTCCTGGTCGCCTACGCCCTCGCGGGTGAAGCGGGCGGTTGGTTGATCGGTCCGGCGTTCGGTTATCGACCCTTGGGCTTCCACCTCGCCGGAACCTTGTTCGGCTGTTCGGTTCCGGCCTCGCCCGGCGAAGCCTTTCTGTGGGCCGGCTACAATTTCATCGTCTTCGCCGTCGTGCCCTGGGCCTGGTTCCGCCGCCGCTATTCGGCCCTACAGCTGAACCTTAAGTCGGTCGCCCCTTTTTCCGACGCCGTCCTCATCCTCGTCATCGGCGTGGTGGAAAGCGCGGTCGAGCTGGCCGCCATGCCGGGCGTACTGTCGATGACGCCGCACGCCTTCCTTGAGGCCGCGCCGATCGCTTTTGTTCTCTATGGCCTCGGCACGGTGCTGCCGACCATGGTGCTGATCTACGCCATTCTCTTGCCACGCTATCTGAAGCTCACCGGCTCGGTCCCGCTGACGGTCATCCTTGGCGGCCTTACCTATGCCGCCATGCATCTGGTCGAGGGCTGGTCGGCCCTGGCCACGCCGCATGACATCGCCCTATCGCTGGCCTTCGCGGTGCTGTCCTACACCGGTCCGGGCCTGTTCAAGAGCTATGTCACCCTGCGCACCGGCAACGCCTGGGTGCACGCCATCGGCTATCATGCGATCGCGCCGCATGTGCTCGTCGATACGCCGATGATCGCGCGGATATTCGGGATCGGCTGAGATATCGGTCGCTGGCCCGCACACACACAATTTTCGGGGCGCTCCAGCTCTCACCGTTCCCTCGCCCTTGTGGCGAGGTCCCATTGGACTCGAACGGTGTGGAGTTTGAAGCGGCGGCGGCGCCTACGCGTATCGCCTTGTTTTCGCGCTCAATGGACCCTCGCCACAAGGGTGAGGGGACGGAATTAGATTGGACTGGGGTGTCCTCCCGGTCGGCCCTCTCTGGCCTCGTCGGCCGAGGCCTGCAGCCGGCGAAGCAGGTTCTGCATCGTTGCCCGCTCGAACGGCGTGAAGGTCTCCAAGAGCCGAGCCTCGTGCGCCAGGGCCAACGGCGCGATCTGAGCGTAGAGGTCCAGCCCCGTCCGCGTCAGGCCGACCCGGTGGGAGCGACCGTCCGTGGCGTTTGGCTCCCGCTCCACCAACTTGCGCTCATGCAGGGCCGCGGCGGCCCTGCTGACGGTGACCTTGTCCATCACCGTCCGGGTGGACAGCGCCTGGGGCGTCATGGGCCCGTCCTCGCCCAGCACCGCCATCAGCCGCCACTGCGGGATCGAAAGCCCGAACCGGCTCTGATAGGCGCTGGCGATCAGGTCGGAGACGGCGTTGGCGGCCACCGACAGGCGATAGGGCAGATAGTCGTCCAGCTTCAGCGCGCCGTCGGGCGCCCGCGCCTCGGCCGTCTTCATTCCGGGGTCTTCCAGGAGTCCACGTAGGCGTGGTTTTCCACCGACGCCGCGCCGGGGCCGACCTCGAGCGGATCGCGCACATCGATCATCACCGCATATTCGTCGGTCATCGGCTTGGGCTGCACCAGCATCCGCGACAGCGCCTTGGGGTGGGGGCCGTGGGTGAAGCCGGAGGGATGGAAGGTCATCATCCCTGCCTCGATGTGGTCGCGGCTGAAGAAGTCGCCGGCGTGGTAGAAGATGACCTCTTCATAGTCGTCGTTGTTGTGGAAGAAGGGCACCTTGATCGCGCCGGGGTCGGTCTCGAACGGCCGGGGCGCGAAGGTGCAGACCACGAACCGGTCCGACACGAAGGTGGTGTGGGCCGACGGCGGCAGGTGGTAGCGGGCGCTGACCACCGGGCGGATGTCCTTCACGTTCAGCCGCACGGGCGCCAAGTCGCCGTGCCAGCCAATGGCGTCCAGGGGATTGTAGGGATAGGTGGCCACCGAAACCTGTCCGCGCTTCTTGATATGGACGGCCACCGGTCCCGGAATGTCCTGGTGCGCGCGGAAGGCCTCGTCCATCGCCGGGATATCGAGGACGGCCGGGTCGAATACCGCGTGATGGCCCAGCATGCCCTTGTCCGGCAGGCCAAAATGGGCGTTGGTCGCCTCGATCATCAGGGCTGCGGTGGGCTCGGTCGGCGCCAGTCGCCACATGGTCCCGCGGGGCAGATAGAGGTAGTCGCCCGGAGCGTAGGTCAGGCGGCCGTAGTCACAGAAGAGGTCGCCGGCGCCCTGATGGACGAACAGCAAGAGGTCGCCGTCGGCGTCGCGGGCCAGGGCCGGCATGGCCTCGGCCAGCTTCCAGAACCGCATCTCGCAGGCGGCGTTGCTGAGCACCACGGGCGCGTCCCAGGGACTGGGCGCGGGCGCGTTCAGCGCGGCCAGATCGAAGGCGCGGGGGCGCAAAGGCCCCTCGAAGCTGGTCCAGCCGGTGGGCGGCTTGCGGTGGTAGAAGAAGGCGGCGGGGCCGAAGAAGCCTTCCTTCGACACTTCGCGCTCATAGGCGCCTTGCGGCAAGTCGGCGTGGGCCTGGCGCGAATGGGCGCCATCAGCGGCGCGGACCGGGATCCAGTTTTTCGCGGCCATGGCTAAGCCTTCGCCGCCACGTCGGGCAGCACGCCGCGGCGGACCTGGTCCAGCTCGATGGACTCGAACAGGGCCTTGAAGTTGCCCTCGCCGAAGCCCTCGTTGCCCTCGCGCTGGATCAGCTCGAAAAAGATCGGCCCGACCATGTTCTCGGTGAAGATCTGCAACAGCAGGCCCTGGCCCTCGGTAGGCGCGCCGTCCAGCAGGATCTTGTCGGCTTGAAGCCGCTGCAGGTTGTGGCCGTGACCGGGCACGCGGGCGTCGAGCTGTTCGTAGTAGGTGGACGGGGTTTCCTGGAAGGTGATCCCCCGCTTCACCATCGCCTCCACCGAGGCGTAGATGTCGCTGACCCCGAAGGCCAGGTGCTGGATGCCCTCCCCGTGGTAGTCCTTGAGGAATTCCTCGATCTGGCTGTGTTCGTCCTGGCTCTCGTTGAGCGGGATCCTGATCTTGCCGCAGGGGCTGGTCATGGCTTTGGACACCAAGCCGGTCTGCTTGCCCTCGATGTCGAAGTAGCGGATTTCGCGGAAGTTGAAGACCTTCTCATAGAAGTCCGCCCATTGGCCCATATTGCCGCGATGGACGTTGTGGGTGAGGTGGTCGAGATAGGTCAGGCCGACCTCGTTCAGCTTCGCCGCGTCCTCCGCGCCGGGGATGGGCATGAAGTCGACGTCGTAGATTTCCTGCGCGCCGTATCGATCCACCAGATAGAGCAGCGAGCCGCCGATGCCCTCGATGGCCGGGATGTTCAGCTCCATCGGGCCGACGGGTCCCACGACCTGTTTGGCGCCGCGCTCGATCGCCAGCCTCAGCGCCGTGGCCGCGTCCTTGACCCGGAAGGCCATGGCGTTGGCCGAAGGGCCGTGCTTGGCGCGGAAGTCGGCCGGCTGGCCGTTGGGCTCCATGTTCAGGATCAGGTTGATGTCGCCCTGGCGCAGGCGAATGACGTTCTTGGAGCGGTGCCTGGCGACGGCGGTGAACCCCATGGCCTCGAACTGCCGCTTCAGCAGGTCCGGATCCGGCGCGGTGAACTCGACGAACTCGAACCCATCGGTGCCGAGGGGATTGTCGAACAGCATGGCGGTGGCCTCCGGAAGATCGTGCGCGGGAATTTCGGGCGGCGCTCCGATGGCCATCAAACTATCAATTCGACGAGATAGTTTCAAATGAAACTTGATGGAATCCGCGTCCCTGGCTTAGACTTCACCCCATGACCGCCGCCCATCCCATCCAGGCCGCGCCGCCGCCGGGCGCCGCGTCCGACTGGACCGTTCCGCAGGACTGGTCGCGCTACACCGCGGCCGAGCACGCGCTTTGGGACACGCTATACGCGCGCCAGACCGCCATGCTGCAGGACCGCGCCGCGCCGGAATTCCTGCGCGGGATCGAGGTGTTGAAGATGTCCCGCCCCGGCATCCCGGATTTCGAGGAGCTGTCCGAGCGGCTGATGGCGCTCACCGACTGGCGCGTCGCCGCCGTTCCCGGCCTGGTGCCGGATGACGTCTTCTTCCGCCATCTGGCCAACCGCACCTTCGTCGCCGGCCGGTTCATCCGCCGGGCCGACCAGATCGACTATCTGCAGGAGCCGGACGTCTTCCACGACCTGTTCGGCCATGTGCCGCTGCTGTCCGACCCCACCTTCGCCGACTACATGCAGGCCTATGGCGAGGGCGGCCTCAGGTCCCTGTCGTTCGGGTCGCTGGAGCAGCTGGCGCGGCTCTATTGGTACACGGTGGAGTTCGGCCTGATCCGCGATGGGGCCGGTTTGAAGCTCTACGGCGCCGGCATCGTCTCAAGCTTCGGCGAAAGCCACTTCGCCCTGGAGGACGCCTCGCCCAACCGCATCGCCTTTGATCTCAAGCGGGTGATGCGGACCCGCTATCGCATCGACGATTTCCAGCAGACCTATTTCGTCATCGACAGTTTCGCTGACCTGCTACGCCAGACCCTCGAGACCGACTTCGCGCCGCTCTACGCCGATCTTGCGACCGCGACCGAACTGTCGCCCGAGGCGGTTGAGCAAACCGACAAGGTGCTGCATCGGGGTCTGCAGACCCACTCCTGACCCGAGGAAGACCATGGCCCGCGAGCACCGCTATGACGTCACGGTGGAGTGGACCGGCAATCGCGGCGCGGGGACCGAGAGCTATCGGGGCTATGGCCGCGAGCATGTGATCAGCGCGGAGGGCAAGCCGCTGATCCCCGGCTCGTCGGACCCGGCCTTCCGGGGCAATCCTGATCGATGGAACCCCGAGGAGCTTTTGGTCGCCGCCGCGGCGGCCTGCCACAAGCTCTGGTACCTGCATCTGGCGTCGGCAGCCGGGATTTCGGTGCTGGCCTACCGCGACGAGGCGGTCGGCGTGATGGTCGAGGACGCCGAGGTCGGCGACCGCATGTCCGAGATCGTGCTGCGGCCGCACGTGACGATCCGCGCCGGCGACGACGCCGAAGCGGCCCTGCGCGTGCACCACGAGGTGTCCGCCAGATGCGCCATCGCCAACTCCGTGAAGTGCGCGATCCGGCATGAGCCGGTAATTGAGGTTGGCGGGCGCCTCCCAATTCCTCCCCCGTTGGGGGAGGGGGACCACGCGTAGCGTGGCGGAGGGGGCCTTGCCGCCACGCCGGCGCTGGATGCGAGGTTCTCCCACTCTCGGAGCGGTGGCGAAGGCCCCCTCAGTCCCTGCGGGGCAGCTCCCCCAATGGGGGAGCAATTGGAATCTCATCGCTGCGTCACCCCAAACCCTCCGGCCTTGGCCCTCCCGTGGCCCAGTCCAGCAGCTCGATCGTGTGCATGATCGGCCGCTTCGACCCGCTGCCGATCTGGGTCAGGCAGCCGATGTTGCCGGCGGCGATGACGTCGGCGCCGGTGCGGTCGATGGTCTCGAGCTTGCGGTCCAGCAGGCGGCCAGCGATCTCCGGCTGCAGGATGTTGTAGGTCCCAGCCGAGCCGCAGCAGAGATGGCCCTCGGGAATGTCGCGGACGTCGAAGCCGGCGGTGGTCAGCAGGCGTTTGGGCGAGGCGGTGATCTTCTGGCCGTGCTGCAGCGAGCAGGCGGCATGATAGGCGACGCTGAGCTTCGGATGCTCGACGACCGGCGGAAGGCCGGCGCGGTCGACGAACTCGGTTATGTCCTGGGCCAGGTCCGAAATCCGCCGGGCCGGCTCGGCCAAGGCCGGATTCTCGCGGAAGATGTGGCCGTAGTCCTTCAGCATCACCCCGCAGCCGGAGACGGTGGTGAGGATGGCGGCCACATCGCCCCTGGCGATCTCCGCGCTCCAGGCGGCGATGTTGCGGCGGGCGGCTGCGCGGGCGGCCTCGGCCTTGCCCATGTGGTGGGTCAGGGAGCCGCAGCAGCCTTCGCCTTGGGCGAACACCGCCTCATAGCCCATGCGCGATAACAGCCGCACGGTCGCGGCGCGGACCGGCGGCGCCAAAACCGGCTCCGCGCATCCTTGCAGCAGGATGACGCGGCCCTTGGGGTGGGTGGCGGCGAGCAGCGGATAGGCGGGCGCTCGGCGGCGGCTTGGGGCCAGCGCCAGCATCGCGGCGGCCGGCTTCAGCGCGGGGAAGCGAGCCAGCAGCGGCGCGAACGGTTTGGCGAGCGGGGCCAGACTGAGCGCGGCGGCGAACCGGCCCCGATGCGGCAGCAGCCAGGCCAGCAGGGCCCGCCAGGCGCGGTCCGCGAACGGGCGCCTGTAGCGCTGCTCCACATAGTCGCGCGCGTGGTCGATCAGTTTGGCGTAGTCGACGCCAGACGGGCAGGTGGTGGTGCAGGCCAGGCAGGAGAGGCAGCGGTCGATGTGTTTGACCACCTCCGGCGTCGGATCGGCGTCTTGCTCCAACATCTCCTTGATCAGATAAATGCGCCCGCGCGGGCTATCGAGCTCGTCGCCCAGCAGGACATAGGTCGGGCAGGTTGCGGTGCAGAAGCCGCAATGCACGCATTTGCGGATCATCTTTTCGGAGACGGCGGTGTCCGGATCGGCCAGTTGGGCGGGGGTGAAGTTGGTCTGCATCTCAGCCCGCTCCGAGCGGCGGGAAAAGCCGCCAGCGATTGAGCACGTCGGCCGGATCAAATGCGGCTTTCAGGCCTTGGGAAATGCGCAGGGCGGCCGGCGATAGCTGAGCGGCGGCGTCGGGTTTGGCGCTGGCCGGCGCGCCGCCCCAGTATTGGACATGGCCGTCACGGCTCTCCAGGCGCGGCGGCGCGTCGGCGGCGACCCAGACCAGCCCTCCGGCCCAGTCCATCATCCAGGTCTCGGGCGCGAGGCGCGTCACGAGCGCCGGCGCCTCGGCGGCGGGCATGGAGACGCGCCACAGGGGCTTGGTCAGCGGGCTCAGTGGCGTGACCTCTCCAATCTCGCGCCAGAGGCCCAGGCTGTCGCCGTCCTCCAACAGCTCGGCCTTGTCGAACTCGGCGAGCAAAGCTCGCAGCGCGTCAATGCGAACGCGCACCGAAGGCTCGAACCCCTCCAGGCGCAACAGGGTGGCCGGTCGGCCATCATGGATCTCCAGATGCGCCGCGCCGGAGATTGGCGCGGGCGAGGCGCAGGCCCTGGCCATGGCGGCGCAGGCCCTAGCCGGATCGAGCCCGGCGAGCATCAGAGTTGCCGTAAAGGGTGGCCTCGGCAGGACCTTGACGCTGACCTCCGTCAGCACCGCCAGCGTGCCCCAGGATCCGGCCATGACTTTTGACAGGTCAAATCCGGTGACGTTCTTGACCACCTTGCCCCCGGCCTTGAACGCCTCGCCGCGTCCCGACACCGCGCGAAAGCCCAGGAAGTGGTCCCGCGCCGCGCCGGCCGACAGGCGGCGAGGGCCGGCGGCGTTGGACGCCAGGGCGCCGCCCAGGGTCGGGATGGCGTCGGCGCGTCCGCACAGATGGGCGTGGCGCGGCGGCTCGAACGCCAGCATCTGGTTGTTGGCGGCGAGCAGGGCCTCGATCTCGTCCAAGGGCGTCGCAGGGCCGGCGGTGAGCACCAGTTCGGTGGGCTCGTAGTCGATGATGCCTGAGAAGGCGCCGAGATCGATGCGCGTCGCGCCTTCCGCCGGCGGCGCGCCGACGCGGGACCGGCTGCCGCCGCCTTCGATCAGGAGATGGCCGCCCTGGCCCGCCGTGGCGGCCACGAGTTCGACGAGGTCGGCTTCATCGCGGACGCGCGGCCATGCTGAAGTCATGAGCCGCGGATCCAAACCTTCTCCCGGAGGGAGAAGGAGGGGCCCGCGCCAAAGGCGCGGGAGGATGAGGGGTTAAGGACGGGGCAGCATAAGGCTGCGGCGTCGGCGCTCTTTTTGGCAACCGCGTAACCCCTCACCCTCCCAGCTTGGCTCGGCCCCTCGTCGATCGCATGCGATCGACCCCTCAGGGAGAGGTGTTCCAGGGTCACCATCCGGCCCATCAAAACCGCGGCAATTCAGGAAAGCGCGTCTGACCGGCGTGCACATGCACGCGCCCCTCCTCGGCGCAGCGGTGGAGCAGGGGGAAGACCTTGCCGGGGTTGAGCAGGCCGGCCGGGTCGAACACCGCCTTGACCCGGGCCTGGTAGTCCAGGTCGACGTCGTCGAACATCGCCGGCATCAGCTCGCGCTTCTCCACGCCCACGCCATGCTCGCCGGTGAGCACCCCGCCCACCGCGACGCAGGTGCGCAAGATGTCCGCGCCCATGGCCTCGGCCTTGTCCAGGTCGCCCGGCTTGTGGGCGTCGTAGAGGATCAGCGGGTGCAGGTTGCCGTCGCCGGCGTGGAAGACGTTGGCGACGCCCAGGCCGTATTGCTGGGACAGCGCCTCGATCCGCGCCAGCACCTGGGGCAGCTTGCCGCGCGGGATGGTGCCGTCCATGCAGTAGTAGTCCGGGGCGATCCGGCCCACGGCGGGAAAGGCCGCCTTGCGCCCGGCCCAGAAGGCCAGCCGCTCGGCCTCGTCGCGGGAGACGCGGAATTCGGTCGCGCCATTGCGCTGGGCGATGGCCTCGATCAGGCCCGCCAGGTGGCCGCACTCGGCTTCCGGCCCGTCGACCTCGACGATCAGCAGGGCGGCGACATCGGTGGGATAGCCGACCTGGACGAAGGCCTCGGCGGCGACCACGGCGTTCCTGTCCATCATCTCCATGCCGGCGGGGATGATCCCGGCGCCGATGATGTCGGCCACGCACTGGCCCGCGCTCTCTATGGCGCCGAAACCGATCAAGAGGGCCCGGGCGGCTTCCGGCGTGGGCAGCAGACGCACGGTGACCTCAACCACTACGCCCAGCAGGCCCTCCGATCCGACGACGAGGCCGAGCAGGTCATAGCCGGGTCCGTCCAGCGCCTGGCCGCCGAGGCGCACGGTCTCGCCGGAGAGCAGGATCATCTCGACCCCCAGCACATTGTTGGTGGTCAGGCCGTATTTCAGGCAGTGCACGCCGCCGGAATTCTCCGCCACATTGCCGCCGATGGAGCAGGCGATCTGGCTGGACGGGTCGGGGGCGTAATAGAGGCCGCGCCCCTCGACGGCCCGGGTGATGGCCAGGTTGGTGACGCCCGGTTCGACAACGGCGAGCCGGTTCTCGTAGTCGATCGACAGGATGCGGCTGAACTTGGACATCACCAAAAGGACGCTGTCCTCCAGCGGCAGCGCGCCGCCGGACAGGGAGGTGCCCGACCCGCGCGGCACCACGCGGACACCATTGTCGCCGCAGTAGCGCAGCACGGCGGCCACCTGCTCCCGCGTCTGCGGCAGCACCGCCAGCATCGGCGGCTGGCGATAGGCGGTGAGGCCATCGGACTCG
>Ga0302314_10006037_pt1 | contig 22013 bp, 18 predicted proteins | sample III_Palsa_N2_3_FD_200533 | JGI IMG/M metagenome (GOLD analysis project Ga0302314, IMG submission 200533) | Peat permafrost microbial communities from Stordalen Mire near Abisko, Sweden - III_Palsa_N2_3 | ecosystem: Environmental > Terrestrial > Soil > Palsa > Peat permafrost | place: Sweden...
GAAAACGACAGGTCCTTCTTAGCAGGGCTGCCCAGCACCGGGGTCGGGGCACCGGACCTTGAACCTCATGCTATCAGAATCGCCGGAAAGCATCCTCGAAGAGGTGACGATGGCCGGGAAATATCTGTTGGCGGCGGGGCTGGGCGGCTTCGTCGCGGTCGCGGCCGGTGCCGCCGGGACCCACGCGCTGGCCGACGATCACGCGCGCATGCTGGTCGATCTCGCGTCGCGCTATCTGCTGCTGCACGCGGCCGCGCTGCTGGGCCTGGCCCATGTCGGCCGCGCCGGCACCGGCGGCTGGCTGGTCGATCTGGCGTTCTGGCTGTTCGCGGCCGGCATGCTGCTGTTCGGCGGCGGCCTGCTGGTCTCGGCCACCATCGGGCTCGGGCCGTTCGGCGGGGTCGTGCCGGTCGGCGGCACCGCGTTCATGCTGGGCTGGCTCACCGTCGCCGGACTGGGACTGCGCCGGCTCGGTCAATGATCCTGAACTCAGGCGTAGGCGCTCTCGCCGTCGTCATCGTCGGAATTGGCGGGCTCGGGCGGCGCGCGATGCAGCTCGACCAGCGCCGTCATGATGGCGAGGGCGGCCCGGCCATTGAGCGCATAATAGATCGTCTGGCGATCCCGGCGCGTGCGCACCAGCTTGTCCTGGCGCAGCTTGGCCAGGTGCTGCGACAGGGCCGATTGGCTCAATCCGACCAAGTTTTCCAGCTGACCCACGGACAATTCGCGCTCGGAGAGCAGGCACAGGACCTTGAGCCGCTGCGGGTTCGCCATCGCCTTCAGCACGGCGGCTGCCGGTTCGATCAAGTTTTGAAGTTCTTGTATCATCATGTTAAAGACGCTAGATCGCCCTGGCGGCGCGTCAAGCCCCAAAATTGGCAATTTGCCTCATGAACCCGGCCGAACCGGCGCATAATCAGCGCGTCGGCCTGGCGATGGCGCTGGGTGTTTTCCTGTCCTGGGGTCTGTTTCCCAGCTATTTCAAGCTATTGGCCAGCGTGCCCTCGACCGAGGTGCTCAGTCACAGAATTATGTGGTCGGCCGTGGTCATGCTGCTGCTGTTGCCGCTCGGCGGCGGGGTCGCGGATTTCCGCCGCGCGATCCGGGATCGCCGCGTCGTCGGCCTGATCGGGCTGTCGGCGGTGCTGATCGGCGTCAATTGGCTGACTTACGTCTCGACCATCGCCGACGGTCATGTGCTGGAGGCGAGCCTCGGCTATTTCCTGGCGCCGCTTGCCAACGTGGCGCTGGGGCGGCTGGTGCTGGGCGAGCGGCTCACGCCGCTGCAAACGGGCGCCTGCCTGCTGGCCGTCGGGGCCGTGGCGGCGCTGGCGCTCGGCACCGAGGGCGAGATCTGGCGCGCGATCGTGCTGGCGATCAGCTTCGGCTTCTATGGGCTGGTGCGAAAGACGGTCAGGGTCGAGGCGCTGCCGGGCAATGCGCTCGAATGTTTCCTGTTGGTACCGTTCGCGGCGGCCTATCTGCTCTGGTGCGTCGGAAACGGCGTGAGCCATTTCGGCCCGGCCGTCCCGGGGATTTCGACCCTGCTGGCCCTGTCGGGCGTCATCACGGCGGTGCCGCTCATCGCGTTTGCGGCGGCGGCGCGGCGCCTCAAGCTCTCGACGCTGGGCCTGATGCAGTTCGTCACGCCCAGCATGGTGTTTTTGCTGGGTGCCTTCGTCTATGGCGAGCCGTTCGGGCTGGCGAAGCTCGCGTGCTTCGCCGCCATCTGGACAGCCTTGGCGCTCTACGCGCGCGAAACGCTCAGGCTGACAAGAGCATCAGCCTGAGCCGTCGGGCTTAGATCGACTGCTGAACCCACTCGATCAGCTTGCTCTTGGGCAAAGCGCCGATCTTCTGAGCCGCGACCTGACCGTTCTTGAAGATGATCAGGGTCGGGATGCCGCGCACGCCGTACTTGGCGGGCGTGCCCGGATTCTCGTCGATATTGACCTTGGCGATGGTGATCTTGCCGGCGAACTGCTGGGCGATCTCATCGAGGGCCGGTGCGATCATCTTGCAGGGGCCGCACCATTCCGCCCAGAAATCCACCAGGACCGGGCCGGGGGCCGAGAGCACGTCGGCCTCGAAGCTCTGATCGGAAACCTTGGTCGTAAGCGCGTTGGCGGACATGAGATGAATTCTCCTGGAGGCGCTTGGCCGCGCCCAAAACTCGTGAAGCGGATGGACTCCGCCAGACTGGAGAAGATTAGGGGTTGGGCAAATCCAAGGTCAAGGAGCGCGCCGGACGGATTGTTTCATGGGAGCCGTGCGGCAGGGCCCCTTGCACGCACGTTAGGGTCCGCGTCGTCCACAGTCTCAAGTAGTTGTTAACGGTGTCGGCGCATTCTTAACATGTTTTCAACAGAGTTTTATCGGGAACGATGAGCACGCTCGGGACCAACAACAGCACGTTGCGGGATATCCGGTTCTCCCAAGAGCTGCTCGAACGGCTGGCTGATGCCCATCAGCGCTTTCTGAAAGGTCAGCGCGACGGCCGCCGCGCGATCCTGGTCAATTGCGATCTGTCCGGTCTCGACCTCTCCGAACTCGATCTGTCGAACAGCGAGTTCATCGGTTGCCAGTTCGATATCTGCAAGGCCCAGCGCGCGCTGTTCCGCGGCTCGAACATGTTCGGCGCCGCGTTCAACGGATCGAACCTGTCGGGCGCCAACTTCGAGAAGGCGGACCTGCGCGGCGCCAGTTTCGAGAATGCGGACCTGACCCATGTCCAACTGACCGGCGCCGATCTGCGCGAAGGCGCCATCGCCGGCCGCAACGATTCCCACGGCGCGCTGTTCAGCAACGCCCGGCTCGACGGGACCAACCTTTCCAGCGCCAAGCTGAAGGGCGCCGATTTCGCCGGCGCCGTCATCCGCGGCTCGACCTTCGCCACCGCCGATCTGCGCCAGTCGAACTTCCGCGGCTCCGCCATCCAGGCGACGAATTTCAAAAATGCGCAGATGGCCGAGGCCGATCTGGGCGGCGCCGACATCGATCGCGAGACGCTGGCCTATCTCGACTCGGTCGGCATCAAGCCGGAACCGGCGATCCAATTGCCGCCCGGCGAGGTCGACCGCCGGCTCGCCGAGCATCTGCAATGGATCCTCTCCGGCGGCGACAAGGGCGTGCGCGCGGATTTCCGCAATTGCGACCTCAGCGGCTTTGATCTTAGCGGCAAGAACCTCAGCGCCGCCGACATGCAGCTGGCCATCCTGTCCGGCGCGCACCTGAACGGCGCCCTGATGCTGGCGACCGACCTGCGCCGCGCCGTCTTGAACAAGGCCGACGTCACCAAGGCCGACATGCGCGGCGCCAACCTGCTGGGCGCGGCGACCCGCTCGCTGATCCGGGACGATGCGAACCTGGGCGAATTGCCAGGCACCGGGTTGCTGACGCGGTTGGACGAGTAGGGCTAAAGCAGGTCACGCAAGACCAGAGTCACGTGACGATCGGCCGGCGCGGCCTGGACATCCATTTCCAGACGGCTGCCGACATTCTTCAGCATCAGCGCGCCAAGTGCCTCCATGCCCAGTTGCTCGGCGGAGCGGCCGTTGATGCGCGTGACGATATCGCCTGACTTGAGGCCGGCATCGCTCGCCGGCGTTCCGGGATAGATCGTGGTGACCAACCAGGCGGCACCCTGCCGCTTGAAGCGCAGGCCTGCGCGGTTGAACACATCCTTTTGCCCGTAACGGTGATTGGGTTCGAGGATCAGCTGCTGGCGTTGGTAGTCGAAGGTCAGATTGAACTGCTTCAGGATGCCGAGGCCGATGTTGGCGGAGACGTCGCGGTTGGCATCGAACCCGCCCTGCTGGAGCGAGATCCGCGTGATCGGATCATGGACCTCCGCGAGTGCGCGCCCGTCCGGCCCGTCGAACGTGACGGTCCCGGCACGCTTGCGGGCCCAGACGCCGCGCGTCGTCCCGATCGCCGTGCCGCCGTATGGCAGATCGGCGTGATAGCGGTCGACCAGACCATATCGCCGGGCGAAGGGCGCGATCAGCAGCAGCGAACTGCTATCGCCGGTGTCGATGGCGAGCAGGCCGGCCACGCCATCGATTGAGCCCTTGATCTCCGGCTGATTGTCCTGGAAGTGAAATGGGACGATCGCGCCTTGGCCGCGATAGGTGAAGCGCTCCGGCTTGGTCAGGGTCATGACCTGCCGATCGAAATCGAAACGGACGACAAAGCGCTGCAGGATTTCGAGCCCGACCAGGGCCTTGTCGTGCTCATCGGCTGCGAAGGCGATGCTGTGAAAAGCGAGATCGTGGACCGACGCCGCGCCCAGCCCCACACTCTCGATCCGGCCGTTGGTGGCGACGCTCGATCCTTCGCCGCCGCCGTTCTGCTTCGAGCGGCCTTGAGTGCCCAGGCCCATGGCGGCGATGGTCGCTGGCTGCAGGATCAGGCTGCCACCGCTGTCGAATTCGGCCTCGACCGTCCGGCGGCCATCGAGCGTCAGCGGCACCAGGATGCGGTTGTCCGCCGTGAGCCGGAACGGCACCGCGACGCTGTCTTTGTGGGCCGGCAGGGAAATGTCGGATGGCGGGCGCGGCGGGATGTCGTATTGGCTGTCCGGAATGGCCGTATTGACCTCGACCGTCTCGACCGTCGACACCTCGTCGAAGCTGGGATCGGTGCCGTCGCCGGATCGGATGGTGAATGGCAGCGACACGCCGTTTACCGGTCGATAGTCGGCATAGCTGGTGACGACCAGATCTTCGGCCTGCTGCTCGATCGTGCGGTCGAGCAGATGGGACGATCGGTCGATCCACGCTTGGAACGGCCGGCCGCCCTCGGGCGTGATCTCCAGCACGTCGAAGCTACGGCCATTCTCCGATCGATCGCCAACGAGCGCGACGGTGGCGGCATGGCGATCGGGGAACCACCAGCCGCAGGCGACGCGGAAAGATTCGTCCGCCGCGACCAACGCGGCATCGACGTCGCCCAGGCTATAGGCGATGCCGCTGCGTCCGACGTGCCAGGACGTGATGCCGTCGAACCCTTCCCCGCCCTCGAACGTCGGCCGGATGCTGTGGCTGGCGTAGCGGCCGGTCGCGACATCCTCCCATTGCTCCTGTCGGGCGCTTTGGCCGGCGCTGGTGAGCGTCATGACAGAGTGGAGCGACGTGACCGCCGCCCATTGATCGCCACCGCTCGCCTGGCGCATGGCGGCGAGGATCGCCGCGGCATTGCCCGGCTCCGTCTGGGCACGTGCCGGGCCGGGCGCAGCGAGCAGTGCGATGCTGGAAACGAGCAAAATCGAAATCAAACGGGTCCGAGATGCCATACAGTCTCCTATAGCTCCATCAACCGCGGCCCATCAGTCCAGAGCAGCAGCGTGCGCACCCGCCGGCCGGGATAGATCCGTTCCAGTGCCGCGCGATAGGCGGCCAATTGTTCGACATAGGCCGGCGACACCGCGGCGGCTTCGGTCGGCGGCGGCCGGTTGGTCTTGTAATCGACGATCAGCACGGCGTCGTCGGTGACGACCAGGCGGTCGATGCGGCCGTTCAGGGCGCGGCCGTCGATCAGGCCGACGACCGGGACTTCGGCGCGCGAGCCGGCGGCGAACAGAGCCGCAAATTCCGGATGATCGAGCACGGCCATGGTCTCGCGCGCAATGGCATCCTGCTCGACCGGGTCCAGATCATGGGCCTTCTGGGCGAGGAAGCGGCGGGCGGCCGGCTCGCGCGCGTCCTGGGCCAAGTCGGGCAGGGACTGCATCAGCCGATGGATCAGCAACCCGCGCTGGAACCGCGTGGTGTCGCTGTCGGCACCGAGCGGCGAGGTCGCGGCCGGCTCCGGCTGGGAGGGTCTGGACGCGACCAGGGGGCGGGGCGGCGAGGGTTCGTTCGGGCGCGGGCGGAGCGCGAACTCGGGCAGCGCCTCGTCGCTCAGGCCTTCGGCGACCGGCTTGTCATCGAGCTTCGGCGGCTTCGTCTGGGGTGTGTCATGAACCAGGCTGGGCGCGAAAGGCTCGTGGCCGGGCGGCGTCGGCAGAGCTTCGACCCGGCCGAGGGTCTGTAGCCCGGCGTCGATCAAATCATACCAGGACCCGGCCTGATCGCGCTTGCCGCGCCAGCCGGCAACATAGAGCCGGTCCTCGGCCCGGGTCAGCGCCACATAGAGCAGGCGGCGATATTCTTGGTCGCGCTTCGATTTGGCAGCGGCGCGCGCGGCCTCGCACAGGGGCTCGCCGGCGCCTTTGGACGGGCGCCACAGCATCAGGTCGGCGCGCTCCGGCCACAACAGCGACGGCATCTGCACCGGCGCCTGGACCGTGTCGGGCAGGAACACGATCGGGGCCTGCAGGCCCTTGGAGCCGTGGACGGTCATGATCCGCACTTCGTCGCGGCCGCCCTGGTCCAGGTCGCGCTTGATGTCGGCTTTGCCGCGCTCCAGCCAATGCAGGAAGCCTTCGAGCGACGGCACATGGGCGCGCTCATAGGCGAGGCTTTGCGACAGAAACTCGTCGATCGCGTCGGAGGCTTCGGGGCCGAGCCGGCCGACCAGACGCCGACGCGCACCGCCGGCGCCCAGGAATTCGGCATAGAGCCGATAGGGCGGCACGAAATCGGCGCGGCCCATGAGCGCGCCCAGCGTGTCATAGGCCATGACCATGTCGGGCTCGATCGCCGCCGCCAGCGCCTGCCACAGGCTGCCGGTACGGCCATGGGCGAGCCGGAAGAGGGCGTCCTCATCGAGGCCGATCAGCGGGCTTTTGAGCACGCTCGCCAAGGTCAGGTCGTCCTCGGGCAGCAGCAGCACGCGGCCGAGCGCCACCAGATCCATGACGGCGAGCTGGTCGGTCAGTACCATGCGGTCGGATCCGGCGACCGGCACGCCCAGCTGCTTCAGCTCGCGCACCAGCTCGGCGACGAAGCCGCCGCGGCGCCGGACCAGGATCAGTACGTCACCGGCGCGCACCGGCCGGCCGCGCGCCGGCAGCATCTCGCCCGAGCGGATCCAATGCTGAATCGTGGCGGCGATGCGGCGGGCGAGCCGGCCGCGCGGCGCCTCGATCGGGCGCTGGTCGAGCGCGGGCGCCCAGGGTTCCTCCACATCGACCGCATCCGGCGTCAGCGCCGGCCACAGCTCGACCCGGCCGGCCTGGCCCTCGCGATGGGCCGAATGCTCGATCACGGCACCGTCGAGCGCCACGCCGTTGCGCGCCTCGTCCAGCGCGAACACCGCATCGACCGCCTCAAGCACGGCGGCACTCGATCGGAACGAGATCTGCATCGGCACCGTGCGCCACTCGCGCTTGGCGACGGTGACCCGGTCCTGGAAATGTTGCTGCATGCGCAGGAATTCCTGCGGGTCGGCGCGCTGGAAGCTGAAGATCGATTGCTTGGCGTCGCCGACGGCGAAGATCGTCCGGTTCGGTGGTGCGGCACCGTCGCCGACGAAGAATTCCGACGCCAGCGCCTCGACCACCTTCCATTGGTCGGGGTTGGTGTCCTGGGCCTCGTCGATCAGGATATGGTCGATGCCGCCGTCGAGCTTGAACAGCACCCAGGGCGCGATGCCGTCCTGGTCCAGCAGGGCGCGGGTCGACAGGATCAGATCGTCGTAGTCGAGCAACCCGCGCCGGCGCTTCTCCCGCTCATAGGCGGTGAGGAAGGCGGCGGCCAGTCGGGCCAGTCCGGCATTGGCCCGGGCGACGGTGATGGCGGCGCGGCGCGTTTGCAGCGCCAGAAGCCGCACCTGTTCCGCCGCCAGGATTTCGCCGACGCGCGGATCGGCCGCGAGCACGGCCTTGGTCGCCAGAGTCTTGCGGGCCTCGCCCTCGGCGGTCAGGAACGCCGGCACATAAGCGTCGAACGTGATCGCGCGGGTTTCGGGCGAACTCAGCCAGGCGGCCAGGCCGTCGCCGCGGGCGACATCGGTCTTGCTGCCGCGCAGCAGGGCCTCGGTCGCAAGCCGCAGGCCGGGACCGTCGAACGCGGCCTCCGCGCAGGCGTCCGCAATCAGACCGTCCTCACTCTCGTCCGGCCGAACGCCCAGGCGGCGGTGCAGATGGGCGAGATAGGGGTCGAGGCCGCCGGCGCGTTCGATCAGCTGGGCGAGGCGTCCGCGCTCGGTCGTCAGATCCTGCATCAACTCGCCGAAGCTCTGTTCGCCGGCATGGCGGGTGACCTCGGCCAAAGCCCGACCCAGTGCACCCTCGGCGGCGCGGGCGGCGGTCAGCACGCCCAGGCGCGCTTCCTCCAGCATCTCGGTGGCACTGCGGTCGTCCATCACCTCGAACTGCGGTGGCAATCCGGCTTCGAGCGGAAAGCGCCGCAGCACCGATTGGCAGAAGGCATGGATGGTCAGGATGCGCATGCCGCCCGGCGTGTCCAGCACGCGGGCGAACAGCCGGCGGGCGCGGTCGAGCATCGATTGCTGGACCTCGCGCTCCGCGATCCCGATCAGGCTGGCGATCTGAGTACGCAGCTTTATGTCGCCTTCGGTCACCCAGTCCGAGAGCATCTTGTTCAGCCGGTTCGCCATTTCGGCGGCGGCGGCCTTGGTGAAGGTCAGGCACAGCAGCTTGCCCGGCGCCGTGTCGGCCAGCAGCAGATTGAGCAGCCGGTCGGTCAGCACCTTGGTCTTGCCGGTGCCGGCCGAGGCCGCGACCCAGACCGAGGCGCGGCCGTCGGACGCCAACTGTTGGATGGCGGTCGGGTCGAGGCTCATTCGCCGCCCCCCGCACCCCATTCGGCGACGCGCGCCAGATGGTCATAGTCGCGGTAGCGGCCACCGCGCTCCGGCCGGGGCAGCGAGCGATAGGGCGTGGCATGATCATCAAAGCGCCGGACCAGTTGCTCCAGGCCCACCCGTGCCGCCCGCGCCAGCTCGGCCGGATCGGCGCCGGTCCCGCCGGCCGGGCTGATCTCGGCGGCCGGATCGTTGCCGGTCAGCCGCCAGAACGCGAGTTCGGCGACCGGGCTCGGCGGCACCCGGGCGAAGCCGCCCTCGACCAGCATGGCGGCTTCGAGCGGCAATTGCGGCGCATAGCCCAGCTTGACCTCTTCGGGCTTGGGCACACCGCCGGTCTTGTAATCGATCAGCACGGCGCCGCCGGCGCGCAGCAGGTCGATGCGGTCGGCCTTGCCGGTGAGGGTGAACGGCCCGCCGTCGGTCGTGAACTGCAGCTCGCCGCGGCATTCGGTGAAGCTGTCGAGCAGCAGCGGCCGGCGCGCCGCCTCGGTCGCCACGAACCAGTCGGCGATGCGCAGGAAGCGCGGCCACCAGAACGCCCAGACGCCGGGCCGCGCCATGGCATCGCCGAACACCTCGCGGCCGATCGCGATCAGCTCGGCGGCCGGCCGGCTCTCGCGGATGAAGCGGTCGAGCGCCTCATGGATGAAGGTGCCGCGTTCGGCCAGGCCCGGATCGGCGTCGAGCGGGTCGAGCGGCCTGAGCTTCAGCACATGGCGCGCGTAGATCGCATACGGATCGCGCATCCAGGTTTCGATCTCGGTGACCGACAGTTTGCGCGGCCTTGCATGCACCGGCGGCGTCGGTGCCGGCGGGTCGCAGGGCCGGATCACGCTGGGCGCGTCGAGCCGGGCCTGCCATGCCAGGAACGGCAGAATGCGCGGGCTGTCGAGCGCGCCGCCGGTCGCGCGCAGGACCGTGTCCAGCCGCAGCAGCCAGCGCGACGGGACGGTCGGGGCGCCCTCGGCCCGGGCCGCCCGCGTCAGCACGACTTCGCGCGCGGTTACCGCCATGGTGAAGTCATGGGCGGCGAGGCCGATCTGCACTTCGGGCGGTTCCAGGCCGAAATCCTGGCGCATCGGCCGCGACAGCCAAGGGTCGGACGGCGCATTCGGCGGCCAGACGCCTTCGTTCAGCCCGGCCAAAATCACCAGGTCGGCCTGCTGCAGCCGCGCTTCGAGCGTGCCCAGGATCTGCAGGCGCGGATGCTTGCCGAAGCGCGGACGGACAACGCCGCCGGCCAGCAGCGCCTCCAGCAGCACGGGATAGTCGCTGCCGGCGATGGCCGGGAAGCCGGCGGCGGCGTCATGCAGTTCGGCGACGAAACTCGCCAGGCTCGATCCGGCCTCCTCGGCCCACAGGATTGCGGGCCCCCGGGTGTCGTCGGTTTCGCACAGCGTCTCGGCGACCTCGATCTGGGTCGCGAGCAGGGTCTGCAGATGCGTCTCCGGCGCTGCGACCAGCGCCAGGAACGGGCTCAGCAGCCGGTCGAGCTGATCGATCAGCGGCAGCAGTTCCTCTGCCTCCTCCTCGGCGATCTGGCGCAAGCCGGCGATGCCCGGCGCCGGACGCGGCCCGCGCAGACAATGGCGCTCCAGCCGGCGCACCCCCGCGCGGAACGCGCCGCGCGCCATGCCGGCCGCGACCAGGGGATGCTTCAGCAGCGCCAGCAGCGGCACCGGCGCCAGATCCTCGGCCGCCGCATCGGCCAGCAGGCGCAGCAGCACGCCCGGCGGGGTCTGGTTCAGCGGCAGGCCGGCCGTATCGTCGATGTCGATGTCCCAGCGCTTCAGCTCGGCCGCGACCCGGCGAGCGAGACCGCGGTCGGGCGTCACCAGCATGGCGGTGGCGCCGGGGATCTCCAGCCGGTGGCGCATCATGAGCGCGATCGTGCCGGCTTCCTCGTGCGGGCCCGGACAATCGAGCCGGGCGAGACCGCGCGTGGCCTCCGACGGCAGGGCGGCGAGCGAGCGCCACTGGTCGCTGACGGCGGCCGGCCGCATCATCTCGCGCGCCAGCACGGCGCGTTCGGGCGCGCCGGGTTCGATGCCGGGCGCCGGCCAGGACGGCAGGTCGTCATGGGCGACGCCCAGACGGGCCAGCAAGCGGTGCAACCCGTATTGCGGATGGGTCGGGTCCTCGCCGATCGCGGTCCAGAGCGCCGCATCGGCCTCGGTCTCGACGCCAGGCAGCACGACGGCGCCCTGGGGCAGGGTCGCAATCAGGCCCAGCAGCTCGGTCGCGGCCGGGATGGCGCTGCCGAAGCCGGCGGCGATGACCGGGCCGGCCGGCGGGGCCAGCGCCCAAGCCGCGGCCTGGGCCCGGATCAGCCGGTTGCGCCGGTCGGCCGGGTCGATGGCGCCCTCGGCCTCGATCAGGGCCGGCCAATGTTCGGTGACGATCTTCAGGAAATCGACGGTGATCTGCCAATGGCGCGCCAACTCGTCGGGCACCAGCCGGTCGAGCCGGTCGAAGCCGACATCCTCGGTCCAGGCCTGGTCGATCAGGCGGGCGAGGTCGTCGGCCAGCGCCACCGCCTGGGCCGGCAGGATCGGCATGCCATCGCGCCGGGCACCCCAGCGATGGATCAATTGCGCCAACAGCAAGCGCCGGCGCAGCGGCGCGATCGCGGGTGGCAGGTCCAGCGTTTCGGCCAGGCCGTCGCCGGCGCTGAGCTCGATCTCGTCGGCATCGATATCGCCCAGGGCCGCGAGCCGCGGCAACAGCATCGGCACGCCGCCGCCGGCCTTGAGGAACGCGTCGCTGAGCGCGCGCACGGCGCGGCGGCTGGGCAGCAGGATCGTCGCTTCGGCCAGATCCAAGGGCGAGCGGCCGAAGCGCTCGAACAATCCTGCGACCAGCGCGTCCAGGAACGGCAGCGTCGCCGGGATGGTGTAGAGGCGCGGCGCCATCAGCGCCGGGTGCGTCGTCGGTCGAGCTGGGCGCGTACCTCGGCCAAGCCGGCCTCGTCGGTCACCGTGTACCATTCGCCGTCATGGACGATCGCGCCCAGGCGGCCCGAGGCCAGCGCCTTGTCATAGACCCGATTGATCGACCAGGCCCCGGCCGGGGCGCCTGCGAACAGCTGCGGCGTCAGGATCTGCACGCCGGCATAGAGATAGGGCGCGATCTCACCCGAACCGACGCGGCGCGGCTTGCCGGCCCGGTCGATGATGAAATCGCCGCGATTCTGCTCGTAACCGACCGCGCTCACCGTCTTTTGCAGCAGCAGCATGACGTCGTGCTCGGCCGGGTCGAACGCGTCGGCCAGGCGGATCAGGGCCGGCGAGGCGCCGTCGAGCCACAGGGAATCGCCGTTGACCGCAAAGAAGGGCCCGTCGCCCAGCAACGGCAGCGCGTTGGCGACGCCGCCGCCGGTCTCCAGCGCTGTCGCCTCCGGCGAAATCACGATCTCCGGCCGGCCCTTCAGATGCTCGGCGATCTGCTCGCCCAGGTGATGGGTGTTCACCACGACGCGGGCGACGCCGGCGGCGAGCAGCCGGTCGATGGCATGGTCGAGCAGCGGCCGGCCGATGACCGGGACCATGGGTTTGGGCGTGGTGTCGGTCAGCGGCCTGAGCCGCTCGCCACGGCCGGCCGCCAGGACCATGCCGACGGTCGGGCGGATCATCGCATCGCCTCCGGATAGAGCGCCGCCAATGTTGCGGGAATGCCGCGCTGGTCGGCCGGCACCTGGCGGTCCAGCCACTGCGCCAGCCCGGCCAGATCCGGATGTTTCAGGCTGCGCGTGATCAGGCGCCACAGCCGGGGCAGGTGCTTCAGATAGACCGGCTTGCCGTCGCGCCGGGCCAGCCGGCAGAAGATGCCCAGGACCTTGGCGTGGCGCTGGGCGCCCAGGAACGCCATCGACTGGTCCAGCGCCGCCGCATCGACCGTGGGCCTGAGCGCCAGATAGCGGGCGCGCATGGCCTGGGCGAGGGGGTCCGACACGTCGCGCCGGGCATCCTCCAGCAGCGACACCAGGTCATAGGCGATCGGGCCGATCAGCGAATCCTGAAAATCCAGCAATCCGCAGGCCTGCAGGCCCTGGCGTCCGTCGAGCAGCATCAGATTGTCGATATGATAGTCACGCAAGGTCAGGCTCGCCGGCACGGCGCGGGCCAAGGGCAGGGCCGCCTGCCACAGCGCCAGATATTCGTCCTTGGTTGCCGCATCGGTCGGTCGTCCGGTCAATTCCGGCAGGCACCAATCGACGAATTGCCCGGCCTCGCTCAGCAGGATCTCGTCGGAATAGGCCGGAATGCCATGGGCACCGGCCGGGTCGAACCGGCCGTGCAGATCGGCCAGCAGATCGATGGCGAGGCCATAGAGCCGCGTCTCGTCGACGCCGCGGGCGATCAGCCTCGTATAGGTATCGTCGCCCAAATCCTCCAGCAGGATGAAGCCCGCGACCGGGTCGGACGCCAGGATCATCGGCGCCGAATACTCGAGCCCGTGCAGCAGCCGCGCCATCTGCAGGAATTCCGCCGGCTTCTCGCGCGGCGGCTGGGCGTCCATCAGCATCGCGCGCCGGCCGCCGTCCTGCAGGCGGTAATAGGTCCGGGTCGAGGCATCGCTCGGCAGCCGCTCGGCGCGCGCCCGGCCCCAGCCGGCGGTGAAGGCGAAATCCCGGCGCAACTGGTCGCGGTCCATCATGGTAGGATCCGGTCGAGCCAGGTGGATTTGCCGGCGGATGCCAGCGTCGCCCGGCGCGCATCGGGCGTCGCGCCCAGCGACAGCGTCAGGTCGAGCCGGTCGCGCGGCGCCAGCGAGCCCAGCCGGTCCGGCCATTCGATCAGCAGGATGCCGTCGATCAGCGCATCCTCGAACCCCAGTTCCCAGATCTCGTCCGGGTGTTTCAGGCGATAGAGGTCGAAATGCCAGATCGTGCCGCGCGAGGTCGGGTAGGTCTGCACCAAAGTGAAGGTCGGGCTCGGCACCTCGTCGGTCTCGGGAGCGGCGCCAGTGACGAAACCGCGGGCGAGCGCCGTCTTGCCCATGCCCAGGTCGCCCTGCAGCAGCAGCACGTCGCGTGGGGCGGCCGCGGCGGCAAGGCGCGCGCCCAGCGCCGCGGTCGCGGCCTCGTCGGCAAGGTCGATGATCAAAGGTCCAGACACGAGGACTCTTCTAATGCGGCCGGCGGGGAGGGGCAACCATGGAGCACAGCCAGACTCCCCCGGCCGGTGCTGGTTTTTCTCCTGCCGCCGCCCTATCCTCTTCCTATGACCGCGCTGATCGCCCACACGCCTCAGAGCATCACCGCCGCGCTGGAACGCAGCGAGGCGCAGATTGCCGCCGGGCAGACCGTGCCGCTTGAGCCGATCCTTGCCCGGCTTCGGGCCAGCGTCGCCCAGATGGAAACGCGAAAAGCCGAGCAGTTGGCGCAAGCCCGTAAGGCGTGATTCGCTTTAGTCCGGAGGCGGAGGGGCAGATTGATGCCCTCCTTGAGCATTTCGAGCGGTTAGGCCGGATCGAGGCGACCCGGAACCTTATCGCCGCGCTCGAAACCGCTTCCGCTCGCATCGAGCGCGACCCGGTCGCCGGGTTGCCCGCCCGCGTCCGTATCCCGGCCTGGCGAAGCCGGGGCGGCTCTGGTTGCATGTGCGGCCCTATTAGGTGAGCTACAGCACCACGACCCCGCCGGTGATCTCGGCCGTCTTTTACGACGCGGCCAACATTCCGGGCCGCCTTTAATCGGACTCTAATGACGCGACTCGGCAAATTGCAAGGCACGGTATTGCCGCTTAGAACTTGAGGTCCAGCGGCAATGTCGACCCCACCGTTGTCACCCCTGGTCGCCGACAAGATTGGCTCGTCGGCCCCGATCACGCTTATGTGATCGGCCTGCGACCGCGTCGCCTCTGGCCGAGGCCGGGCGCCGGGCCGTAGCTGTGTCGGCATCGAAAATTCCTTGGGGGCGGACCATGAAGAAGCTCGTATCGACCGCGTTCGCGTTGAGCCTGATCATCGCCGGTGCCGCCTTCGCGGCGGACGGCACGCCGACCCGGGTGCGCGGCACGATCGACCAGGTCGACGGCCAGGTGCTGCACATCACTGGCCGGACCGGCGAGACGGTGACCGTCACCATGGCCGCGGGCGTGAAGGTCTCCGAGGTCGCCAAGATCGACATCAGCGCCATCAAGCCGAACAGCTATATCGGTACCGCCGCGGCCCCGCTGCCGAACGGCGATCTGAAGGCGCTCGAAGTGCATGTCTTCCCCGAATCGATGCGCGGCACCGGCGACGGCCATCGTCCGTTCGACCTCGGCCCCAACAGCACCATGACCAACGGCACGGTCGGCAGCGTGGTCGGCAGCAGCGACCGGACGCTGACGGTCAAGTACGAGGGCGGCGAGAAGCAGGTCATCGTGCCGGCCGACGTGCCGATCGTGACGTTCGAGCCGGGCTCGGCCGCCGATCTCAAGCCGGGTGCCAAGGTCATCATCTTCGGCATGAAGGCGGCCGACGGCAGCATCAGCACCGAGCGGGTCAGCGTCGGCAAGGACGGCCTGACGCCGCCGATGTAAGGCCGAGGGGCGAGACATGACGGTTCCATCGACCCTGCGGCGCGGCCGGATTCGCATCCATCCGCTGGTCGTGCGCGTCACCCATTGGGTGAACGCCTACGCCATGATCTGCATGATCATGAGCGGGTGGAAGATCTACGACGCCTCGCCGCTCTTCCCGCCGCTGTTCTTCCCGGCCTGGACGACGCTCGGCGGCTGGCTGGGCGGCGCCATCGCCTGGCATCTGGCTGCGATGTGGCTGCTGGTGGCGAACGGGTTGCTTTATTTGGCATACGGGCTGATCGGCGGACATTTTCGCCGCAGCTTCCTGCCGCTGTCACCGGCCGCCATTTGGCAGGACCTGAAGGCGGCGTTGAGTTTCAAGCTCGGCCATCGGCTGGGCCATTATAATGCCGTGCAGCGGCTGCTCTATGTGGCGGTGCTGCTGGCCGGCGTGCTTGCCGTCGCCTCGGGCCTGGCGCTGTGGAAGCCGGTGCAGCTGAATTTTCTGTCCAGTCTGTTCGGCGGCTACGAGATCACCCGGCGGGTGCATTTCGTGGCCATGAGCGGCATCGTGGGTTTCGTCGTCGTGCATCTGGCGCTGGTGCTGCTGGTGCCGCGCACCTTGCCGCCGATGATCACCGGCACCGCCAAGGACGAGCCTTGATGTTCCGACCGCGCAAACCGGCGAAGCTCGTCGATGCCAAACCGGAGTTGGCCCGGCTCGACCGGCGGCTGTTCCTGCGCAACGGCTTGTCGCTGGGCGCCGTCACCCTGCTGACTGGCTGCGACCTGACCGACGGCGACGCGTTCGACAAGGTGCTGTGGGCCATGTCGCGCTGGAACGACAAGGTGCAGGCGGCTTTGTTCGATCCGAACCGCCTGGCGCCGACCTACGCCGAGAGCGACATCACCAAGCCGTTTCCGTTCAACGCCTTCTATGACGAGGACGATGTTCCCGACATCGACGGCGACGATTGGAAGCTGGAGGTCTCTGGCCTCGTCGACGACAAGACGCCCTGGACACTCGGCCGGCTGCGCATGCTGCCGCAGGAAAGCCAGATCACCCGCCATATCTGCATCGAGGGCTGGAGTGCCATCGGCCAATGGTCGGGCGTGCCGTTCCGCACGTTCCTGGAGCGGGTCGGTGCGGATTTGAAGGCGAAGTATGTCGGCTTCAAATGCGCCGACCGCTATTATTCCAGCCTGGACATGGCGACGGCGCTGCATCCCCAGACCATCCTGGCGCTCGACTATGGCAAGGACCCGCTGCCGCCGGAGTATGGCTTCCCGCTGAAGCTGCGCGTGCCGACCAAGCTGGGCTTCAAGAACCCGAAGCACATCGGCGCGCTGTTCGTCACCAACGACAATCCCGGCGGCTATTGGGAAGACCAGGGCTACAACTGGTTCAGCGGGTCGTAAGGCCAGGGTTGATTGCGCCGACTTAGGCGGTATGTTCCAGCCGACCTAGATCACGCGTCAGAAAGACCCGCTGCCATGACCACCCACCACGAGACCGATGTCGCGATCATCGGCGCCGGCCCGGTCGGCCTGTTCGCCATTTTCGAATGCGGGATGCTGCGCATGCGCACCCACGTCATCGACACGCTCGATATGGTCGGCGGGCAATGCGCCGCGCTCTATCCGGAAAAGCCGATCTATGACGTCGCCGGCCATCCGGCGATCGAGGCGCAGGACCTGATCGACAAGCTGGCGCAGCAGGCGGCACCGTTCAACCCGGTCTACCATCTGGGCCAGCAGGTCACGGGCCTGGCCACGCTGGAAGACGGGCGGCTCAAGCTCGAGACCTCGGCCGGGCTGACCATCGTCGCCAAGGCCGTGATCCTGGCCGCCGGCTGCGGCGCGTTCGGGCCGAATCGCCCGCCGCTCGACGGCATCGAGGCCTACGAAGGCAAGAGCGTGTTCTACATGGTGCAGCGGCGCGAGGCCTATCGCGACCAGCGCATCGTCATCGCCGGCGGCGGCGATTCGGCGGTCGATTGGGCGATCTCACTGGCCGAGGTCGCGGCCGAAGTCATGGTCGTGCACCGCCGGGCGAAGTTCCGCGCGGCCCCGGAGAGTGCCGCCCGGCTCGACCAGCTCGCTGCCGACGGCAAGATCAATCTGGTCGTGCCCTATCAGCTTCACGGTCTCGACGGCAAGGACGGGCGCTTGTCCGCCGTGATCGTCGCCGATCTCGACGGCAAGGAGCGTCGGCTGGATGCCGATATTCTGCTGCCGTTCTTCGGCCTGTCGATGAACCTGGGGCCGATCGCCGACTGGGGCCTGGCGCTCGACCGCCATACCGTCTCGATCGACCCGTCGACCGGCGCCACCAACGTGCCGGGCGTGTTCGCCATCGGCGACATCGCGACCTATAAGAACAAGCTGAAGCTGATCACCACCGGCTTCGCCGAGGCGGCCCAGGCCGCCCACGCCATCCACCCGCTGGTCTACCCGGGCGAGGCGCTGCATTTCGAGTATTCGACATCGAAGGGCGTGCCGGGCACGAAGTAGCAATCGCCACGTTCGTTCGGTCGATGATCGTACAGCCCGACACCAGCGCGGCCGCCGTCAATGGCATCCCGCACGCAACGCGCCATGGTGCACGCGGCGCGCTCGTTCGCTGGCTGCTGTCCTATGGCACGTTCGGTGTGCCGCAAGCCGCTGGCCCGATCGTTTTCGCGTTGCTCGCGATACCGCTTACCGGCAACCCGGGCAGCGGTGCCACCATCGTGCTGGCGATCACGATCGCACAAGTCGTCGGCGCCGTGCCGGTTACGCGTCTGGGACGAAACAGGAATGCGGTCGCTTTCCTGAAGCTGCTCGTGGGCATCAGGCTGCTGGCGCTCGCCGCCGTTGCAATGCTGGCGGCGGCAGGAGCCCCTTTCGCCTTTCTGCTCGTTGCCGCGGCGCTGGCCGGCCTCGTCAATGGAGCGGCGTTCGGCTACCTGCGATCCGTCCTGAACTATCTGGTCGAACCCTCCCGGATGCCAAGGGCTCTTGGCATCGCGGCAACCTTGAGCGAGTTCACATTTGTCGCCGCACCGGTCGTCGCCTCGGCGCTAGGAACCATCAACCCGGTCTTCGCGCTCCTGATGCTGAGCATTCTCGGTACGGCGCCCATGATCCTGGTGCCGGGCATACCCGACGCAAGGGCTTTGGAGCCGGTGGAGGGCAGCGGCGGCCTGCGGCAGCCTTTGATTCTCCTGTGGCTGGCCTGCACGATGGCGAACAGTGCCGTCGTCTCCTCGATCGAAATCGGGGCCGTCTCTCTCGCGATGAAATATGGCTTCCCCCCGGCATTGGGTGTGATTTTTACGGTTGCCTTGTGCGTGGCGTCCGTCGCCGGGGGAGGGTGGGTGAGCGTTCGCAATCGAATGCCCCGCCGCTCGACCGTTTTTGTCTATCTCGTCCTGATGAGCGCGGGCGCCGCCCTCATTGCGTCGAACCTCTCGGTCGTGGTCACGATCGTGGGTGCGATTATTGTCGGGAGCTTTCTGGCCCCTCTGGGCACCTATTACTCGCTGGCGCTTGATGCCCTGTCACCGCCCCATCGGAAAGCTGAGCTGTTCGCGCTCTCCAGGACGGCAAACTCGATCGGCATCATCCTGACGAGCGCCTGTCTCACCCTGACCTCGCTTGCGGTCACACAGGCGGTGTCGACGGCGCTGATCCTCACGGCGACCGTGACCGTTGGAATGGCATCCTTGGCCGGCCGCGCTTCCCGCCCGCTATCGGAACGGTAAATGCCGCCCAAGCGGGGCGGGCCGCGCCATAGAACCTAGATCGCGGGCAGCCAGCAGGTCACCGAAGTGCCGCCGTTGGGTGAGGAATCCAGCTCGACCCGGCCGCCATGCATCTCGACGAAGCTCTGCACCAGGGTCAGGCCCAGGCCGGCGCCGACCTGGCGCCCGTCGGTCTGGCCGCGCTCGAAGCTCTCGAACACCTTGGCCTGCAGCTCGGTCGCGATGCCGATGCCGGTGTCGCTGACGGTCAGCGCCACTTCAGGCCCGATGCGGCGGGCGCCCAAGGTGATGGTGCCGCCGGGTGGGGTGAATTTGATGGCGTTCGACAAGAGGTTGAACAGCGCCTGGCGGATGCGCGCCTCGTCGAGCGTGACGATGCCGATGTCGTGCGGGCAGTCGAAGTTCAGGTTGAGCTGCAGCCGCTTCGAGCGTTCTCGCGTCAGCGTCAGCACGCCGGCCAGCATGGCATGGACATCGACCGGCGTGCGGTCGAGCGTCAATTGGCCGGCCTCGACGGAAGCGATATCCAGGATGTCGTTGATCAGCGACATCAGCCGCTGCGAGCTTTCGAAGATGCCGTGGCTATATTCCAGCTGCCGCTCGTTGAGCGGTCCGAAATACTGGTTGGACAGGATGTCGGCGAAGCCGATCACCGCGTTCAGCGGCGTCCTGAGCTCGTAGGAGACATTGGCGATGAATTCGCTCTTGAGCCGCCCGGCGGTCTCCAGCGCGTCGTTGCGGTCGCGCAATGCCTTGCGCACCCGGGTCGAATCCGACACGTCCAGATAGCTCAGCAACACATTGCCGTCGGGGAGCGGGATCGTATTGATCTCCAGCACCAGCCCGTCGCGCCGATCGAGCGTGCCGGCGTAGCTGGTATAGGAGATGACGCGATCGATGATCTGGGCCTTGGTCTTTTCCCAGTCCGCCTCGGCGTAGAACGCCCGCATCTTCTCGACCAGGGTCGAAATATGGGGCCGGTTGACCAGATCATGGGCCTGCAGCAGCCACATCTCGGCGAAGGCCGGGTTCCACAGCGTCAGGCGCCCATCGCTGCCGAACACGGCGAGGCCTTCCGACAGATTGTCGAGCGTCTCGCGCTGCACCTCGGCCAGCGTGTTGTAGGAACGTTCGAGCGCCAGGCGATCGGTGACGTTCTCGTAGGTGAAGGTCAGGCCGCCGAACGGATGGCGGCTCACGACCTGGCGCAGCGTCCGCTCGTCGGGCAGATGCATCAGCTCGTCGGAGGGCGCGCGCAGGTCGGTGAAGAGCGCGGCCTGCTCGGCTTTGAACCGGCGGAAATCGGCATATTCCGGCAGCGCCCGCTGCTCGCGCAGCAGATCCAGGATCTCCGGCAGCCGCGGTTCGCTGTCGAGGAAGTCGCGGTCGAGCTGCCACAGGCGCTCGTAGGCGCTGTTGAAGAACAGGAGCCGCGCATCCGGTCCGAAGATCGCGATCGCGGTCGTGACCGTCTCCAGCACCTCGCGATGGGCGAGGCCCAGGCGGGCGATTTCGTTGCGGGCCTGTTCGATCTCGTTACGGTCGCGGGCATAACCCAGCGTGCCGCCGTCGGGCAGCGGCATCTCGACCAGTTCCTGCGGGCCGCCGGCGTCGCCGCCGGCATCGTGCGCGCGGCTCTGGATCGTGCCGGTCGAGCGCGCGAGTTCGGCCAGCGGCCGGGCGATCACGGCCAGGTCGGGCTGCTGGTAGAAGCGGCCGTTGCCGCCGGTGACATTGAGCTCGGCGTCGCGCCACCAGATCGGTGCCGGCATGGTATCGAGCGCCGCCGCCAGCCGGTCGCGCTCGGCCGCGCGCTTGGCGCCTTCGGCGAGCGCCGCCTCGCGATCGGAGATGTCGGTTACCCAGATCAGGTCGAACGACAGGCGCCGGTCGATCGAGGTGACGCGATGCAGCGTCAGTTCGATCGCGCGCCGGCTGCCGTCCTCGAAGGTCAGGCGCTGGGTCTCGCCCTTGCCGGTGGAGGCCAGCGAGGCGAAGGCGGTGCGGGCCGATGCGGCCATGGTCGGTGCGTGCTGCAGCAGGTCGTCGAGCAGCAAGGGCCAGACCGGATCGTCGCCGCGGCCGTCGATGCGGATCGCCTTGTCGCCGACATAGCGATAGCAGACGCCGTTGATGGTGCCGAGGGCGGCCGACATCAGCGCGCCGGCGGCGTCGGCACGCTGGCGCTGCCGGCGCTCGCGCCCATAGACCGCGCCACCCACGCCGAGCACGGCCACCAGGATCAGTTCGGTCAGCATGCGGTCCGGCCTTGTCCGGGTGCGACGGCGCAACCGGCGGTAACGATCTGGTTCGGAGCGGCTGACGGCGAGCGCATAGGCGCCATGGTAAGGGCTCCAAGCCCCCGCTACAAGCGATGCTGTTTCGGCTTAGAAACGGTTTCGGCGGCGCAAGGGCATGCGCCGCCGAATCACGAAGGTTTCGGGAAGGCGAACCCTCCCGAAAGACTTAGTAGCGGTAGTGATCGGCCTTGTACGGGCCGTGGTCTTCGATGCCCAGATACTTGGACTGCTCGGGCGTCAGCTTGGTCAGCTTGGCGCCAAGCTTTTCCAGATGCAGTGCCGCGACCTTTTCGTCGAGGTGCTTCGGCAGGACGTAGACCTTCTTCTCGTACTTGGCGTGGTTGGTCCAAAGCTCGATCTGCGCCAGCACCTGGTTGGTGAAGGAGGCGCTCATGACGAAGCTCGGATGACCCGTGCCGCAACCGAGATTCACGAGACGGCCCTGGGCGAGCACGATCAGGCGCTTGCCGTCGGGGAACACGACCTCGTCGACCTGCGGCTTCACTTCGTCCCAGACGTAATTGCGCAGGGACGCGATCTGAATCTCGCTGTCGAAATGGCCGATGTTGCAGACGATCGCCCGGTCCTTCATCGCGCGCATATGGTCGAGCGTGATGACGTCGACGTTGCCGGTCGCGGTGACGAAGATGTCACCCTGCGAGGCGGCCTCGTCCATGGTCACGACCTGGTAGCCTTCCATCGCCGCCTGCAGCGCGCAGATCGGATCGATTTCGGTGACCATG
>Ga0302314_10006038_pt1 | contig 22012 bp, 22 predicted proteins | sample III_Palsa_N2_3_FD_200533 | JGI IMG/M metagenome (GOLD analysis project Ga0302314, IMG submission 200533) | Peat permafrost microbial communities from Stordalen Mire near Abisko, Sweden - III_Palsa_N2_3 | ecosystem: Environmental > Terrestrial > Soil > Palsa > Peat permafrost | place: Sweden...
CGGCGCTCCCGATCAACCCCTCTGGGAGGCACGCGATGAGCAAGCTCGCGGGAAGCAAAACCGAAGGCAATCTGAAAGAAGCGTTTTCGGGCGAAAGCCAGGCAAACCGCCGCTATCTCTATTTCGCACAGAAGGCCGACGTCGAGGGTTTCAACGATGTCGCCGCCGTGTTCCGCTCGACCGCGGAAGGCGAGACGGGCCATGCCCATGGCCATCTGGAATTCCTCGAGGTCGTGGGCGATCCGGCGACCGGCAAGCCGATCGGCCCGACCGACAAGAACCTGGCGGCCGCCATCGCCGGCGAGACGCATGAATACACCGACATGTATCCGGGCATGGCCCGGACCGCTCGCGAAGAGGGCTTCGACGAGATCGCCGACTGGTTCGAGACGCTGGCCAAGGCCGAGCGCTCGCATGCCGGCCGGTTCCAGAAGGCGCTCGATTCGCTGAACGCCTGATCCGACGACAAGCCGGCGGGGGTGACCTCGCCGGCTTTTCCTTATTCCGAACCGACAACACCTCGGCACAAGAGGGAGCACGGCCCATGGCCGAAGGCAGCCTGGAAGCACCGGTTCGCCACCCGATCGACTGGCAGAATCCCGAATTCTACGACATGGCGGCGATCGAGAAGGAGATGCATCGCGTCTTCGACATCTGCCATGGCTGCCGGCGCTGCTTCAATCTGTGCGATTCCTTCCCGCGCCTGTTCGACCTGGCCGACAATTCGTCGACCGGCGAGCTGGATGCGGTCGATCCCAAAGATTACAAGCCCGTCGTCGACGCCTGCACGCTGTGCGACCTGTGCTTCATGACCAAATGCCCCTATGTGCCGCCGCACGCGTTCAACCTCGATTTCCCGCATCTGATGCTGCGCTATCGGGCGGCCGAGCATGCCCAGGGCAAGACCGACAAGATCACCCAGGCGCTGACCCATACCGACCGCAACGGCAAACTCGCCTCCCTGGTGGCGCCGATCGCCAATTGGGCGTCCGACCGGCACAATGCGCTGACCCGGCCCGTGCTGAAGGCCGTCGCCGGCATCGCCCGCGAGGCTGAGCTGCCGAAATACGCGGTCCAGAGCTTCCAGCAGCAGGCGCTCGACGCGCCCGAGCTCAATCGCGCCGCCCCCGGCTACGGGCGCAAGGCCGTGCTTTATGCGACCTGCTTCGTCGAGTTCAACGACCCGGACATCGGCTTGGCCGCCCGGGCGATCCTCGCCCATAACGGCGTCGAGACCGAGGTGGCCTATCCCGCCTGCTGCGGCATGCCGCAGTTGGAGGCGGGCGATATCGCCGATGTCGCCAGTCGTGCCAAGACGGTCTCCCAGGCCCTGAAGCGCTATATCGACGAGGGCTACGAGGTCATCGCCCTGGTGCCGTCCTGCGCGCTGATGCTGAAGTTCGAATGGCCGCTGATCTTGACCGACGACCCGGACGTGAAGCGGCTGGCCGAACATACCAGCGACATCAGCGAATATATCGTCGCGATCTCGAAGAAAGAGGGCCTGGCGCCGGGCCTCGAAGCCTTGCCGGGCGGCGTCACGGTCCATCTGGCCTGCCACGCGCGGGCCCAGAACATGGGGCAGAAGGCGGCGGAGCTGCTGCGCCTGATCCCGGAGACCAAGATCGACGTGGTCGAGCGCTGCTCGGGCCATGGCGGCTCCTGGGGCGTGATGGAGGGCAATTTCGAGGTGGCGCTCAAGATCGGCCGGCCGGTCGCGCGCGCCGCGCTCAATAACGAGAACCCGTTCGTGGCGTCGGAATGTCCGCTGGCCGCGACCCATATCATGCAAGGCATCGAAAAGCTGGCCGGCGACGCACCGCTGCCGACCCAGGCCCATCCGGTTCAATTGTTCGCCAAGGCCTATGGCCTTCTCGGCTGACGGGGTATCCATCATGTCTACCAGCCCGAAACGCAGCATCGATCGCGCCGACATTCTGGATCGGGCTGACTATCTGCCGCTGCGCAAGGATCAACGCACCCGGATGTCGGCCCTGAAGAAGGACCGCCGGGTCGAGGTCGGGCCCTTCGCGACATTCTATTTCGAGAATTGGGAGACCATCCGGCACCAGATCCTGGAGATGGTCTATATCGAGAATGGCGGCGAGGCGCAAATCGCCGAGGAGATCGAAGCCTATGGCCCGCTGGTGCCGACCGGCGGCGAACTGGTCGCGACCGTGATGTTCGAGATCGACGAGCCGGCGCGGCGCCAGACCCAGCTCAACCGCATCGGCGGCATCGAGCACAAAACCTTCCTGCAGGCGGGCGGCGAGCAGATCCGCGGCATTCCGGATCCCAGCCGCGAGAACACCTCGCCCGAGGGCAAGGCCTCGTCGGTCCAGTTCTTCCATTTCAAGCTCAGCCCGGCGGCGATCGACGCCTTCCGCTCGCCCGGTGCCCAGATCCTGCTGGGTTTCGACCATCCGAACTACGGGCATATCGCGCTGGTGCCGGACGCCGTGCGGACGGCGCTGGCGGCGGATCTTTAGCCGGGGAGACCCTCCCGGCCGGCCGCTTTGCCGGTGATGCGCGCGAGGCCGAACAGCAGCGCGCCCGCCATCACGAGGGCGAGGCCGGCGTTCCAGAACCGACCGGCCCGTTCGGCCGTCGCCTGCGTCAGCATCGCCGCTCTGTCGCCCTCATCCAGACTATGGCCGAGCGAGGCGAGTGCCGCCGTCGCCCGATCCGCGAGCGGTCCTGCCGCGTCGAGGGCACGGGCCGCGTCCTCGACGCCTGCCGCGCGGGCCTGATCGCGCGCCTCGAGCCACGCGGCCTGATATGACGCCTCGGCCGCGAGTGCCGCGCGAAGCGTCGCTTCCTCGTCGCCGGGCCGGACAAGTTCGCGGAGCGCGATCATATCCGCGCCCAGCGCCGCACGCGCCTGTTTGAGATCCCGGTTGAGGACGAGCCAAGCGTCCTCTGTCGCGGGTTCGCCGAGCCGGACCGCAAGATGCGTGAGCCGGTCCAGATCCTGGATGGCGCGCCGTGCCGCATCGTGCCGCACCATCGGTTCGGCACCAGCGGCATCGCTCCGCCCGTTGAAGCCGCCGAGCAGCAGGAGCAGCGCTCCCGCGACCACGCAGGCGGCGGCCCGGCCGGGGCAGACGAAAGAAGCGGTCATACGATGCGGCATGGCAGGCAATCCCGAGGCGACCCATGCATGGTTGAAGCGGGTCATGACGAAATTGTTGCGGCCTATTTCTTGTTCACCGGTTAACAATGCGGCGCGCATCTATTCTTTTGCGATGCAAAAATTGCCAGGCATAAAAGGCACTTAAGGCCGTTCCGGCATCCAGACGCCGGTGCGCTCCAGCGCCGGCGAATAGTCCGGCGCCGACCAGCGGAACGGCAGCGCGCCGGGCAGCCGGATCGCCCGGGTGACGTCGAGGCGCATCAACCGCTGGGCGCCTTCGAACGTCGCCAACTCCGGCCCGTCCCAGATGATTTCGCCGGTTGCGGCCAGATAGAGCAGGTCGCCGGCGGCATAGTCCGGGAACAGCAGGCCGGCGCGCGGCTCGAGCGCCAGATTGCCCAGCGTGTTGAACAGGAAATTGCCGATGAAATCCGGCACGGTCAGGCGATTGCCCTCGACCCGGACGAAGCCCGGCTTGCCGCCGCGGTGCGAGACGTCGGCCCCGCCGCTCGCTTCGCCGGAGAGATGGGCGGTCGCGATGAAGAAGGTGTCCGCGGCCGCGATCAGCGCCCGATCGGCGGCATTGAGGCCCGAGCTGACGCGCGGCGGGCCGGGCGCCGCTTCGACCGGTTCCGGCGTCCGGGCCTGGATGTATTTCGGACAATTGCCGAAGCTCTGCTGGATCGCGACCGTGATCCCGGCGGCGCCGACCTGGGTCACGATGCCGTTCGCCCGGTTGCGCCGGCGCGTCGGCGGCTCGATGCCCAACAGACCAATGGCGGCGCCCGGGACCAGTGTCGCGGGATCGCCGGGCAGGGGCTGCGCCGCGATCGTCAAGCTGCGGTCGTCGGGTGTGTCGAGGAAACCCGGCCGGCCAGCCAGGAGCGAGGCCCAGGGCTGGCCGGTCGCATCGACGCTGCCGATCAGGATGAACGGCAGCTGCGCGAAGAACGCGCGATGCTGGTCGGGCATATAGGTCCGGATCATGCGCCGGCCGGCACGGTCGACCTTTTCGTCGATCCCCAATCGACGCTGGATCGCGACTTCGCCCGCATGAAAGGGCGATTCTTCCCGGTCCCAACCGGCAGGCGGCATCACGGACATGATAAATTCCTCAGGCGGCGCAGCCGGCCCTGGTCGCGGGCATGGCGACGAAACCGGGCAGCTGTTCGATCCGGGCCAGCCAGGCACGGATCTGCGGATAGGGTGCCAGCGACACGCCGCCCTCGGGCGCATGGGCGATGTAGCTATAGCCGGCCACGTCCGCAATGGTGGGACTGTCGCCGACCAGGAACGGCCGGCCGGTCAGATGCGGTTCCATGACCGCGAACAGCCGGGCGGCGATGCTCTTGGCGCGCTCGTGATCGAGCTCGGCGCCGAACACGGTCACCAGGCGTGCCGCCGCCGGACCCGAGGCGATCTGCCCGGCCGCGACCGACAGCCAGCGCTGCACCTGGGCGGCCAGGGCAGGGTCGCGCGGCAGCCAGGCTTCGTCGCCGTAGCGCGTCGCCAGATAGACCAGGATGGCGTTCGAATCCGCGACGATGGTGCCGGCATCGTCGATCACCGGCACCTGGCCGAACGGGTTCAACGCCAGGAACAGCGGCAGCTTCTGCGCGCCGCTGGCCAGATCGACCAGGATCGTTTCATGGGGCAACCCCAGCAACGACAGGAACAGTGCGACCCGGTGGGCGTGACCGGACAGGGGAAAGTCGTAGAACTTGATCGGCTGGGCGGGTTTGGCGGTCATGGGCTGTTTCCTCAAATATGTACCGAACGATCGGTACATATGTCTTCGTGCCGGTCTCGTCAAGACCCGTTCGCTGCTTTCAGCCGAGCAGACGGTCGGGTAGTTCCGCCAGAATGCGGTGGAAGACGGCGGTCGAACCGCTGGCGCGGGCCAGCACCAGCGAACCCTGGATGGCGATGATTGCGTCCTCCGCCCGGCGGCGCGCCAGGGCTTCGGGTTGGCCGGCCTCGATCAGCACGGCCGAGATCGCGCCCACGAAACTGGCGATCGAATTGGTCAGATACGGAATGAACTGCGTGCCGGTCGTGCCGACGCCGAACAATTCGATCAGGCAGGCGGCCTCGCCGGATTCATAGAATTCGCCGAAGCCTTCCGCCATCGCCACCAGCCGATCGCGGGCCGGACCCGGCGCGGCGAGGGGCTCCAGCACCAGACTGACGACGCGGCTGCGCGACAGGGTGAGCACCGCCTCGGCCATGTCCTCCTTGCCGCGCGGGAAATGGTGATAGAGGCTCGACCGGCCGAGACCCGTCGCCGCCGACAAGCGTGCCAGGCTGGCGCCGTCATAGCCTTCGCGGCGGAATACCTGCAGCAGGCGGGTGACCACCTCCTCCTTGGGCAGGCTCGGATGCGCCATGGGACTATTCCTTATCTGTACCGATCATTCAGTCCGGCAGATATGGCGTCGCTGGGGCGGTTTGCGCAAGGGGCCGGTTGCTACAGGGCCGGCAGCACGGTCCGGATGTGGTCGCCCAGGGCTTTGACAGCCGAGGACGGCCGCAGCTCGGCAAATTCCAGCGCAATGCCGATGGTCGGGAGCGGCGGCAATCCGGCCGAAACGATATGAAGATCGGGCGGGACTGCGGTTCGGGTCAGAACGCTGATGGCGTGGCCGGAGCGGGCGATGGCGATGAGGCCGGCGAGGCTGTTGCTGGCGAAAGCCACCCGGTAGCGGCGACCCACCGCCTCCATGGCGTCGCAGGCCGCCCGATAATCGAGCGTCACGGGCGCCGACAGCGCCAGCGGCAGGCTGGCGTGGTCCAGAATCTCAGGGTCTGGCGCGTTCGTCACCCACACGAAGCTCTCCTTGCGGATTACCTCGCTGGCGTTGGGGTCGGGAAGGGAGACGAGCGCCATGTCGATCTGTCGCCGATGCAGCAGCGGACGCAGATCGGCAGTGGGCGCGCACACCATGCGCAGTTCGACATCCGGATGCGCCGCGCAGAAGCCTCTGAGCAGGTCCGGCAGAAACGCGATCGAATAATCTTCCGGGCACCCCAGGCTCACGGAGCCCTTGAGCGCCGTGCCGCTCATCTCGGCCAGGATTTCATCGTGCCGGGCCAGCAGAGATTCTGCGTGGGCCAGGAGTTTCTCTCCGGCGGCCGTGAGCCGCACGCCCGACCCGCTGCGATGCAGGAGCGTTTGTCCGATCACGCCTTCAAGACGGTGCATCTGCATGCTGAGCGCCGATTGCGTGCGCCCGACCTGCAACGACGCGAGGCTGATCGAGCCCGTCCGCGCGACGACGGCAAAGTTTTTGAGCAGGACGAGATCCAGAAGCTGCATGACATCAATTTAATCGATATCCGAATAAAGGAATATCAATTTGCCTGATCGAGCAAGTGCCGGTACCCGTTGAGACAGGCCATGCTGAAAGGTGACCGCCATGTCGCTGAACGCCGATCCCGCATTCTGGGCGTCCGCCCGCAAACATCTGACGCGTTACGGCCCCAGTTTTGAATCGATCATCGTCGAACGCGCCGAGGGCAGCTTCGTCTATGACGCGGACGGGCGGGCGATCCTGGACTTTACCTCCGGCCAGATGAGCGCCGTGCTCGGCCACACCCATCCCGACATCGTGGCGACGGTTAACCGGCAGATGGGGTCGGTGGCCCATCTGTTCAGCGGCATGCTGTCCCGGCCGGTGGTCGAGCTGGCCTCGCGTCTGGCCGCGCTGGCGCCCGGTCTCGACCGCGTCCAGCTGCTGACGACGGGAGCGGAATCGAACGAGGCGGCGATCCGGATGGCGAAGCTGGTGACCGGCGGGCACGAGGTCGTGGCCTTCGCGCAGAGCTGGCACGGCATGACCGGGGCGGCGGCCTCGGCGACCTACAGTGCGGGCAGAAAAGGCTACGGACCGGCCGCTGCCGGCTCATTCGTCATTCCTGCTCCCAACTCCTATCGTCCACGCTTCAAGCATCCGGACGGGTCGAACGATTGGCAGGCCGAACTCGACGACGCCTTCGGGCTGATCGACAGCCAATCGACCGGCAATCTCGCGGCATTCATCGCCGAACCGATCCTGTCGAGCGGCGGCATTCTCGAACTCCCGCCAGGCTATCTCGCCGCGTTGAAGCGCAAGTGCGAAGAACGGGGCATGTTGCTGATCCTGGACGAGGCCCAGACCGGCGTCGCCCGGACCGGGCATATGTTTGCGTTCCAGCGCGACGGCGTCACCCCCGACATCATGACCCTGTCGAAGACGCTCGGCGCCGGGTTGCCGCTCGCCGCGGTCATGACATCGGAAGCGATCGAGCAAACGGCCCATGAGCGCGGATTTCTGTTTTACACGACCCACGTCTCCGACCCGCTGCCTGCCGCGGTCGGCGTCACGGTCCTGGATGTGGTCGAACGCGACGGCCTGGTCGAGCAGGCGACGCTCCGGGGCGAGCGGCTTCGAGCTGGCATGCTCTCCCTGCAACAGCGGTTCGATTGCGTCGGCGACGTCCGCGGACGGGGCCTGCTGCTCGGGCTTGAGATCGTCACCGACCGGCAGACGAAGGCCGCCGGGTTCGAACTTGGCGCGCGGATCATGGACGAGGCCATGCGCCGCGGCCTCAGCATGAACATCGTCAAGCTGCCGGGCATGGGCGGTGTGTTCCGCATCGCCCCGCCCCTGACGGTCTCTGAGGCCGAGATCGATCGCGGGCTGCAGATCATGTCGGATGCGATCGAGGTCGCGGTCAACGCGCGCTGAAGGCGAGATGGGCGGGACTGCCGGTCGGGATGTATCGACCGGTGAAATGGGGAATGCCGTCCTGCAGGCGAAACACCGTGATCGCGTCGCTGCGCTGGTTCATGGCGTAGAGGAAACCGGCCTGGATCACCAGCGTGCGCGGATAGCTGCCCCAGGTCGGCGTGTGGTCGACGAGGCGCAGGCCATCTTCGATCGCAAACGTCGCGATGCTGTCGTGCAGCCGGTTGGCGGCATAGGCGAAACGGCCGTCGGCTGAGAGCTTCAGGTCCGAGCCGTAGCTGGTGCCGGCGAAACCGGCCGGCAGGGTCGAGACGGTCTCGATCGGCGTCAGCGTGCCGGCCTCGAAGCCGTAGGCGGTCAGCGTCGAGCTTTCCTCGGCGAGCGCGTAGACTCGCCGGCCGTCCGGCGCCCAGACCAGATGGCGCGGGCCGCTGCCGGGGACAGCCGTGATGAAGGGCGTCGCCGCCGGCGTCAGCGCGCCGGCTTCGAACTGCCAGACATAGATCCGGTCCTGGCCGAGGTCCGTATGCAGCACGAAGCGGCCGGAGGGATCGCTCTCGACGTAATGCGCGTGCGGACCGTCATGGCCGCTGTCGGCGAAGCTGCCGGGCGGTGCATTGGTCGGTTTTGCCGGACCGACGCAACCCCGATCGGTCTTGATATCGCTGGCAGGTTCCAGGCTGCCATCCGCGCCGATCGGCAGCACGGCGATGGTGCCGCCGTCGTAATTGGCGACGAACAGATGCCGGCCGGCTGGGTGCAGGCTGAGATGCACCGGTTTGCCGCCGGCGGCATCGACGCGGTTGATGAGGCGGAGCGAACCGGTCGTCTGATCGATACGATAGGCGCTGACCGTGCCGGCCGGCGTCACTTCGCTGGCGGCATAGAGCATATCGCCCGCGATCAGCAGCCAGGTCGGATCGGCGATGCCCGTGGTCAGCGCGCGGGACGTCAGCGCGCCGGTTTGGCGATCGACCGCGAAACATTGGATGCCGCCGCCGTTGGGCGTGTAGCAGCCGGCGTAAGCGAAGCTCACGCGACGAAGCGGCCGAGCCGTACCGCGGTCTGTCCCTTGGCGAGCCGGCGCGACGGCATGATCAGCACGCATTCGTCATAGGGCGAGCGGATCTCGCGGCCGCCGTCATGGCCGATGATCGTCCCGGCCTTGGCGATCACTTCCTGACCCTCATAGGGCTCGACGAAGCTGAAGCTGTTGGTCTCGATCGTCACCGCCTGGGTCACTTCGATGACACGCGGTTTGGGCGGTGTGGTCTTCGGCATGTGCGCCGCGGCATAGGCCGGGTCGAGCAGGCCCAGGCAAGCCAAAAACCGCAGGGTCACGTCGCGGGCGACAGTGAAGGACGCCGCTTCCCAATGCTGGCCGCATTCGACCAGCAAGGCCGCCTTCGGGCTCGCCGGATCGTCGAAGCCGCCATAGTCGCGCATGCGCAGGCCGGCGGCATGGCCCTGGTCGCGGACGATGAATTCGGGTTCGCCGACGCGGATGGCGAGATCGACGCCCTTCGCCTGCATGCCGGCGAGCATCAAGGGCGCCGTCGCATGCTGCATCGAATGGATGTCGAGCAGATAGTCGACCCGGTCGATCAGCGGCCGGATCTCCCGGGCGCGGGCAAGTTCAGACGAACGGCGCGGGCCGTCGAGCGTGGCCAGGTCCCAGACCCGATTGAAATCCTCGTCGACATAGCGGGACGCGCTCGGCTGCGCCGGGTCGAAGGCGTCGAAGGCCGCGACATTGGCGAAACCCAGCGTCACCTGGCCGCGCGCCGGCTTGAACCCGGTCTGGTCCAGGAATTCGATCGCGAGCGCGCCGCACAGCTCGTTGCCGTGGGTGACGGCATTGATCATGGCATGCGGGCCGGGCCGGCCGCTGTCGAGCACCGTCATATAGGGGATGCCGGTATTCCCTTGGCGCCACCGGGAAATGTCCGGGGCGCGTAGCTCGACCGGGTAAAGTTCGTCCTTGCCGCGGGCCACCCCTTACTCCTTCCAGCGAAACCAGGCAGTTGCGGCCGGATTGTAGGCGGACGACCGGCCGAGTGCGAGAGGCAAGCCTATTTCTCCTACCGCAATGCGAAATTGACAAGGTAACAAACAAACCCAAAATGCCGCGCTGCCGGTGGTTTTCATACCGGACCCCTGAAACGAAGGATCGTTTGAGCTATGTCGAAGCCTGTCGTCGCCATCGTCGGTGCCACCGGGGCCGTCGGTGTCGAGTTCCTGCAGCTCCTGGAGGAGCGTGACTTTCCGCTGGCCGAGCTGCGTCTCATCGCCTCGCCGCGGTCGGCCGGGAAGGTGATGAAATTCAAAGGCACCGAGCTCAAGATCGAAGCGCTGACCGCCGAGGCGTTCCGTGGGGTCGATATCGCGCTGTTCTCGGCCGGCGGCGGCATCTCGCGCGAATATGCGCCGGCCGCCGTCCGCGCCGGCGCCGTCGTGGTCGACAATTCTTCGGCCTTCCGCATGGACGAAACCGTGCCGCTGGTGATCCCCGAGGTCAACCCGGAGGCGGTGAAGCAGCACAAGGGCATCATCGCCAACCCGAACTGCTCGACCATCATCGCCATCACGCCGCTCTGGCCGATCCACCGGCAGAACCCGGTGAAGCGCCTGATCGCGGCGACCTATCAGGCGGCGTCCGGCGCCGGCGCCGCCGGCATGGCCGAGCTCGAAGCCTCGACCCGCGCCTTTCTGGCCGGCGGGGCGCACGAGCCCAAGGTCTTCCCGCACCCCTACGCGTTCAACCTGTTCAGCCACAATACCAAGATCGATCCGGCGAACGGCTATAACGAGGAAGAGCTGAAGATGGTCAAGGAGACCCGCAAGATCTTCGGCGATGCCTCGATCCGCATCAGCTCGACCTGCATCCGCGTGCCGGTGCTGCGCGCCCATGCCATCGCTTTGGATGTCGAATTCGAACGGCCGATCACGCCCGACGAGGTGCGCCGCATCTTGGGCCAGGCGCCGGGCGTGCGCATGGTCGACGATCCGGCCGCGAACTATTTCCCGATGCCGAAGGACGCATCCGGCCAAGGCGACATCCTGGCCGGCCGCATCCGCACCGACATCTCCGACCCGTCCGGCCGCTCGATCGCGATGTTCGTCGCAGGCGATCAGCTGCTGAAGGGCGCGGCCTTGAACGCGGTGCAGATCGCGGAATTGCTCTAAACACCCTCACGGGAGCCCCTCCTAGAGGGGGGCTTGCCCTTGTGCGCCCCTACGGCGCCAGTCCGCGCAGGATAATGTCGGCATGGCCGCCGACGAAAGCATCGTCGAGCGGCGCGCCGGTGACCAGCAGGCGGAAGAACAGCGGTCCGTAGAGGCTGTCGACCACGACCGAGAAATCCAGGGTTGGACGGAACTCGCCATTGGCGATGCCGCGTTTCAGCACCGCCTCTACGAGCCGTCGGCGGGGCTCGATGTAGTTGGCGAGGAAGGTCGCCAACATGGCGGCATCGGTCTGACCCAGTGCCACCATCTCGCGCACGGTGCGGCCGGCCGTGCCGCGGTAGACGACGCCGACCGTCAGCAATTGGTTCCTGATGTCAGCGGCGGCCGATGCCGTGTTGTTGAACTCGACGCGCGGCGACAGGTCGGCCAGAAACGCCTCGACCGCGACGGCGCCCTTGGTCGGCCACCAGCGATAAATCGTGCGCTTGCCGATCCCGGCCCTGGCCGCGATCCCGTCCATTGTCAGCTTGGCGAGACCGCCTTCCGCCAGCAGGGCCGCGGCTGCCTTGAGGGCGGCGTCCCGGGCGGCCGCACTGCGCGGTCGCCCGGCGCGGCGCGGTTCGGGATCTATCGCAAGTTCTGAAGACATCCTGCCAAGGTGCCCCGGGTGATGGCCAGCCGCAAGATGGATGAGGCTGGCCTTGAATTGGCTGGCAAGGTATTTATATACGAACCGGTTCGTATCGAAATAGGAAATGCCACGATGGAAGACATCAAGCGCGCGATCCATGCTGTCAGGACTGGGCCACGGGGTGGGACGCCGATCGTGCTGGTCCATCCGGTCGGTCTGGATCTCGGCTATTGGAGTGCGCAGGTCGAGGCGCTTGGTCGGACCCACGATGTCGTGACCTACGATTTGCCGGGCCATGGCCGGTCACCCGGCGGGCCGGAGGATTGGTCGTTCGATCAGGCGGCTGAGGTGTTGGCCAATCTTGTGCGCGACACCGACGCCGGCCCGGCCCATCTCGTCGGGCTGTCGGTCGGCGGCATGATCGCCCAGGCGACGGCGCTGGCGCACCCGGACCTGGTCACATCGCTGTCGCTGATCGGAACCGCGGCGAGTTTTCCCGAGGCGGGCCGGGCCGCGATCCGGGCGCGGGCACAAGCGACGCGGGACGGCGGCATGGGCGCGATGCTGCAATCCTCCCTGGCTCGCTGGTTCTCACCCGATACGATGGCGCAACAGCCGGCCTTGATCGATCGCGTGACCAGGACGTTCCTGGCGAATGATCCGGCGATCCATGCCGCGATGTGGGACATGATCGCTGAACTCGACTTCACCGCAGAGATTTCACGGATTGCCTGCCCGACGCTGGTCCTGGTCGGCGAACTCGATCCCAGCACGCCGCCCGCCACCGCGCGCTTCCTGGCCGAGACCATCCCCGGTGCCGAGTTGCATATCATTCCGGGTGCGTCGCACATGGTCCCGTTCGAGCAGCCCGAGGCGGTCAACGACCATCTCTTGCGCTTTCTGGTTGGGCTCGGTTGAGGGCGCTGTCTACAGCGCCGCGTGGTCCAAGAGCCGGTCCATGAAGCGTTCGGCCTGGGCCAGCTGCTCGATCTCGATCCATTCATCGGGCTTGTGCGCCTGCTCGATCGAGCCGGGGCCGCAGACGATGGTGGGAATGCCGAAATTCTGGTAGAGGCCGCCCTCGGTGCCGAAGCTGACCTTGCCGGTGCCGTTGGCGCCCGACAGCTGCATGACCAGCCGCGTCACCTCGTCCTCGCTCGACATGTCGAGCCCGGCCATGCTGGACAGTTCCTGGAAATCAAAACCGGCGGCGGCCGAGATCGCGCGCATTTCCGGCAGCAGCTTTTCCGCGGCGAAGCGCTCGACCTCGCCGAACAGCACGTCCGGATCCTCGCTCGGCAGATAGCGGAATTCGAAATCGAAGCTGCAGTCCTTGGGCACGATATTGAGCGCGGTGCCGCCCTGGATCTTGCCGGTATGGACCGTGGTATAGGGCGGTGAATAGTCGGTATCGAACGGCCCCTGGTCGCGGAAACGCCGGGCCATGCTCTTCAGGTACGCCACCAGTTCGGCCGCGGCCTCGACCGCATTGACGCCCTGGTGCGCCAACGCCGAATGGCATTCGAGCCCATGGACGTGGCAGCGCACCGACTGTTTGCCCTTGTGCCCGATGACCGGCTTCATCAGCGTGGGCTCGCCCACGACACAGGCGCGGGGCTTGATCGGGCGTTTGGCCAGTTCGGTCAGCAGCGTGCGCACGCCCAGGCAGCCGACTTCCTCGTCATAGGTGAAGGCCAGATGGATCGGCGTCTTCGGCTGGCGCTTGACGAAATCCGGCGTCTTGGCCAGCACCACGCCCAGGAAACCCTTCATGTCGGAGGCGCCGCGGCCGATCAGCTTGCCGTCTTTCTCGACCAGTTTGAACGGATCGTCGGTCCAGTTCTGGCCGTCGACCGGCACGACGTCGGTATGGCCGGACAGCACGATGCCCGGCTTGTCGTCGCGCCCGATGGTGGCGAACAGGTTGGCCTTGCGCTTGTCCGCATCCCAGGATCGTTCGGAAGCGATGCCGAGGTCGGCCAGATAGGCCTCGACCCAGTCGATCAGCGCCAGGTTCGAGTCCCGGCTCGTGGTGTCGAACCCGACGAGCTGGCGGATCATCTCGGTGCTGGTGGGCGCGGCCATGGTCGATACTCGGAATGGTTTCGGGAGGCGATCGGAATTATGCCGCCGAAAGATGACCGGCGTCAGCTCTCGAACTGCTCTTTCAGCACGCGTTCTTCCAGATTGTGATCGTGATCGAACAGCAGGCTGAGGCTGGTTTCGCGGGTTTCCCGCACCTCGACCTTGATCACGTCGCGCACTTCGATGAAATCGGCGCCGGCGCTGACCGGGCGCTTCTGCGGCTCCAGCATCTCGAACGTGACGGAGACCTTGTGCGGCAGCACGGCACCGCGCCAGCGCCGCGGGCGGAAGGCACTGATCGGCGTCAGGGCCAAGACGCCGCTGCTGAACGGGATGATCGGGCCGTGGGCCGACAGGTTATAGGCAGTGCTGCCGGCGGGGGTCGCGACCATCACCCCGTCGCACATCAACTCGTCCATGCGCTGCACGTCGTCGACCGAGATGCGGATCTTCGCCATCTGGCGGGTCTGGCGCAGCAGGGCCACCTCGTTGATGGCGAGCGCCTGATGGACGGTGCCGTCGGCGGTCGTCGCCTGCATGGCGAGCGGATGCAGCCGCTCGATATCGGCCTTGGCGACCCGCTCGAACAGATTATGCGGCGAGTAGGTGTTCATCAGGAACCCGACCGAGCCGCGATGCATGCCGAAGATCGGCAGATGGCGGTCGATATGGCGATGGAGCGTTTCCAGCATGAAGCCGTCGCCGCCCAAGGCCACGATGGCATCGGCCTCGTCGAGCGACACGGTCGGATAGCGCCGCTGCAGGTCGGCGAGGGCTGTTTGCGCCGCCTCGGCCTCGGACGCGACGAGGGCGATTTTCGGCGACGGTCGGCTTACCGACATGGACGAGCGGGCATCGATGCGCTTTCGAACAGGGCGGGTCAGCCGCCGGTGACGCTCATGTGGCGCGGCACGGCCGGACCATGATGGCTTCGATCGATGATGAAGTCATGGCCCTTCGGCTTGCGCGCGATCGCGTCCAGGATGGCCTGGTCCAGCAGCTCGTCGCTCTCCGACGCGCGCAAGGGCGCGCGCAGGTCGGCGGCGTCTTCCTGGCCCAGGCACATATAGAGCGTGCCGGTGCAGGTCAGGCGCACCCGGTTGCAGCTCTCGCAGAAATTATGGGTCAAGGGCGTGATGAATCCCACTCGGCCGCCGGTCTCGCCGACCGTGACGTAGCGGGCGGGACCGCCGGTGCGGTAGTCGCTCTCGATCAAGCTCCAGCGCTCGGCCAGTTGGGCCTGGACGCGGCTCAGCGGCAAATACTGGTCGAGCCGCGCCTCGCCGCCGATCTCGCCCATCGGCATGACCTCGATGAAGGTCAGGTCATGGCCCTCGGCGCCGCACCAGGCGATGAGCTCGTCGAACTCGCCGTCGTTGACGCCCTGGAGCGCCACCGTGTTGATCTTGACCTTCAAGCCGGCGCGCTTGGCGGCTTCGAGCCCGTCCATGACCTGGCCGAGGCGTCCCCAGCGCGTGATGGCGGCGAATTTCCGCTCGTCGAGCGTATCCAGCGAGACATTGATCCGGCGCACGCCGGCCGCCTTCAGCGCGTCCGCATATTTCGCGAGCTGGCTGCCGTTGGTGGTCAGCGTCAATTCATCGAGCGCGCCGCGGTCGATCTGGCGGCCCAGATTGTCGATCAGCCACATGATGTTGCGCCGGACCAGCGGCTCGCCGCCGGTCAGCCTGAGCTTGCGCACGCCCTGGCGGATGAAGGCGTTGCACAGGCGATCCAGCTCTTCCAGCGACAGCACGTCCGCCTTGGGCAGGAACGTCATGTCCTCGGCCATGCAATAGACGCAGCGAAAATCGCATCGGTCGGTGACCGAGACGCGCAGATAGCTGACGGTTCGCCCAAACGGATCAATCATGTGCGTTAATATGTCGGTCGACGGGGTCGGGAACAAGAGGCCGTGGCGGATGGGTGAAAATCATGGGTGAGATCGCACCGCCGGCGGTCATTCTGGCCGGCGGGCTGGCCCGGCGCATGGGTGGTGGCGACAAGCCGCTGATGAGCTTGGGTGGCCGGCCGCTGCTCCGCCATATCCTGGACCGTATCTGGCCGCAGGCGTCGGGGCTGGCGCTCAACGCCAACGGTGATCCCGCGCGCTATCGATCTTTCGATCTGCCGATCCTGCCGGACAGCGTGGCCGGCCGGCCGGGGCCGCTCGCCGGCATCCTGGCGGCTCTCGACTGGGCGGCGGGGCAGGCGCAATCCCATGTCCTGACAGTGCCGGGCGACACGCCGTTCCTGCCCCACGATCTCATGGCCCGGCTGGCCGCTGCCGTGGCGGCGGGCGCTTCCGCGGCGATCGCAACCTCCGGCGGCCGTCGCCATCCGATCGCCGGGCTATGGCCGGTAACGGCACGCGAGGATTTACGCCGCGCGGTGACGGAGGAGGGGCTGCGGCGGGTCGAAGACTGGGTTGGACGGTTGGGTGCTGTCCCGATAGATTTTGCGATCGATCCAGTCGATCCATTTTTCAATCTCAACACCCCGGAGGACGTCGCCGTGGCGGAACGCCTGCTGAATTGCCTTGTGGGCAATCGCTGAGATGCGCAGGCCTTACCCGGCCCTTGCTGCGCTGGCGCTGCTGTCCGGCCTGTTGGGGGGCGGCGCCCAGGCGCAGCAAGCAGCCCAGAAGACGGCTCCGGTCGAAGAGGTGACCGTGATCGGCCAGCGGCCGACACCGGTCGCACCCACGACCAGCTACTGGGTCGAGGACGCCTATACGAGCTATCCGCTGCTGGGGCCGACCTTCGCCCAGGGCCTCGTGATCTGGAATCACGCGGACTATTACAACAACATGGGGCCGGCGGTGCCGCCGATCCGCGCGATGGAAGGGATGGCCGAGCTCGGCTGGGATATCGAGCGCCTGCAGCGCAACGGCCGGGTCGTGCAGAATCGCGCCGATGCCTGGGGCCTGGAAGTCGAGGACGTCGTGGAGAGCCTGCAGAAGCAGATCGATAATGCCCGGGTGCAGGGCTATACGCGCGTCATCGTCGCCGGCCAGGAAATGGGTGGTGGTCTGGCGCTGGCAGCGTCGACGCGGGTCGAGGGGCTCTATGGCGTTATCGCCTTCGCGCCCAATACCGGCGTCGAATGGTGCGGCCGAAGCGCCCACGGCAAGCTGACCTGCCCGAGCGACCAGCCGCTCGACTTCAACGCCGAGATCATCCTGCAGCAGACCTGGGATCAGTTGCGGCAGACGCATCCGGCCCGGCTGTTCGTGCTGTTTCCCAAGGATGATGCGGAGGTGCCGCATCTGCGCGGGCCGACGGCGCACGAGATCCTCGGACAACGGACCGACCTTTCGTTCCTCATGGTCGACGAGACCGGCGGGGTCAGCGGCAACACCGGCGCCGACACGCCCGCGTTCGACGCCTATGCCAGCTGTATGAACCTGTTCCTGCAGCCGGACTTCACGCCTAAGCCCGGCGAATTCCACTGCAACAGCGACGAGGTGCGGGCGGCGCTCGCCGAGATGGGCGTGAAGCCCCATGGCGGCGAGGGCTGGTTCGGTTACAGCACGCGCGGACAAACGATTTATCTGGAGCTGCCGTCCGGCGGCCGGGGGCCTGCGGTCTATGGCTGGGGTGCCGGCGCCAACGGCAAGACGCGCCCGGGCTTCCGGACGGTCGAGCCCAAGGTCTCAGGCGAGGTTTTCACCGCGGCGCTCGACCCGGACCGGACGATGCGCGGCGTGCACTTCGGCCCGCAGCTGCGCCTGACGATCGACCAGGCGGACGGCACGCGCATCGCCGTCGTGCTGCATCGCCTGCCGGGCAACAGTTAGGATCAGCGAAATCCGCCGCTAGTGCATCATCGGTGCGGGCGTGCCGTCCGACCAGTGCGCCACCGGCACCATGATCACGCTCAGCGCTTCCGGCGACTCCTGGAACTGCGGGTTCAGCATCGGAGGTGCGCCGGGCAGATCCGCGCCCCAGTTGGCGCCGTCCGCGCGCCGGAAATAGAACATCAGATGCGGCACCCAACTGTGCGCATCGTCGTTCAAATCCTGCTGCTTGGACATCATGTAGGTCATCGCGCCGGCTTCGAGATGCGGCAGCCTGTGCTTTTCGATGCCGTCTTTGATCGCGGCGACCATTTCGGCTTTCGTGCGCCCGGCCAACACCAACTCCGTGCGCCGGATCGTGTAGGGCAGGATGGAGCGCACGGCGGCCGGATTGTAGCAGAGCGGTCCGCGCATATGCGGGTTCCAGAATTGCGGAAAATCATATTGCGACATCCACGAGCGCTCGACCGCGCAGACGAACCCGTTGCTGCCCTTGATCGCGGTTTCGTAGCCCTGACGCGTCAGTACCAGGATCGTCGCCTCGTCGCCGATCGACGGCGGTGCCGCACTCTTCGCCAGCGCGATCTCGGCTGGGCGATCCATCAGATACTGATCGAGCGGCGCCATTGCGGAATAGTCCGCGGCAAAAGCGGCGGAGGCGCACAACAACACCGCGCCGAAAGCTGCCATGCCCGTCGATAGCATCCATCTCATCGTGGCCCCCTGACTAAGCGATGATCTCAGCGCCGACGGTCCGGCCCCCTGTCGACCTCGTCCAGCTCGACCGCGGCGGCGATTACCACGCGCTTGCCGGCATTTTCGAAATTGATCGTGATGCGTCCGTCGATCGCCGATTGCACCTGGCCCACGCCCCAGTCCGGTTCGCCGCGCAGGCGGACCCAAGTACCCGGGACAAAAAGCGTTTCCATTGTATGATCCGTCATCTTCTTCTGATCGGATTATCCGATCACGGCGACAGGGCGGCGGCAAGACCGATCGAGGATGGGAATGGGCGACACGACGATCGATCTCAGAATCGCCGAATTGCTGGCGGCACGGCTCTGTCACGAGCTGGTCAGCCCGATCGGCGCCATCAACAATGGCGTCGAATTGCTGGAGGACGATCCGGATTTCGCGGCCGACGCCTCCGGCCTGATCGGCCAGAGTGCCATCCAGGCGACCCGGCGCCTGCAATTCTATCGGATCGCCTACGGCTCGACCGCGCCGATCGCGCTCGACCTCGGGCGCAAGGCGGCGCTGGATCTGTTCGCCGATGGCAAGATCGCCTGCGACTGGCCGGAAACGTCCGCACCCGACATCAAGCTTGCCTGCAACCTGCTGCTGGTCGCGGCCGAAGCGCTGCCGCGCGGCGGCCGATTGACGCTGGTGGGTATCGATCCGTTGGAGATCCGGGCGGAAGGTGAGGGCGCGCGTCTGCCGGCTCATCTGCCGGACGCGCTCGCCGGGGCGCTGGACGCCGACACGGTCGATGCCCGCAGCGTTCAGGCAGCCTTTACCGGCGCGCTCGCGCGGCGCGCGGGGTCGGGATCGTCGATCGAAACGCTCGCATCCGGGGCGATCGTCTTTAGGCTCGCATCGGCCGGATGAAACGGGCATGCTCCGTTTCGTTTCTCGGGCGAACCGTTCGAGCCTGGAGCGGTTAAGCGTAACCGGATATTAATGAATAAACACCAAGGTCGGAGCGGTCTCGGGACCGGGTCGAAAACGCATTTCTCGACCGACCGATCAGTACTTTCACGGCGGAAATCAGGCCATGGACGATCTTCTTAGCGAATTCCTGACCGAGACTAACGAAGGGTTGGGGACGCTCGATCTGGAGCTTGTTCGCCTCGAACAAAATCCCAACGACCCAGCGTTGCTCGGTAACATCTTCCGCATCGTGCACACGATCAAGGGCACGTGCGGCTTCCTGTCCCTGCCTCGGCTCGAGGCGGTGGCGCATGCGGCCGAGAATGTTCTGGGCAAGATCCGCGACGGCCAGCTCGAAGTCACGCCGGTCGCGATCAGCCTGATTCTGAGTTCGCTCGACCGCATCAAGATGCTGCTGGCGACGCTCGAAGCCACCGAGGCCGAGCCCGACGGCAATGATGCCGACCTGATCGCCCAATTGAATGCGTTTGCCGATGGTCAGCTGGCCGAGCTGCCGGGTGCTGCACCCGCCGCGGCCGCGCCGGCGGCGCCGGAACCCGAGCCAGAATGGGACATGGAGCCGGAACCGGCGCCGGCACCGCCGCCGCCGCCGCCAGCACCAGTCGTCAAGGCCGCCCCGCCGGCGCCCGCGGCCAGCACGGCCGTTGCGAAACCGAAACCGACCGCGATCGTCGAGCCGGCACCGGCGTCCCCGCGGCCACCCCCACCGCCGGCCGCCGCACCGCGTCCGCAAGCCGATGGCGACGTCAAGGATTCGGCGGTTGCCGCTTCCAACATCCGCGTCAACGTCGATCTGTTGGAAAACCTGATGACGATGGTGAGCGAGCTGGTGCTCACCCGCAATCAGCTGATGCAGATCCTGCGCGGCCAGAAGGATTCCGAATTCGGTATCGCGCTGCAGCGCTTGAGCCACGTCACGAGCGAGCTGCAGGAAGGCGTCATGAAGACGCGCATGCAGCCGATCGGCAATGCCTGGGCCAAGCTGCCGCGCCTGATCCGCGATCTGGGCATCGAACTGAAGAAGAAGATCGATCTTCAGATGAAGGGGGCCGAGACCGAGCTCGACCGCCAGGTGATGGAGCTGATCAAGGATCCGCTCACCCACATGGTGCGCAATTCGGCCGACCACGGCATCGAGGCGCCGATCGACCGCGTCATGGCCGGCAAGCCCGAAACCGGTACGGTCACGCTCAGCGCCTACCATGAGGGCGGCCATATCATCATCGAGATCGCCGATGACGGTAAGGGCCTCGCGACCGACCTGATCAAGGCCAAGGCGGTGCAGAAGGGCCTCGCGACCGAGACCGAGCTGGCCCAGATGTCGGACCAGCAGATCTATCAGTTCATCTTCAAGGCGGGCTTCTCGACCGCCGCTGCCGTCACCAGCGTCTCCGGCCGCGGCGTCGGCATGGACGTGGTCCGGACCAACATCGAAAAGATCGGCGGCACGATCGAGCTGAAGAGCGCGGTCGGCAAGGGCTCGACCTTCGTCATCAAGATCCCGCTGACGCTGGCGATCGTCTCGGCGCTGATCGTCGAATGCGCCGGCGAACGTTTCGCCATTCCGCAGATCAGCGTGGTCGAACTGGTGCGCGCGGCACCGGGCACGGAAACCCAGATCGAGCGCCTGAATGGCGCGCCGGTGCTGCGCCTGCGCGACCGGCTGCTGCCGCTCGTCGGCCTCGACCAATTGCTGAAGCTGCGCGACGGCCATGATACGTCGGTCGAATGTTTCATCGTCGTGTCCCAGGTCGGCACCTATTCGTTCGGCATCATCGTCGACCGCGTGTTCGACACCGAGGAAATCGTGGTGAAGCCGGTGGCGCCGCTGCTGCGCGACATTACCATGTTCTCCGGCAACACCATCCTGGGCGACGGTGCCGTCATCATGATCCTCGATCCGAACGGCATTGCCGCCGCGACCGGCGAAATCACGGTCGGCAGCGACAATCGGGGGGCGGCCGAGACGGCCGTGGTCCGTGGTCGCCAGATCGACAAGACCTCGCTCCTGCTGTTCAAGGCCGGCGACGACAGCCCGAAGGCGGTGCCGCTGGCGCTCGTCGCTCGCCTCGAGGAGATCGACCGCAAGGAGATCGAATATTCCAACGGCAAACCGGTCGTGCAGTATCGCGGCAAGCTGATGCCCTTGGTGCCGATCGATCCCGCATTGCACATCGGCCATGAGGGCCGGCAGCCGATCCTGGTGTTCTCGGACAAGGAACGCTCGATGGGCCTGCTGGTCGACGAGATCGTCGACATCGTCGAGGATGTGCTGCATGTCGAGCTCGGTTCCGACAAGCCGGGCCTGATCGGCAGCGCGGTGTTGGCCGGCAAGGCGACCGATCTGGTCGATACCGGCTACTATCTGATGCAGGCCTACGACGACTGGTTCGGCTCGCGCAGCGATGGGGCGCTGGATCAGGTCGCCCGTTCGCTCCGGGTCCTGCTGGTCGATGACTCGCCGTTCTTCCGCAATCTGCTGACGCCGCTCCTGACCATTGCCGGTTACGAGGTCAGTGCCGTCGAGTCGGCCAATCGCGCGCTCGACCTGCACGAGCGCGGCGAAGATTTCGACATCATCATCAGCGATATCGAAATGCCGGGCATGAACGGCTTCGAATTCGCGGCCCAGGTCCGCGGCGAGGGCCGCTGGCGCCATGTGCCGATGGTGGCGCTGTCGTCCCATGCCACGCCCGAAGATCTTGATCGCGGCCGCGAAGTGGGCTTCAACGATTATATCGCCAAGTTCGACCGCGACGCGCTGCTGACGTCGCTCG
>Ga0302314_10006039_pt1 | contig 22011 bp, 13 predicted proteins | sample III_Palsa_N2_3_FD_200533 | JGI IMG/M metagenome (GOLD analysis project Ga0302314, IMG submission 200533) | Peat permafrost microbial communities from Stordalen Mire near Abisko, Sweden - III_Palsa_N2_3 | ecosystem: Environmental > Terrestrial > Soil > Palsa > Peat permafrost | place: Sweden...
CGCAGCCCTCCATGGGACCACGGGGGCCTGAAGAGGTCCCCCATGGTCCCATTACGGGCCCTGGAAAAGGAAAAAAAGCGTCGATCAGCGCCAAAGCGAAACACTCACGCTGCGGATCCCGTCAGACCTAAGATCCCTCAACCCAATCCCTCACCCCGACGCAATATATCGTCGGCCAGCGCGGTATAGCGCCCGTCCTCCTCATGCAGCACCAGCCCCGGCGCCAGCGTCAGCGGCGAGCCAATCCCCTTGCGCCCGCGTAACAGAACGCGCTTGGCCGGCCGGCCGCGCTTGGGCCACAGCGGCGTGACGGTGATCTCGCCGACCTTGCCATGCAGCGCCGCCATCAGCGAATCGAGCCGGTCGGCGCGGAACACCAGGGTCAGCACGCCCTTGGGGCGCAGCATGTTGACGGCGAACCGCATCCACGCGGCCAGATCGATCTCGTTTTCCCGATTGGCGGCATCCTTGGCCACGCTCGGGCTCGGCGTGCCTTCCGGCGCGTTGTAGGGCGGATTGGTCATCACATGGTGAAAGCTGCCGGGCGCCAACCGCGGCGGGGGCGATTGCAGCGTGCCGATCATCGTCTCGACGCGCCCGGAGAAGCCATTGAGATCGATATTCTGTTTCGCCAGGGCGACCAGGGCCGGCTGCATTTCGAGCCCGAAGATCCGGCAGCCCGGCACGCGGGACGCCAGGCACAGCGAGGCGGCGCCGACGCCGCTGCCCAGATCGAGCACGGACTCGCCATCGCCTGCGGTTACCGCGGCGGCCAGCAGGACCGGATCGATGGCGGCGCGATAGCCCTCCTCGGGCTGCCGCAGCAGTACGCGTCCATCCAGCAGACGATCCTCGGACATCCCAGCCATGCGCCAACCCCTTTGAAGTCGTTGTAAACTTGACCGTTGGTGATGCGCAACCTTATGCTCTGCCCCGGTTGAAAGGTGGGACCCGGATTTGGCATTAGTCGTTAACCTGGATGAGGAACGGGGCAAGAAGCCTCCCTCGCTCGATGGGCTGACCGCCCTGGTCAGTGCGGACCTGGACAAGGTCAATCACTGCATCGTCGACCGCATGCACAGCCCCGTCGCGCTGATCCCGCAGCTGGCCGGCCATATCATCGCCGCCGGCGGCAAGCGCTTGCGCCCCATGCTGACCCTGGCCGCCAGCCAGCTGTGCGGCCATGAGGGCGAGCGCCACATCAAGCTGGCCGCCTGCGTCGAATTCATTCACACCGCCACCCTGCTGCATGACGACGTGGTCGATGACAGCAGCTTGCGGCGCGGTCTCGCCAGCGCCAACGCGCTGTGGGGCAACAAGCCTTCGGTGCTGGTCGGCGACTTCCTGTTCTCCCGCTCGTTCGAGCTTATGGTCGAGGACGGTTCGCTGCCCGTGCTGGCGATTCTGTCGCGCGCCTCCTCGGTGATCGCCGAGGGCGAGGTGCTGCAGCTGATCACGGCCAACGACACCGGCACCGGCGAGGATGCCTATCTCGAGGTGATCCGCGCCAAGACCGCCGCCTTGTTCGCCGCCGCCTGCCGCATCGGCGCGGTGGTGGCCGAGCGCCCCAAGGTCGAGGAGGACGCGCTGGAAAGCTACGGACTCAATCTCGGCATCGCCTTCCAGCTGATCGACGACGTGCTGGATTATTCGGCTCGCCAGGAAAAGCTCGGCAAGGCGATCGGCGACGATTTCCGCGAGGGCAAGATCACCCTGCCGGTGATCCTCGCCTTCCGCCGCGGCGACGACGAGGAACGCGCCTTCCTCAAGCGCACGCTGGAGGATCTCGACCAGGCCGAGGACGGTGCCGATCTGGCCCGCGCCATCAAGCTGCTGGACAAGCACCACTCCCTGGCCGACACGGTGAAACGCGCCCGCCATTACGGCGCCATCGCCCGCGACGCGCTGGGGATCTTCCCCGACAGCCCGGCCAAGGCCGCCCTGACCGAGATCATCGATTTCTGCATCGACCGGGCGTTCTGAGTTTTCGGATCTAGCGTTCGTGCGGTGATGGTCGCCCCTAAGGGGGCGAGCGAGAGGGGTTCTCTCGCGCTCTCCTTGCGCCCCATTCGGGACGATTTTCCCCGTTGGGTAAAATCGCCCAAATGGCGCGCCCTGTAAGGGAGTCCGCTCCACCGCCGGTGTCTGGCACTTCGCCCATCCCGGGCGCGTCGGCGGAATGATTTTCGCTCTTGGGCGAAAATCGTTTCGACGAGGCGCAACGAAGAGCGCGAGATGAGATCTCGCTTCGCCTGCAGGCGAACCTTCCAGACTCAGTCGCTTACCGCTTCTTCTTCCACAGTCTCTTATCGTAGGGGATCGGCCGGAGCGCGTGAGCGGCGGCTAGTTTCTCTCGCCACCAGCCTTTGTAATCCTTGATCGCCTGCACTTCCTCGCTCTCGTGATCGACGCTCGCGCCGATTTCGAGATAGGAGTCGAGATTGGCCAGGTCCGGCGTCGGCAGGCGGCCGGCGCGGAAATCCTCCCACATGCCGCGATAAAGCTCTTCGAGCTTGCGGGCCAGCAGCGGGGTGTCGAACAGCACGCAGGAATCGCGGCCCTTGGCCAGGCGCTCGCGATAGGCCAGCGCGATCGAGCGGTCGCGGCCGATCGCCACGGCGCGGTCGACGAATTCGCTGGGCGAGGCGCAATCGAGATCCGGCAGACCGGCCGAGCGCACCAGGCTGCCGCAGACCCTGGACGCAAACGATCGCCCGCTCATGGTCAGGATCGGCACGCCCATCCACAGCGCGTCCGACGCGGTGGTGTGCGCGCCGTAAGGCGCCGTGTCGAGGAACAGATCGGCCAGCGGATAGCGGGCGAGATGCTCGGGATTGGCCTTCTTCGGCGCGAAGATGATCCGCTCCGGATCGATGCCGCCCGCTTGCGCGTAGTCGCGCAGGCGCTGCTCGGTGGGGGGCGTGGACGACAACAGCCATAGCACGCTGCCCGGCACGCGGCCGAGGATGGTCAGCCAGCGTTCGAAGGTGAAGCGCGTGATCTTGTGCGCGCCGTTGAAGCAGCAATAGACCATCGCGTCTTTCGGCAGCCCGGCCTCTTTGCGCGTCGGCGTGGCGGCGACCACGCGCTGGCGGTCGTTGGGCTGGTAGCAGGGCAGGCGCCGCACCGTCTCGGAATAATAGATCTCCGACTCGGGGGGGATGATCCAGTCGTCGGCGATGACGTAATGATGGTAGGGACTGGCCATGCTGCCGGGATAGCCCAGCCAATTGACGATCACCGGGGCCGGGCGCATCGCGATTGCCTTCGTGCGGGCGTCCTTGGTGTAGCCATTGACGTCGACCAGGATCTGGATGCCGTCATCGGCGATGCGCCGCGCGACGTCCTTGTCCTCCATGCCGTGCAGCGGCACCCAGTGATCGACCGCGGCGCGGATGCGCTGCTGCAGGGGATCCTCCTGGTTGACGCCGCAATAATAAGCGAACAGCTCGACCGCGCCGGAATCGTGCAGCTCGAACAGCTCGGCCATCAGATAGCCGATCGCATGGTTGCGCAGGTCCGAGGACAGATAGCCGATGCGCAGGCGGGCCGAGGTCTCCCGCGCCCCCCAATGGTCGCGCATGATGTCGGCGGCGGTGACCGGCACTTCCTTCTTGTTGTAGCGCCACGACAGCGCCAGATGCAGCATCGGATCGTCGGTATGCACCGCCGCCGATAGAGGCGACAGGTTCGAGGTCAGGAGCTCGCGCGTCTGCTTGTCCCAGGGGACGATCACCGGCCATTTGCACAGGCGCTGGCGGGCGGCCACGTAATGCTGCAGCGCCTCGCCCTGCTCGCGGTCCAATTCGATGCTTTGCCGCAGCGCCAGTTCGGCGGCTTCGTCCCTGTGGCGCAGCTCGAGCACGCGGGCGGTCTGGTTGAGCGCCGTCATTTTGTGCAGCACCGCCGGGGCGTTGAGGTGAGCCATGCCGCGCAGCACCTCGTCCCATTGGCGGAGCGCCAGGTCGGTCGAGCCCAGCCGCTCATAGAGGCGGCCGAGATTGATATGGGCCGGCATGAAGTCGGGCTTGATGTCGATGGCGCGGTGCAGGTTGGCCCGCGCCCCGTCGATGTCGCCGAGATCGGTCAGGAAGACGCCGTAATTGAACAGAACCGCATAGATCAGCGTGTCCTCTTCATTATGGGCGAGCCAGGTCTCGTAAAGTTGCTTGACCCCGGCCGGCCCGGCGCTGTGGCGCACCAGGGGCGCGGCCGTGGCGAGGTCCATGGCCGTCAAGGTGCGGGCGGTGGCGCGTTGCAGATAGGTGGCGAGCACGCTCATCAGCTAAGGGCGCTTTGCACCGCGGCCTGTTGAGCGGAGCCCATTTCGTCATACTGACCGGTGGAGATCAGGGTGTCGGCCTGGTCTGCGGTGAGGCTGGACAATTGCGTCGTGCTCATGGCGTCGAGGGTTGTCACGGACAGGGAAGAGATCACCGTTGTGGTAATGCCCTCGATTTGCGTCCCGGTCAAGGCGAGCAGCGTGGTGGTGCTGATGCCGTCGAGCTGGTTCTCGGCCATCCCGCTCATCTGATCCTGGGTAATGGCGCCGAGTTGGTCCGAGGTCATCGAATTGAGCTCGGTGGTGGTCAGATTGCCGATCTCGGTGGAGGTGAGCGCCGCGATCTGGGTGGTCGCCAGAATGTTGAGCTGGGCGGTGCTGAGCGCGCGCAACTGGATGCGGGTGAGATCGCCCAGCTGATCGAGCGACAGATTGCTGATCTCGGTCACCGTCATCTGGGTGATCTCGGTCGGCGTCAGCGATCCGATCTGCGTCGAGGTGAGGCCGCTCATCTGGGTGATGGTCAGCGCCTGGATCTGCGTCGAGGTCAGGCCGGTGATGGCGGCCGGCGACAGCGCGCCGATCTGATCCGGCGTGAAGGCGGCCAGCTGGGTGCCCGTGAGGCCGGCGATCTGGGTCGGCGTGAAGCCGGCGATGCCGGTGGCCGACAGCGACTGGATCTCGGTGGTGGTCATGTCGCCGATCTCGGTGGCGGTCAGCGCGCCGATCGCGGTGCCCGACAATCCGTTGAACTGGTCGAGCGTCAGATTGCCGATCTCGGACGGGGTCAGCGACTGGATCTCGGTGGCGGTCAACCCGCCCATCTGGGTGTCGGTCAGGCCGGACAGCTGGGTGGAGGTCAGCGCCGACATCTCGGCCGCCGAGAGGCCGCTGATCCCGGAGGTCGACAGCCCGCCCATCTGGGTCGAGGTCAGCTGCGCGAACTGCACCGAATTGAACTCGCCGATCTGGGTGGCGGTGAAGCCGCTCATCTGGTTGACGGTCAGCGAGGCGATCTGGGTGGTCGTGAGGTCGCCGATCTGGCCCTGGGTCAGCGCGCCGATCTGCCCCGTCGTCAGGCCGGCGATCTGGGTGGTGGTCAGCTCCGACATCTGCACGTCGGTCAGGCCGGCGATAGCGGTCGAGGACAGTTCGCCGAGCTGCAGGGCGGACAAGCCGTTCAACTGGGTGGGGGTCAGCGCGGCGATCTGGGTCGGGGTCAGCGAACTCATCGCCGCGGGGGCAAGAGCCGCGATCTGCGAGGTCGACAGGGCGGCGATCTGCGCGCCCGACAGGGTGGAGGCCTGGGTCGAGGAGAGGCCGCCGATCTGGGTGGTGGTCAGCGAGGCGAACTGCGCCGCGCTCAGCGAGTCGAGCGCCGTGGTCGACAGCGAGGAGACCTCGGTCGCGGTCAAGGCGTTCAATTGGGTGCCGGACAGGCTGCTGATCTGCGTCGCGGTCAGCGTTCCCAGCGCCGTCGAGGACAGGGCGCCGATCTGGGTGGCGGTCAGCGCGCCCAACTGGCCGGTGGTGAGCTGGGAGATCTGGCTGGCGGTCAGGCCGCCGACGCCGCTCGCCGACAGGGCGGCGAACTGGGCGGTGGACAGGCCGGCGATCTGGGTGGTGGACAATCCGCCGATCGCGGTCGAGGTCAGGGCCGCCAATTGCTGGTTCGACAGGGCGCCCAGCTGGGTGGTGGACAGCGAGGCGATCTGCGTCGAGTTCAGGCCGGCGATGCCGGTGTTCGACAGGGTGGCGAGCTGGGACGCGGACAGGGCGGACAATTCGGTCGAGGTCAGGCCGCTGATCGCGGTCGAGGACAGGGCCGCCAGCTGGGTCGCCTGCAAGGCGCCGATCTGGGCGTTGGACAAGGCCGCCATCTGGGTGGAGACCAGGCCGGCGATCTCGGTGGTGGTCAGGGTGGCCAGCTCGGTGGTGGTCAGGTCGGCGACCTGCGAGGTCGAGAGCGCGCCGATCTGGCTGGTGGTGAAGGCGTGCAGCTGGACGTTGGAGAGCGAGGCGATCTGGGCGTCGGTCAGGCCAGTCATGCCGGCCGTCGAGATCGAGGCGATCTGAGTCGCGGTCAGCGAGGCCAGCTGGGTCGTCGACAGGCCCGTCAGCTGGGTCTGCGACAGGGCGTCCATCTGGCCGCTGGTCAAGGCGCCGACCTGGGTGGCGGTCAGGGCGCCGATCTGGGTCGTGGTCAGCGCTTCGATTCCGGTCGAGGTCAGGCCGCGCAGCTGGGTGGTCGACAGCGCGTCGAGCTGGGTGGTCGACAGCGTGGCGATCTGGTCGATGCTGAGCGAGGCGACCTGGGTCGAGGTCAAAGCGGCGAATTGGGTGGAGCTGAGCGCGCCGAGCTGGGTGCCGTTCAACCCGCTGACGCCGGCCGCCGACAGGGCGCCCACCTGCGCCGCGGTCAGGGCGCCCAGCTGGGTCGAGGTGAGCGCCGTCACCTGGGTCTGGGTCAGGCCCGAGATTTCGGTGGTGGTCATGGTGGCCAGTTCGGTGGTGGTCAGGTCGGCGATCTGGTCATTGGTCAGGGCGCCGATCTGGCCCGGGGCCAAAGCGCTGAACTGGGCGGTCGACAGCGCGCCGATCTGGGTCTGGGTCAGGCCGGCGATGGCGGTGACCGACAGGGTGGCGATCTGCGTGCTGCTCAGCGCGGCCAGCTGGGTGGTCGACAGGGTGCCGGCCTGCAGCTGGCTCAGCGACCCGAGCTGGGCGGCGGACAGGGCGGACATCTGCGTCGCGGTCAGGGCCGAGAGGTCCGTGGTGGACAAGTCGGACAGCTGCGAGGCCGACAGGCCGGAGATCTGGGTGGTGGAGAGGCCGGCGATGCCGGCGGTGCCGAGATCGGCGATCTGAAACTGGTTAAAGGCCCCCATCTGCCCGGCCGAGAAGGCCGCGACCTGGGTGCTGGTCAGGGCCTCCATCTGGCTGTCGGTCAGCCCCGAGATGCCGGTGGCCGACAAGGCGGCGATCTGGGTCGACGCCAGCGAGGCCAGCTGCGCCGTGGTCAGGCCGGCGATCTGGGTGCCGAGCAGCGAACCGACCTGGGTCGAGTTCAGCGAATCCACCTGTCCGGTCGACAGGGCCTGCATCTGGGTGACGGCCAGATCCTGCAGCTGGCTGGTGGTCAGGCCGGCGATCTGGGTGGTCGAGAGCTCGCCGATCTCGGTGGTGGTCAGGCCGCCGATGGCGGTCAGCGACAGGGCGGAAACCTGGGTCGAGGACAGGGCGCCCAGCTGGTCCGAGGAGAAGACCGCCACCTGCCAGTCGGACAGGGACGAGATCTGGGCCGTGGTCAGCGCGCTGACCTGGGTGTCCTGCAGATAGCCGACCTCGGTCGGGGTCAGTTCCGACAGCACGGTGGTCGACAGGCCGCGGATCTGGGTGGTGCTGAGCGAGGCGATCTCGGTCGATGTCAGATTGGCCACCTGCTGCGGCGTCAGCCCGCCGATCTCGGTGGGGGTCAGGGCCTGCAGCTGGGTGGAGGTCAGGTTGGCGATCTGCGTCGAGGTCAGGCCGGAAACGCCCCCCGTCGACAGCGACGCCATCTGGGTGGTGTTGAGCGAGGCCAGCTGCGCCGAGGACAGCGCCTCGACCTGATTGTCGGTCAGGGCGCCGAGTTCGGTGGAATTGAGCGAGTCCAGCTGGGTATTCGTCAGGGATTCCAGCTGGGTCGACGAGAAGGACGGCATCTCGGTCGCGGTCAGGGCGTCGAGCTGGGTGGTCGACAGGGCCGCCATCTGCGCGGTGGTCAGGCCCGACAGCGCCGTCGAGGTGAGGCCGTCCATCTGGGTCGCGGTGATCGCGCCGAGCTGGGTGGTCGACAGCGCGGCCATCTGGCTCTCGCTGAGTCCGCCCAGCGCGGTGGCGGTCAGGGCGGCGATCTGGCTCGTGGACAGGCCGCCCAGCTGGTTCGCGGTCAGGCTGGTCAGCTCGGTCGCGGTCAGGCCCTTGACCTCGGTGGTGGTCATCGTGCCGATCTGGGTCGAGGTCATGGCATCGATCTGGCCGGCGGTCAGACCGGCGACCTGGGTGGTGGTCAGGGCGGTGAATTGGGTCGCCGACAGGGCGGCGATCTGGGTGGAGGTCAATCCGCTGACGGCGGTCGCGCTCAGGGCGGCGATCTGGGTGGCGGCCAGCGCGGCGATCTGGGTGGTGGAGAGAGCCTGGACGTCGGTGCTGGTCAGGCCGCCCATCTGGGTGACCGACAGCTCCGAGAGCTGCCCGGTGGCCAGGGCGCTGAGCTGGGTGTTGGAGAATTCGCCGATCTGGGTGGCGGTCAGGCCGCGCAGCTGGGTGGTGGTCAGCGCCGCCACCTCGGTCGTGGTCAGGCCGGAGAGGGCGGTCGAGGACAGGACGGCGATCTGGGTGGCGCCCAGCGCGGCCAGCTGGCCGGCGGACAAGGCGGCGGCCTGGGTGTCGACCAGCGAGCCGATCTGGGTGGTGGTCAGGCTGCCGATCTGGGTCGCGCTCAGCGCCGCCAGCTCGGTGGTGGTCAGGCTCCAGACGACGGTGGTCGACAGGCCGCGCAGCTGGGTGGTGGCGAGGCCGGCCAACTCGCTGGTGCTCAGCGCGCCGATCTGGCCGGAGGTCAGGGCGCCCATCTGGGTGGTGGTCATCGCCGCCAGCTGGCCGGTCGACAGATAGGTCATCTGGGTGGCGGTCAGGCTGGCGATGCCGGTGGCGCTCAGGGCGGCGATCTGGGTCGAGGCCAGCACCGCGATCTGCGTCGAGGTCAGCGCCTGCAGCTGGGTGGACCCCATGGCGCGCGTCTGGGTGACCGACAGGGCGGCGATCTGGGCGGTGGACAGGTCGGCGACCTGCTGGCTGCTCAGCTCGCCCATCTGGTTGCTGGTCAGGCCCCTGACCTGGGTGGTGGTCAGGGCCGCCATCTCGCTGTCGGTCAGACCCGACACGCCATTGGCCGACAAGGCGGCGATCTGGGTCGAGGTGAAGGTGGCCAGCTGGGACGAGGAGAGGGCGCCGACCTGGCCGCCCGACAGGCCGGAAATGGCGGCGGCGCTCAGCACGGCGATCTGCGTCGTCGCCAGGGCGGCGATCTGGGTGTTGGCCAGGGCGCCGATCTGCGTCGCGTTCATGCCCTGCAGCTCGGTGGTGGTCAGTCCCGCCATCTGGGTGGTGGTGAGGCCCGTGACCGCCGAGCTGGTCATGGCGGCGAACTGGGTCGCGGCGAGCGCCTGCAACTGGCCGGTCGAGAGCGCGCTCATCTGGGCGTTGGTCAGGCCGCTGATCTCCGTGGTGGTCAGCGCCTTGATCTGGGTCGTGGTCAGGCTGGAGATCTGGGTGTTCGACAGGGCGCCGACGATCGGGGCCGAGAGCGCCCGGGTCTGGGTCGCGGTGAGCGCCGCGAACACCGTGCCGGACAAGGCGTTGAGCTGATCCGAGGCCAGCGAGGAGACCTGGCCCGCGGTCAGGCCGTTGAGCTGGGTGATCGACAGCGAGGCCATCTGGTCGTCGCTCAACCCGTCGAGCGCGGTGGTGGTCAAGGAGCCCATCTGGGTCGAGCTCAGCGCCGCCAGTTGCGCGGAGGAGAGGGATTCCATCTCGTCCGAGGTCAGGCCGCGCACCTGGGTGGTGGCCAGCGCGTTCATCTGGGTGGTGGTCAGCGAGGCCAGCTGCGCGCCGTTCAAGCCGGCGATGCCGGCCGCCGAGATGCCGCGCAGCTGGGTGGTCGACAGCGCCGCCAGCTGGGTGGTGGACAGGCCGTTGATGCCGGTGGTGGAAAGTGCGGCCATCTGGGTCGCGGTGACGGCGGCCAGTTGGGTGGTGGACAGATTGGAGGTCTGCGCGTCGGTCAGCGCCCCGACCTCGGTGGCGTTCAGGGTGGCGATCTGCGTGGTGGTCAGCGCGGAGAGTTCGGCCGGCGTCAACGAGGACAGATCCGTCGTCGACAGTCCGTGCACCTGGGTGGTGGTCAGCCCGGCCAGTTCGGTGCTGGTGAACGAGGAGATCTGGTCGGACGACAGGGCGCCGACCTGGGCGGCGGTCAGGCCGCGCATCTGCGTGGGCGTCAGCGCCGCCAGCTGGGTGGCGGTCAGGCCGGTGATGGCGCTGGTGCTCAGGGCGGCGATCTGACTGGATGCCAAGGCCGCCATCTGGGTCGCGGCCAGCGAGCCGGTCTCGGTCGCGGTCAGCCCCTTCATCTGGGTGGCGGTCAGCGAGGCGATCTGAGTGGTGGTCAGGCCGGCCAGCTGGGTCTGGTCGAGCGAGGAGACCTGCGCGCCGGTCAGGGCCCGCAATTGGGCCGACGTCAGGCTGGATACGTCGGTCGAGCTCAGCCCATCCAGCGCGGTGGAGGTCAGCGACGGCATCTGGGTGGCGGTGAAGGCGCCGATCTGGGTGGCGGCCAGCGCGCTCATCTGCCAATCGGTGAAGCCGGTCACGGCGGCGTTGGTGAAAGAGGCGATCTGCGTCGAGCTCAGGGCCTGCAGCTGGGTCTGGCCCAGCGAGGCGACCTGGGTCGAGGTGAAGCCCTTCATTTCGGTGACCGACAGGGCCTGCAGCTGGGCGGTCGACAGGTCGCTGAGCTGCTGGAGCGACAGCGCGGCGATCTGGGTCGCCGCCATCTCGCCCACCTGGGTGGTGGTCAGGGCGGCCATCTGGGCGTCGGTCAGCCCGCCGATGCCGGTGCTGGTGATCGCGGCGAGCTGGGTGCTCGCCAGATCGGTGAATTGCGCTTCGCTGATCGAGGCGACGTCGGTGGCGTTCAGGCCGCGCAGCTGGGTGGTGGTCAGGGCGGCCATCTGGGCGTCGGTCAGGGCCGCCATCTGGGTGTCGCTCAGCGCGGAGAGGGAGGACGAGGACAGCGAGCGCAGCTGGGTGGTGGTCAGTCCGGAGATGTCGGCGGTGGACAGCCCGTCCATCGAGCTGGTGACCAGTCCCGCCATCTGGGTGGTGGTCAGCGAGGCGAGCTGATCGGAGGACAGGGCGGCCAGCTGGGTGTCCTGCAAGCCTTTCGCGCCGGCGGCCGAGATCGCGGCGATCTGGGTGTCCGCCAGGCCGCCGATCTGGTCGGCGCTGAGCGCGCTGATGCCCGTCGAGGTCAGGGCCGCTATCTGCGTGGTGGCGAAGGCCGCCAGCTGGGTCGACGTCAGGGCGTTGACGTCGCTGCTGGTCAGCGCGGCGACCTGCGCGGTGGTCAGGCCGGCGATCTGGGCGCTGGACAGGTTGACGATCTGGAACGAGCCGATGGCGGCCAGTCCCGACGCCGACAGGACGGCGATCTGGGTGGAGGCCAGGGCCCCCAGCTGGTCGGGGGCCAGGTTGGACAGCTGGGTCGAGTTCAACCCCTTGAGCTGGGTGGTGGTCAGGGTCGAGACCTGGTCGTCGGACAGCGCGGCCAGTTGCGGCGAGGACAGGGCGTTGAGGCTGGCGGCGGAAAGGCCGACGATCTGGCTGTCGGCCAGCGCCGCGATCTGCGCCGTGGTCAGCCCCTGCGTCGCCGTGGTCGAGATGCTGGACAGCTGGGTCGAGCTCAGCGAGGCCATCTGGTCGCTGGCGAACGAGGCGATCTGGCCGCCGGTCAGTCCGCGCATCTGGGCCGCGGTCAGGCTGGAGATCTGGTCGTCGGTCAGCGCGTCGATCTGGGTGTTGCTCAGCGAGGCGATGCCGGCGGCGGAGATCCCGGTCAATTGGGTGGTGGTCAGCGCGGCGATCTGATCCGGCGTCAGGCTGGACACGGTGGTGGTGTTGAGCGAGGCCATCTGCGCGGAAGACATCGCGCTCATCTGGTCGGAGGTCAGCGAATTCAGCTGGTCGGAGGTCAGGCTGTTGAGCTGCGCCCCGGTCATTCCCTTGAGCTCGGTCGAGGTCAGCGCGGCGAACTGGGTCGAGGACAGCTCGCTCAATTCGGTGCTGCTGAAGCTGGCCATCTGGGTGGCGGTGAAGGCGCTCATCTGCGCCGCCGCCAGGGCCGAGATCTGGGTCTGCGACAAAGTGCGGATATTGACGGCCGACAATCCCGCCATCTGCGTCGTCGTCATCGCCGCGAACTGGGTGGTGGTCAGGGCGCCGAGCGCCGTCGAGCTCAGGCCGCCGATCGCGGTGCTGGACAGCGAGGAGATCTGTCCCGTCGACATCGCGCTGAGCTGGGTGGAGGTCAGCGCCGCCATCTGGGTGCTGGCGAGCCCGCCGACCTGCGCGGTGGACAGGGCGCTCATCGTCGTGGCGGTCAGCGCCTTGATCTGGTTGGTGGTCAGCGCGCCGATCTGGGTCGGGGTCAGGGCGGCGATCTGGTTGGCGGTCAGCTCGCCGATCTCGGTGGTGGTCAGGCCGCGGATCTGCAGGGTCGACATGGCGCCGACGGCCTGGGTGCTCATGGCCTCCAGCTGGGCGGACCCCAGCACCGACATCTGCGCCACCGAGAACCCCATCTGGGCGGAGGTCATCGCTCCCATCTGGGTAGTGGTCAGGCCGGTGACCTGCGTGGTGGACAATTCGCCCATCTGGGTCGAATTGAGGTCCTGGATCTCGGTGGTGGTCAGCGCGGCGAGCTGGGTCAGCGAGAAAGCAGCCATGTCCGTTGCCGTCAGTCCACCAATCTGGCTGGACGACAGGGCTTGGATTTGAGTCAGACTAAGGTTCGGTATGATCGACGACACTTAGGCGGTGCTCCGGGCTTTCTTTTCCAGGTTACTTAAAAACTAAATCAATTGTGATTTTTAAAATCGTTTACTTCGGTATTTTTTCTTAACTATTCAAAATTCGATTTAAAGATCTGAAATTTTTTTCTTGCATCTTCGTTTCGGTTCGCGCTAGATATCCCCCTATCCCTTGGTTTAGGGCCTTGCGCACGCTTTCTACCAAGCAAGAATCCGGCCAACTCCGCAGGCCCTCGAAATCCCTAGCGCCACCCTGGGATTCCACGACTGTACCCCAGCGATCCTTACTGTTTTCTCTCTGCCGCCCGGCAAATTTTGCCCGGCAAGGCTTGCCGTGCATTTTTGCCTTTGATCTTGGGAAAGCTTCCCGCTATAAGACTGCCTCCCGGCGTCGGAGTGTAGCTCAGCCTGGTAGAGCACTGTCTTCGGGAGGCAGGGGCCGGAGGTTCGAATCCTCTCACTCCGACCATTCAAAAAGCCGCAGATCCTCATAGGTCTGCGGCTTTTTTGAGTCGCCCCTTTCGTCATCCCCGCGCAGGCGGGGATGGTCGTCGGGCGATTGTCGCGCTGAGGCCGGCTTTGGTGTCGGGTGGAGTGTCGATGTGTTGGAGTAATTGACATCATTTTTGGGTGTTGTTATTTTGTCCAACATGCAATCGCAAGGCGACCGCGAAGCGGCAAAAGCCCGCCGACTAATCGACCGGCGTATCACGCTTACCGAGACGGCCTTTGCCGAATTGGTGTTGTGGGAATTGCCTAAGCGAACGGCGGAGCGGCCCCAGGGCTACAAATATAGGCTCGCCTTGGTTTCGAACGGCGTATGCGTCTTGCGGTATGACAATGAGCGCGGCAAGGGCGACCATGTCCATGTCGGCGATGTCGAGCGACATTATGAGTTCCGCGACGTCGATCAGCTCATCGCGGACTTCTTACGTGATGCGAAGGAATGGTTGAATGCGCACGGTGACACTTGAAATCGACGGCCTCGAGGCGGGCCTCGACGCCTTCCGTCGCGCCTGGAAAACCGGGTGGTCGGACTCCGATGCCAGGATCAGCTTCGCTTCTCCAGAGCTCCTTTGGAAGGTGATGACGGCCAAGAGGTGGGAGTTGCTGAAGGCCATGGCCGGACAGGAACCGATGTCTGTACGGGCGGCTGCCCGGTCCGTCGGCCGTGATGTGAAGGCCGTGCATGGCGACCTGCAGGCGCTGATTGGCGCGGGTGTCGTCAGCCGGACCGACGACGGAAAAATCGTCTTCCCATTCGATGCGGTGCATGTTGACTTCATGCTGAACACGGGCAGGGCGGCGGAATAGCAACTGCGTGGTTAACCCCCGGCGGCGGCGCGCCGGCCAGAGGTGATCCCCCGCGACGAGCTGGTCAAGAACTCCAGTAGATCCCTCACGAGTTCGGATCCGGGACCCTGTTCGGCCGCCGTCGCGATCCGGGTCGCGAACAGTTCGGCGCCGTGGAACACGATCTTGAAGGCGCGCTTGAGCCGCATGATTTCGTCCGCCGCGATACCCGCCCGCCGAAGTCCGACAGTGTTCAGCGGCACGCCGGCCAGCGAAACGGCGTGGCTGGGCTCCGCCTTCATGATCCGCTCAGCGGCTTGAACATCCCATTGATCACGCGCTTTTCGCTGGAGGCTTGGGCTGGCCTCCAGGTCCGGGCGTTATTTCTCACTCCACCGCCGAAATCACCATCAGCCGTTTATAGAACGCGATCATCCCCTCGTAATCCGCCACCGAAATCCGTTCGTCCGTGCCATGGAACCGCGCCACATCTTCGGGGCGGACATGCACCGGCATGAAGCGGTAGACGCGGTCCGTGATGCGCGTCATGTAGCGGGAATCGGTGCCGCCGACCACCAGGCCGGGCACGATCGCCACATCGGGCGAACTCTCGTGGATCGCCTGCGATATCCAGCGATATCCCGGCGCATCCTCGGGCGAAACCGGCGAAGGCTCCTCGCCATCGGGCAGCGCGGTTATCCGGATGCCGGGATCGGCGATGGTCTCGCGGATATGCGCCTCGACGCCCGCGATGCTGTCGCCCGGCTTGATGCGGAAATTGACCAGCGCCTCGGCTTTGCCCGGCAGCACATTGGCCTTGTTGCCGCCGGAGATGACCGTGACCGCCGTCGTCGTGCGCATCATCGCGTTGGTCGAGGGCTGTTCCTCCAGCTTGTGGCGCACCAGCGGCTCGGTCAGCCACAGATTGGACAATGCCCAGCGTTGGAAGCCGGTCATCGACTCGGCGATCCCTTCGAAGGTCCGGCGCGCCACCCCGTCGATCCTGGCCGGCATCGGGTGCGTCTCCAGTTTGACGAGGGCCTCGGCCAGGCGCCCTACGACGGTTTGCGGCGGCGGCATCGAGGAATGGCCCGGCGCGCCCTCGGCGGTCAGCGAGAAGGTGACCATGCCCTTTTCCGCCAGCCCGATGAAGGCGACCGGGCGGGTGGCGCCGGCGATGACGCCGTCGGTGATGACCTCGCCCTCGTCGATGACGAATTCCGGATGGATGCCGCGCTTGTCCAGCAGGTCGGCGATGGCCTTGGCGCCGCGCGCGCCGCCGGCCTCCTCGTCCTGGCCGGACACGATGATGATGGTCCGCTTCGGCTGGACGCCGCTGGCGACCAGACCTTCCAGCGCCTCGAACAGGGCCAGCAGATTGCCCTTGTCGTCCCAGGCGCCGCGGCCCCAGATGAAGCCGTCGGCGATGTCGCCGGCGAAGGGGGCGTGATGCCACTTTTCCTCGGTGCCCGGCGCGATCGGCACCACGTCCTGATGCGCCATCAAGAGAATCGGCTTCAGCGACGGATCGCTGCCCGGCCAGCTGTAGATCAGACCGTACTGATTGACCGTCTCGCGGGTCAGGCGCTGATGGACCAGCGGGAAGCTTTTCTTGAGATAGTCCTGCAAACCGACCAGCGCTTCGGCGCTGGCGTCGACCTTGCCCTCGACGGAAATGGTGGGGAAGCGGATCGCCCCGGCCAGACGGTCGGCGGGAGTCAGGTCGCCGGCCGCGCCCCCCGCGGCCGGCGCTGACAGTGCCAGGGCGCAAAGCCCCATGAGAAGAGTGATGCGCCTCGGCATTGTTCCGTCTCCCCGCTCAGAACTGCTTGCGCAGCGTGATGCCGTATTCGGCCGGATTGCCCAGCACCGCCGCAAAGGACGAGTCGCTGGGGAACAGGTTCGAGGGCCCGGTGAACACGGTGTAGGTCTTGTTCAACGCGTTGTTGGCGAACAGCGACACATCCAGCGTGTCCCAGCTCATGCCGGCGCGCAGATTGAGCAGGCCGAACCCGTTCTGAACGGCGCGCGGGTCGTAGTTGGTGTCGGTGACATAGCGTCCGCTCCACACCCATTCGCCACGGCCATAAAGGAAGCCGAAACGCGTATCGGTGCCGTAATCCAACGCGATGCTGGCGTGCAGCTTGGGCACCAGCGGCAATTGGTCGCCGGTGCGGTCGCAGGTGCCGTTGCTCCTGTTGGTGGGAACCTCGCCCGGATAGCAGCTGGCGGCGGTGTAATCATCGTACCCGGCCACGGTGTAACTGCCGGCCAGCGTGGTCGAGAAGCCGCCGCCCAGGATGGCTGTGCCCTGCAGCTCGACGCCCTTGGTCGAGACCTTCTCGGCATTGTTGACCAGGAAGTAGTCCGAGACGAACGCCGCCTCCTGGTAATTGTGATAGATCGAATAGAAGCCGGCGGCGTCGAGGCGTAAGCGCCGATCGAACAGATCGAGCTTCGTTCCGGCCTCGAAACTGTCGACGATCTCGCCCTTATAGGGGCGCTGGGCCGGGGTGGTGGTGCCCCAATCGGTGTTGAACCCCGCCGATTTGCCGCCACGGCCGTAATTGGCGTAGAGCATCGCCGTGTCGGTCAGGCGGTACTGATTGTCCAGCGACCAGGTCGCGAAAGCATCGTCGACATGGTAAGAGCCGGTATCCTCGGCCGGCATCAGGCTGAGGGTCAGGATCGACGGCGCCGTCTCGTTGGTGGCGCTGAAGATGCTGGCGCTCTTGCTCTCATTCTGCACACGAAGGGCGCCCGTCGTCGTCCATGTGTCGGTCCAGGCGTAGGACAGCTGGCCGAAGCCGGCCTCATAGGTCGTGACCTCATGCGACTGAAAATAGCCGGCATAGCCGACCTTGCCGGCGACGATGCCCGGCGCGATCTGCAGCAGCTGGGCGACCGGGCTGTCGATGGTGAAGGCGGGCTCGCCCTCGCCATCTCCGCGGCGGGTGTCGGCATGATAGAAATAAGCGCCGGCCAGCCATTGCAGCGGCCCGGCGGTCTCGCTGGAGAGGCGCAGTTCCTGGGTGAAGCTGTCGCCATGCTCATGGTCGCGGAAGGTGGCGACCGGCACGTCGAGCTGCGCCACGTCGGGCTCGAAGCGGATGGTGTCGTATTCGGTGAATCCGCTCACCGAGGTCAGCCTGGCCCAGCCCAGATCGATGTCGCCCTGCAGCGAGACGTCGTTGCCGTCCGAGGTCAGATTGCTGTTCTGCGACGCGCAGATATCGTAGCTGGTCGGAGTGTCGGTCGGGCAGGGATGCCCCAGCGCCTTGTTGAGCGCCGCCAGCTCGACGCCCTGATAGAGCGAGGCGTTGTATTGGCTGTCGGAATGGGAATGGTCGACGATCAGCCGGAACTTCATATCCTCATTGGGCTGATAGATCGCTTGGGCGCGGAGCGCGTAGCGGCGCGCGCTGCCGTCATTCTGGTCGGTGACGAGGTTGCGCTCATAGCCGCCCTGATTATAGGCGACGCCGGACAGGCCGATGCGCAGATCGTCCGATACCGCGCCGCCGGCCGAGGCGCGGACCCGCTCGGTGAACGCCTGATTGGCGCCGTCCAGCACGCTGCCGGTCGCTTCGACCATGCCGCCGAAATCCTTGGGCGGTTCCTTCGTGGTGATGGCGATGACGCCGGCATTGACGTTCTTGCCATACAGCGCCGATTGCGGTCCGTCGATCACCTGCACCTGGTTGATATCGACCAGATCGCCGACGCCGAGGCCCGAGCGCGGCATGAACACGCCGTCGACGAACAGGCCGACTTCCGGCTCGAAACCGGGGATCGAGCCGTTGCTGCCGATGCCGCGGATGCGGAAGGCGGTCAGGATCGGCTGGACGTTGGGCACGATTTTCAGCGACGGGGTCTCTTCGGCGATCCGGCTGATGTCGGTCAGGCCCTTGATGTCGAGATCCTCGCCCGACAGCGCCATCACCGAGACCGGCGTGTCCTGGATCGACTGGCTGCGTAACTGCGCGGTGACGGTGATTTCAGGGATTGCCGTCTCGCCAGGCGTCTCCGCGGCCAAGGTCGCGACAGAAAAGAGCACGCTCGTCGCGAGAAGCGCCGTCTTGGAATACTTCATTGTAGTGAGTCCCCCGGAATGAAGAAGTGCCCGTCGCCGCGTTTGACTGTTTTCGTCTGCTGTTATTTTGGCTGAGACGGGGAAACTGTAATGATTTCTTCATCCGGGCAGCAGAGCGGTTCCCGCCAATCGGGGCGGCATTATCGCCACGCCGGATGAGTGTCGCGGAGAGGAGAAGGCGGGGAATGCGGGCTGAAATCGCCACTCATAAGTCCGATATCGCCATGACGCCAGCGACGAGCTTCGCTCTACCGCCGGTCCAGACTCAGGTGCCCACCCAGGGCGCGTCGGCGGAACGATTTTCGCTCTTGGGCGAAAATAGTTTCGACGAGGCGCAACGGGGAGCGGGAGGGGTAGACCCCTCGCCGTTACGCGCCGTGCGCGGACAACAACCTCGCGGAACAGATCATAAGACTCATGCCGCCGCCGACGCGGCTACCGGCGAGGGATCGACCCCTCGCACTCCCCGTTGCGCCGTGGCGGGATCGCATTGCGTGGTTAGGGTGTCGCGTCATCGCGGGCGATTGGGGTGACGCAATCCGATCCCACCACGGCGCCCGATAGGGCGATGATTACTGGCGGTTAGGCTGGTGGAAGGGTTGCTGGCGCCTCGGCACTGACCAGCGCCGTGCCCTAAATCTCCTCGTGCGCCCGCCAGGCCTGCCGCGAGGACCGCAGCGTATAAGCCCGCCGATAGTCCGCCGGAGTCATCCCGGTCTCGGCGCGAAACACCCGCCGAAACGCCGATGCATCCTCATAGCCGCATTGCTGCAGGATGGTCGGCATGTCGAACTGGCTGACCTCGAGCAACTGGCAGGCTCGCTCCACGCGGCGCTTCTGCAGATAGCTGAGCGGCGTCATGCCCAGCGCCTCCTGGAAATGGCGCAGCAGCGTGCGCGTGCTGACCGACGCCGCCTGAGCTGCCTCCTCCAGGCTGAAGCGCTCCTTCAGGCGTCCATCGAGGAACTGCCGCGCCTTGAACACCGCGCTGTCGCGCGTGATCATGCTGATGTCGGCGATGCCGATGGCGCCGGTCTCGAGGCGCGAGCGCTGATAGAGGATGACATTGCGGCAGCGGGTGGCGAGATCCGGCCCGGCGAAATACTCGATCAGCTCGATGATCAGCCGGTATTGCGATTCGGCCGCGCCGGCGCAGAAGATCCGCCCGTCGCGAGTCAGTGCGCGGTCGAGCCTGAGATCGACCTTGGGATAATGCATCTGGAACCATTGCGGCATCATCCAGGCGGTGGTGGCGACGCGGCCGTCGAGGATGCCCGCCTCGGCCAGCATCGCGGTGGCCGAGAAACAGCCCGCGATCGCGGCACCCTCGGCATGGCGCTTGTGAATCAGCGCGGTGGCTGACGGCAGGCGCCCGATCAATTGCTTGAGATGCGGCAGATTCTGGAACGGCAGCGCCGGCACGACCAGCGCCGTCCGCTCCGCCTTGTGCGCCGAGCGCGCCGACGCCTCATAGGACATCCGCATCCAGTCGGGCGGCGCGACCTGCTTGCCCTCGGCATCGACCAGCCGCCAGGAGAAGGGTGGGGCGCCCTGGCGCGGATGATCGACGCTCCACAGACGATTGGCCGCCTGGATGGCGTCGATACAGGCGAACAGGCTGCCCATCAGGCAGTGGGGAAGCACCAGCAGATCGAACCGCGCCGGGCCGGTGCGCGGCGGCTTGGCGATTTTGGCTTCGTCGGACATAGCTGAATTTCTAGGGAATCCGGCTATGCCCGGTCAATCGCCTTGGCGATATCGGCTTCTATTATGGCGGGAATGCCGCCCGGCCACCACACACACAACCGTCATCCCCGGTCTTTACATCAAGCCCGGTGATCCACGTGTCTCCACCAGAAAACCGCTTTCATATTGACGGAAAAGCGCCACTTCGAGGCTCTGACGCGTCCCGGCACGTGGATAGGCGGGTCAAGCCAGCGCATGACGGCTAATTGCTCAGTCTTGCATGATTTCTCGAATTTCTATTTTCTGGAGAAACTGGAGAAAATCATGGCCCCCCGGACGATCTCGACCAGCGCCGATAAAGATAAGACTCGCAAAGCCCTGGATGTGGAGTGGGAACTCAAGCATCGAAAGTTGGTCGCTGAGATGACGGCCGACCCGAGTCCGATGGATGAAGAGGCTATCCTCGCCGAAGCTGTGAGTCGGACGGACGCTTAAGCGTCGTCCCGTCCTCCGAAGACCTCCTCCAGCCCGATGATCCCGAGGATGATCCATTTCAGCTTCCACAGCAGCCACAGCGCGATTGTGGCGACCGCGGCGCAGATGATCGCCATCTGCGCCGGCATCAACAGAGCGAAATGCAGACCGGCGAAGGCGATCAGCAGAAAGATGAGCCAGGGCATTTCGTACTCTCCTATTGCGACGCGCTGATGTTCAGCAGATGCGCCATCTTGTCCTGCCAGAACTTGGCCCAGGTGTGGGTGCCGTGGCCATGGGTGTCGGCGCTGAGCGGCACCAGATAGAATTCGCCGCGCTTCAACTCCTTCACCTTCTCCTCGGCGATGCCGAGTTCGGGCGGGTTGATGAAATCATCGGCCGAATTGACCCACATCACCGGGGCGGTGATCAAGCCCAGCTTCGCCGAAGGATCGTAATTGCGCGACGCATCCACTTGGTAAAGCAGATCGTTGGCGTCGGTGGTGCGCAGCGTCTCGGCGAAACGCTCGTCATAATATTTGTCCACTTGGTCGCGGGTCGGATCCTGCAGCTGGAAGGGCAGGGGCGCGGCCCCGGCCAGCACCAGCATCCCGGCGGCGACGCGCATTCCGTCCTTCGGCTGTTTCTTGTACTCGCCGTGGCGCCAGGCCGGATCGCCGGTGATCGCATCCATCAGCAGCTTGCGCCAATAGCGGTTGCGGCCCGCCAGCTGCACCGGCAGACAGGCGTTGGTCATCAGCGCGTCGGCGAAGGTCGGATGGGCCTCGCCCCACACGAAACCGTGCATGCAGCCCATCGAGGTGCCGAATATCAGGCGCAGATGATCGACCTTCAGCCCGTCGGTCAGCAGCTTGTACTGCGCCTCGACCATGTCGTCATAATCATAATGCGGGAATTTCGCATGCAGCCCGTCGCTCGGCTTGGACGAGCCGCCATGGCCGATGCCGTCCGGCATGATGATGTAATAGCGCGCCGGATCGAGCAGGCCGCCGGGAACCAGCAGCGTCTCGGCGAATTGTGGACGCATGAATTGCTTGCCGGTGCCGCCCGTTCCGTGCAGCAGCATCACCGCATTGACCACCTGCCCCTTGGCGTCGCGCTTCGGCGTGCCCAGCGTGTAGTAATGCAGCTTCAGGTCCGCCAGCTTTTCGCCCGAGTGAAAGGCGAAATTCTTGACGGTGTAATCGCCGTCCTGAGGCTGCGGCACCTCGGCGGCGGCGGCCGCAAAACTCGCCAAGGCTAGAATGCCGGCAACCAGTCCCTTGATCTTCATCGGTTCCTCCATGATTCTGCAAATAACCCTAGAGCGGGATGTCCGTTGATTTAACCAAAATCATCATCTCGCTCGGAGGAGTGCAGCGAACGACCCCGAGGGTGCGGGGTAGGCTACCCCGCGTCAATATTTTCACAGGCTTTCGCCATCTTAGACGTGGGGATAGGTATGCAACGGCTTCAACAGCTCCACCGTCAAAATCCGGCCGAATTGGACAATGCCCATGCCTCTTGCGTGGCGATGGTGCGGCGCCATC